>Ga0070698_100000488_pt1 | contig 42121 bp, 39 predicted proteins | sample KBSK1502metaG_FD_65477 | JGI IMG/M metagenome (GOLD analysis project Ga0070698, IMG submission 65477) | Corn, switchgrass and miscanthus rhizosphere microbial communities from Kellogg Biological Station, Michigan, USA - KBS K1-50-2 metaG | ecosystem: Host-associated > Plants > Roots >...
GCTGCCCCGATACCAGCAAGTCATCGCCACCATTCTGTTGATCCCCAGCATCCTGTCCCCGTCGGTCGTCTCCTTCCAGTGGCGGCAGCTCTTCGACTACTACTCCGGCCCGCTGAACTACTTCCTGGGACTTCTCCACCTGCCGCTACAGGGCTGGACGGCCTCGCCACGCGGCGCACTCCCCGCGCTCGTGCTGGTCGACTTCTGGGAATGGACGCCGTTCATGGTCCTGCTGATGTTCGCCGGCATCAAATCGCTGCCGAAATCGGTCTTTGAGGCTGCCCGCATCGACGGCTCGAGCGCCTGGCAGGTGACCATCTTCCAGACCATCCCGCTACTGCGCCGGGTGATCGCGATCGCCGTGATCCTCCGGCTGATTTCCGCCTTCAAGGTGTTCGACATCATCTATACGCTGACCGCGGGCGGCCCGGGCACCAGCACGGAGAGCCTCGCCTTCTACACCTATGTGCAGGGCTTTCGCTATTTCGACCTCGGATACAGCACGGCGATGGCGTTTATCACCCTGATCTTGATCACGGTCCTGGCCCGATTGATCCTCGGTTTCATGGAACGCCCGGTCGGGCGGGCGGCCTGATGGCGACGGCCGCTCCTGCGTTGAGCCGCGGACGGATGGCCGCCACGCCCGTGATCCGCGCGGGAGCCGGACGGTGGATCGCCTACGTCGGCATCGTGATCGGCCTGATCTTCTTCCTCTTCCCCGTCTACTGGATGCTCGCCACCGCCGTTAAGCCGCCGAACGAGTGGCTCACCAATCCGCCGGTTTTCATTCCATCGCGCCTCTACTTCAAGAATTTCACGGACGCCCTCTTTTTCTACAACGGAGTCAAGGGCCTGGTGGACAGCGCCATCGTGGCGGTAAGCTCGACCGCCATCGGGATGGTGATCGGGACGCTCGCGGCCTACAGCATCGCCCGCTTCCGGACGGGCGGGACGAACCTGTCGTTCTTCATTCTGAGCATTCTGTTCATGCCGCCGGTCGCGGTGGCGATTCCGATGTTCCTTTTCTGGTCCAACCTGGGACTGGTCGATACCTACATCGCGCTCATCGTGCAGTACCTCATCTTCACCGTCCCCTTCGTGACCTGGCTCATGAAAGGCTTCTTCCAGGACGTGCCGGTCGAGCTCGAGGAATCTGCGCTAGTCAACGGTGCCTCGCGGCTGCGGGCGTTCTGGGAAGTGGTGCTGCCCACCGTCCGCCCGGCGCTGGTGGCGACGGCGCTGTTTGCGCTGATCTTCACCTGGAATGAGTTCACCTTTGCCGTATTGCTCTCGCGCGGCCGGGTGACGACGCTGCCCTTCATCCTCCCCACCTTGATGGAGTCGCACAACGTGCTCTGGGGGGACATCGCTGCCATCGCGACCATTGGCGCCCTGCCCGTCGTTATCATTGCCTTCGCGCTGCAGCGATACCTCGTTCGTGGCCTCTCCTTCGGGGCGATCAAGTCAACCTAAGGAGGATCGGATGAAACTCAAGGACAAGGTCGCCATCGTCACCGGCGGGGGCTCGGGAATCGGGCGCGCCATCTGCCAATCGTTCGTGCGCGAGGGCGCCGCCGTCGTGGTCGTCGACCAGAATGCGGAGGGCGCCGAAAAGGTCAAGCAGGAGCTGGTCAACGCCGGTGGCAAAGCGTCGACTTTCGTTGGTGACGTGCAGCGGCCCGAGACCAACCGGGACATGGTCGCCCACGCGGTCAAGACCTTCGGCGGCCTCGACATCCTCGTCAACAATGCTGCCGCCGTGCTGCAGCGGCGCGTGGTCGAAATGCATGACGACGAATGGGACCACATGATCAAAGTCGATCTCTATGGCCCCTTCTACGGTTCGCGTGAGGCGGCCCGGCAGATGATCAAACAGGGTCGCGGGGGCAGGATCCTGACGACGTCATCGTTGCTCGCCGTCCAAACGCGCGGACTGCAGGCCGCCTACAGCGCAGCGAAGGCCGGCGTCATCGGATTCGCCCGCTCGCTGGCGATCGAAGTCGCGCCGCACGGCATTACGGTCAATTGCGTGCTCCCCGGTCACATCCGCACGCCCCTGACCGAGCCGATGTTCACGGCCCCGATCAAGAAGGCGTTCGAGGACCGCATCCCGGTTGGCAAGCTGGGTGAGCCGGAGTGGATCGCCAACGTCTTCACCTTCCTGGCATCGGACGATTCCAGCTACATCACCGGCGAAGCGATCATCGTCGACGGCGGCTACACCATCAACGGCGAGCTGCCCGGCGTCCAGTTCGGACCGACCAGCCAGGAAGTCTGATCCGAATGTCGGCGGCAGCCGGTCGCTGGAGGATCAAGGCGCTTGACACCGGGACCTCGGTGATCGAGAAGTCGGTCATCACCTACCTGGTCGACTGCGGCAAGACGATCCGGATCCCGCGCGTGATGTGGGTGCTCGAGGGTGAGACCACGATCGTGGTCGATACCAGCGTGCCGGCCGCCGGCAAGCCCGCCGAGTTCATCGGCGAGCATTTCGAGCGAAGCCGCGAGCAGGAGCCGCTGAACGCCCTGGATAACGCCGGGATTGATCCCAAGAACGTCGAACTGGTGCTGCTGACGCATCTCCATTGGGATCACGCTGGGAACTGCGACCTGTTTCCAGAGGCGCGGGTGCTGGTCCAGGAGTCGGAACTGCGTTATGCGCTGGTCCCCGGCAAGTTCTTTCGCAAGGCCTTCCTCTCCCCCCTCTCCGGCTGGCCGCATCCCCCGTATTTGCTGCCGAACCTCGACGCCGTCAAGGGGGAGGTTGAGATCCGCCCCGGCATCCGCACGCTCCCGGTGCCCGGCCACACACCCGGGTCCCAGGCCATCCTGGTGGACACGGACAAGGGTCGCTACGTGATCGCGGGCGATGCCATCTTCACCTACGAGAACCTGGAACGTGACATCCCGCCGGGGTTCCACAACGACGTCGACCACTCGATGGAGTCGATGGAGACGCTGCGCCAGCGCGCCGATCACATCCTCCCGTCACATGACTACACGATCTTTTCCAACGGTCGAGTGGCGAGCTTTCCGGAGTGACCCCGTGAGCCGCCGATTCGAGGGGAAGGTGGTGGTCGTCACTGGCGCCGGGTCCGGCATCGGACGCGCGATGGCGCTGGCGTTCTCTGCCGAAGGCGCCATCGTCGTGGCGGCGGACAAGGACGGTGCGTCGGCCGCCGAGACGGCTATCGGACTTCCGCTGGCAACGGCGATGCTGGTCGATGTCACGCAAGCACCTTCCATCAAGGGCCTGATCGACGATACCCACGCGCGCCACGGCCGCATCGACATTCTCTGCAACAACGCCGGCATCGGCAGCAGCAAGACGGTCGTCGACTGCGAGCCCGACGAGTGGGACCGGCTCTTCGCCGTCAACGTGCGAGGCGTCTACCTCGGCTGCAAGTATGCGATCCCGCTCATGATCGCTCAGGGCGGCGGCGTGATCGTCAACACCGCGTCGGTGGCCGGCCTGGTAGGCCTCCCCAACCGGGCTGCCTACTGCGCCAGCAAGGGCGCGGTTGTCACGCTCACCAAGCAGGTCGCGGTCGACTATGTCGCGCACGGGATCCGCTGCAACTGCATTTGTCCTGGGACCGTCGATACACCCTGGGTGGGCCGGCTTCTCAAGGAGGCCGCGGATCCGACGGCGCTACGCGCCGAGCTCGTCGCCCGCCAACCGATGGGTCGCCTGGGCACCGCGGCGGAGGTGGCGCAGGCCGCGCTCTATCTCGCCTCTGACGACGCGGCCTTCGTCACGGGGACCGCGCTCGTCATCGACGGTGGGTTAATGGCGCGCTGACGGCCGTGCCGACCACCATCACGGAGGCCGTACCGTTTGACATCCGATTCCCAACCTCGCGCACCCTGGACGGTTCCGACGCCATGCACCCCGACCCCGATTACGCGGCGGCCTACGTGATTCTCAAGACCGACCGAACGGGCGTCGAGGGCCACGGCCTGACCTTCACGCTTGGTCGGGGGACAGAGATCTGCGTCGCCGGCATTCGGGCCCTTGCGCCGCTGGTGGTCGGCCGGACTATGGAGGAATTCCGCGACGACATGGCGGGCTTCTGGCGCCGGCTCACGAGCGACAGCCAGCTGCGCTGGATCGGGCCGGAAAAGGGCGCCGTCCACCTTGCCACCGCCGCCATCGTCAATGCCGTCTGGGACCTGTGGGCCAAGCTCGAGGGCAAGCCGCTGTGGAAGCTCCTGTGCGACCTGACACCGGAGGAGCTGGTTGCCTGCATCGACTTCCGCTACCTGAGCGATGCCCTGACTCGCGAGGACGCGCTCGGCATCTTATGGCGCCGCGTCGACGGACGAGCCGAGCGCGAGGCGGAGCTGCAGCGCACGGGGTATCCGGCATACACCACCTCGATCGGCTGGCTCGGCTACTCGGAGGAGAAGCTCAGGCGGCTCTGTCGTGAGGCGGTGGAGCAGGGATTCACCCACTTCAAGATGAAGGTTGGCGGAGACCTGGAGGACGACCGCAGGCGCGCCGCCGCTGTGCGGGAAGAGATCGGACCACAGCGCCGGCTGATGATGGACGCGAACCAACGCTGGGACGTGCCCGAGGCGATCGCCAGCATCCGCCGGCTCGCTGAATTCGCGCCGTACTGGATCGAGGAACCGACCAGCCCCGACGACGTCCTTGGCCACGCCGCCATCGCTCAGGCCGTCGCGCCGATCCGGATCGCGACCGGTGAGCATTGCCAGAACCGCGTGATGTTCAAACAGTTCTTCCAGGCCAGGGCGATCCATTTCTGCCAGCTGGATGCCTGCCGGCTGGGCGGCGTCAACGAGGTCCTGGCTGTGCTGTTGCTGGCCGAAAAGTTTGAGGTTCCGGTCTGCCCGCATGCAGGTGGCGTCGGCCTCTGCGAATACGTCCAGCACCTATCGATGTTCGACTACATCTGCGTCAGCGCATCGCTGAAGGATCGGGTGATCGAGTACGTCGACCATCTCCACGAACACTTCGTTGATCCCGTGCGCGTCGAAGGGGGACATTATCTGCCGCCGACGGAGCCCGGGTACAGCATCACGATGAAGCCGGAAAGCTTAAAGAAGTTCGCATTCCCGGATGGGGCGGCCTGGCAGCGTTAGACGCGTGCGACGTGGAAGACGCGCCATTCGCCGGGAATGCCCTTCAGGGAATGCGCCCCGCGGTCCTCGAAGACGATCCCCGAGCCTGCAACCAGGTCCTTGACCGTGCTCGAGGCGAGGACCTCACCGGGGCCGGCGAGCCCTGCGACACGCGAGCCGATGTGCACGGCGAGGCCGCCGATGTTGTCGCCCATACGCTCGCACTCACCTGAGTGGACGCCGGCTCGGACCTCGAGGCCGGACTCGCGAAGGCGATCGCGGATCGCGACGGCGCAGCGGACGGCGCGGGCCGGCCCGTCGAAGGTGGCGAAGAACCCGTCGCCGGAGGTGCTGATCTCCTGTCCGCGGAAACGCGCCAGCTCATGACGGACCGCAGTGTGATGGCGCTCGAGCAGGTCGCGCCAGGCATCATCGCCAAGGGCCGCCGCCCGCTCGGTTGACCCGACGATGTCGGTGAAGAGAACCGTTGCCAGGAAACGATCCGGTTGCGGAGTCGGTCGAATGCCCGTGAGGTACTCCTCGATCTCGTCCACGACCCCGTCCTGATCGCCGACCCATGGGAGGTGGTCGCGTCCCGGGAGCTCGACGAACTTCGCGGCCGGAATCCTTGCGGCGATGTATCGGCCCTCCTCGATATTCGAGTCCAGGTCGCCGTCGCGGTGGAGCACCAGCGTCGGGACCCGAATCGCGGGGAGGACATGGCGGACATCAACTTCAGTGTTCATGCGGGCGAGAACGAGGGCGGCACCCGGGCTTGCCGAGAGCCGGGAATAGGTGGCGTACCTCCGTCTGAACGCTTCATCGTTCGCCAGGGTAGGTGCCACGGTCGCGACGTCCACCTCGCTGCCCCAATCGCGCTGGATCAGGTCGAAGAACCGCTGGCGCTGCTCGGGAGTCGGGGCCCAAGGATATTCGGGATCCCATATGCGGCGGGCGTAGGCGCCGATGGTGATCAGCGCGGTGGTCCGCTCAGGGTAGGTCGCAGCAAAGAGCATGGCCATCGGGCCTCCCTCGGAGTGGCCAAGGAGGGCGGCGCGCTCGGATCCGGCCGCGTCCATCACCGCGCGCACGTCGTCCATCCGCTCCTCCAGCGTCGGCAGATCGCGATTCGCCACCCGGTCTGACATTCCGGTGCCTCGTTTGTCGAAGAGGATCAGGCGGCTGAAGGACGCCAGCCGGCGCCGGAAGCGGGCCAGAAGCGGATCGTCCCAGCCTGCTTCAAGATGCGTGACCCAGCCAGCCACGAACACCAGATCGCGCGGACCATCACCGACCACCTGGTAGGCGATGCTGACGGTCCCGCTGCGTGCGTAGTGCGTTTGCGGCTGGCCTGCAACCAGTCGATCGACGCTCACGGAGCTCACCGCCAGCTGACGCTGACGACCTGGACCGGCTGGGCGATGCCCTTCAGGCTCACCTCGCGTGGCTCGGAGAGAGGGAATTTGCACGGCTGTGCCGTGTGCCAGCTGGCGAGCACCTCTCCACCCTGGGCCGCGGCGGCGATGCGAGCCGCCTCGTGGACGCCCTTGCCGCGGTAATCGAGTCCGACCCGCGTCGCCGCCGCCTGGTGCACCCCAATCCGAACCAGGGGCGCAAAGCCATGACTGTGGCGATGGTTGGCCAGCGTCCGCTGGATCTGCACGGCACAATCGATGGCGCGCTCGGGCCGCTCGAAACTGGCAAAGACGCCATCGCCGACGTGGTTGATCTCCTCGCCAGCATGCCGGGCAATCAGGCTTCGAAGCGTCTGGTCGTGCCAGCGCAGCACCTCGTTCCACGCTTCGTCACCCATGGCCTCGACCAGCTCGGTCGACTTCACGATGTCGGTGAACATGAAGGTGCGGGTCGCGGGATCTCCGGCCGTCGGTTGCGCCTCGGTGTCGCCCGCCTCGGCGAGCAGCTGGGCGACATGGCGCTCGTCGAGGGCAGCGCCCAGCCGGACGAAAGTCGAGCGGGCCGCCTGGAACTCGAGCACCGCGCCCTCGACGTCGCCGCCGGCTCGATAAGCCGATCCCAGGACGACCCGCGCTTTGGCTTCGTCATAGGGGTCCTCGACTTCGCGCCACAAAACCAGCGCCTCACAGAGACTGCGCACTGCCGCATCGCTCTCGCCCGCTGCCACCCTGACCTCGCCTTCAGCCGTGAGCGCCTGCGCCTTGAGTGCGGGTGTTGCATAGGTGGTCGCAAGCTCGCCGAGCTCTTGGGCAGCCGCCTCCGCTGTCGCTTGATCAGCCGCCGCCAGCGCGATCGTGACCTGGGCCGGAAGCAGACGGCCTCGAGCGAGCGGACGTCGCTCGGCGCTGAGGCCGCGCCGGATCGACTTCGCAGCGGCATCGATCTTGCCCTCCGCCAGGTGAAGCATCGCGAGACCTGGGTTTGGATCGCGGCCAAGTTCATGACCCTGCCGAAATGCGTCCTGAGCCTCAGCGAGGTCACCTCGCCAGAGCCTGGTCTCACCGATCAGGTACTGCGCTTCGGCGGCATACTCGACCACGAAATCGCGTAGCTCATCGTAGGCGTGGCGAGCCTCGGCCTCGGCCTCCTGCCACGCTCCACGGAGCCGGATGACTTCCGCCCGGTGCACGCGGCACATCCCTGGAAATCCGGCGATCGCCAGACGATCGCACCAACGACGGGCAGCGTCTGTCCATTCTGCGGCGCGCCGGAGATCGGCCGTCTGTTCGCAGACCCCGATCAGGTTGCAGTAGATAATCCCGGTCGTGAGCGGTTTCAGCTCTCCCGACAACGCCGCCGCCGTTGCCTCGTCAAGCAGGGCCATCCCCTCTTTGACCTGACCGTTGGCGACTAGCGTCCGTCCTTGATCCTGTAGCGCCAGCGCGATCAGGTCAGGCTCCCCGAACCGGGTACCAATTTCGAGTGTCTGGCGCGCGAGCTCCAGCGCCCGCTCAAAATCCCCCTCCCCCTCGAGCGCCATCACCGCCTGAAGCCGGAGCAAATAGCCGTGCTCGACGCCGACCGCTTCATCCTTGAGCAGACGCTGAGCTCGATTGAGCCAGGCGGTGCCGACGGACGACGACCGTCGGCCAAATTGATCCTTTGCGACCGCCAGAGCCACGAGCGCCGCCTGGCGGGAGTTTCCGGCCTCGAGGTGAAGGGCGTAAGCCCGCTCGCGGGCGCTGATGCACTGATCGGAACGGCCATTCCACCAAGCCGCCTGGGCCAGACCATCGAGGTCATCCGCGCCTAGACCACCAGCCTGATCGGCAGCGGATAGCAGCTCGAACGCCTCTCGCCAGGCATACCGCCGGACCGCTTCCCGGCCCGCCACCAGCGCCTGCTCGAGATTGACTTGGGCCATGTTCCCGCCCTCGACGGTGCCAGACATTGTCCCACAGGCATAGGTGGGTGTAGTGTTTCCGACGTGCCGGATCCGAAGGTCGATCGGCTGAAGCGTGTGCCGCTCTTCGCGGGAATCTCGAAACGCGACCTCGAGTTCGTCGCCAGTCGTGTGGACGAGCTCAGTCTCAAGCCGGGTCAGACGCTGATCACCGAGGGCCAGCCGACCGAGGCCTTCTTCGTCCTGGAGAGTGGCCACGTGCAGGTTACCCGCGCCGGCAAGCCCGCCGCTCGGCTGGGCCCTGGTGACTTCTTCGGCGAGATCGGCATGCTGGACGGAGGACCGGCGACCGCGACCGTCGTTACGGATGGTCCGGTCGAGGCCATGGTGCTCAGCCATACCCAGTTCCGCGATGCGATCAAGGGGAATGACAGTCTGGCGCTCCAGGTGATCGCGGCGATGGCGAAGCGGCTGCGCGCCAACGAGAGCAGCTAGACCACGATCCTCTCGCCTTCGATGAAAGGATGAGCGCTTGACCACGCGCGTGCTGCTGATGCGGCATGCAGACGTAGAGAATCCGCAGGGCGTCATCTACGGCCACCTTCCGGGCTTTGGTCTCAGCCGGATCGGACGGGCACAGGCGGCCGCGGTCGGACAATCACTGCGAGATAGTGGCGTGCGGCGAATCGTCCACAGCCCGCTCGACCGCGCCCGCGAAACCGCCGACATCATCAATGCGCAGCTGCCGGCTCCTGTGCCACTGATCTCGGAGCCCGCCCTGCGTGAAGCCGAGTTCGGCCGCTATTTGCAGGGGGTGCGCCGCTGGCAGGTTCCGATTCGGCGTCCACGCTTCTTTGCGCACAAGCTCCGCCGCGGAAGTTTACCCGGCGACGAATCGATCGAAACTCTCGGACGGCGCGTGCTGGATGTCGTCGACCGTGTCGCCCGCGAGCACCCGGGCGAGATGTCACTCCTGATCAGCCATGCCGACCCGTTGCAGGCCGCCTGGATCCTGCTCGACGGGCGCCCCCAAACCGAGCGCGAGATGTATCACAAGCAAGTCGGGAAGGCGGCGATCCTGGAGCTGGACCTCGACGGAGACCGTGTTGTCTCGACGCGCTACGTCCCGTCCCCGAAGCTGACCCTCGTATAGCCCTGCCCCGACCTCTCTCCCCATTCACAACGCCTTCATAAGTGGGGGGAATGATGGTGGCAGACATTCAAGGAGGTCTGAAATGAATCGACGGTTCGGTTTTCTATGGATTTGGGGACTCGGGACGGCGGCCATCGCCGCGATTGTTGGGGCGATCGCGTATCACGCCGGCCAAACTGCCACTGTGGTTACCACAGCGCCGGGCGGCAGTGAGGTCATCTACCGCGGCTACGACGGCTTCGGCTTCTTCCCCTTCTTTGGCCTATTCTGGCTGCTGCTGATCGGGTTCTTCGTCTTCCGGCTGTTTGCGTGGCGCTCATGGGGCCGCGGTCCCTGGGGCTACGGTGGACCGCACTACCACGATCACACCCACGACCCTGCGCCGACGGCGCCGCCGGCGACGAAGCCGCAGGATCCAACAATTGCCTGAGCCAGAGGCCCTGATCTCCCCTCCCCCTCTGGGGGAGGGCAGGGTGCGGGCGGGGCGTCCATTCCGATTCGGCGTGGTCGCGGCGCAAGCGCGCTCGGGCGAGGAGTGGGCGGAAAAGGCCCGCCGTATCGAGTCGATGGGGTACGCGACCCTGTTGATGCCGGACGGGTTGAACTACACGCTCGCTCCGCTGCCTGCGCTGACGGCCGCCGCCATCGCGACCCGAACGTTGCGAGTCGGGACCTACGTCATCGCGAACGACTTTCGAAACCCAGTCCTCCTGGCAAAAGAGGTGGCGACGGTCGACGTACTTTCGGGCGGTCGGTTCGAGCTGGGTATCGGAGTTGGTCGGCCTGACGCCGCTGCGGACAACCGGATGCTTGGTATCCCCTTCGATTCCGGCGCCGTGCGCGTCGCGCGCCTTGCCGAATCGCTCGCGCTGCTCAAGGCATTGCTGTCGGGTCATTCGGCGACGGCGACCGGGCCGTACTACGCGGCGGCCAACGCGCAGGTCTCACCGCGCCCGGTGCAGCAGCCGCGGCCTCCTATTCTTGTCGCCGGCAGCAAGCGACATCTCCTCGAGCTGGCCGCTCGCGAAGCGGACATCATTGCGCTCGGCTTCCCACCCACCGAGCCTGAGGCCGGTGTCGCCGAACGGATCGGATGGATCCGTGAGGCCGCCGGCTCGCGATTCGATCAGCTCGAGCTCAATCTCAATCTGATGGCGGTTGGTCAGCAGGTCCCTCGCTACCTCGCGAGCCAGATGGGCCTCACCGCCGAGGGCCTGGCGCGAGCCGGCGCCGTCGCCGCGCTGACGGGCACCACCGACCAGATGGTCGAGACGCTGCAGCGGCGCCGCGAGAGCCTCGGCATCTCATACATCGCCGTCGGCGATGAGCTGATGGACGGGTTGGCTCCGGTCGTCGAGCGACTCGCCGGTCGCTGAAAGGCCCCCTCCCTATGCTCCCCCGCAAGCGGGGGGGTCATCGCGCCGTGCTATATTGGCCGCTTCTAGCACCGGATAGGCCTTTGGGAGGGAGAACGGTGAATAGACGCGTGATCTCGCCGCTCGTGGCGGCATTCCTGGGGATCGGCGCCCTCTTGCCAGCGGCGATGACCGCGCCGGTCGTTGTGGCCTCGGACAGCCTCGTCAAACAATCGGTTGCCATCGGCAGTGGAGGTGCCGTCGCCTCCGTCAACCTGTTGGCGACCGCGGCCGGCATCCGGGTTCTCAAAAATGGAGGCAACGCCGTCGACGCGGCCGTTGCTGCCGCGGCGGTGCTCGGCGTCGTCGAGCCATTCTCCTGCGGGATTGGGGGCGGCGGCTTCATGGTCATCTACAACGCCCGCGACCACAAGGTGACCACCATCGACTCTCGCGAGAAAGCGCCGCAAGCCTTCCGTGCCGATAGCTTTATCGACCCGGCAACCGGTAAGCCGATCTCATTTTCGGAAGGGGTGACGAGCGGCCTGGGTGTCGGCGTTCCCGGCACCTTGCTCGCCTGGCAGAGCGCGCTCGACCGCTTTGGCACGAGGCCGCTGGCGAAGCTCCTCAAACCAGCGATCGACATCGCTGACGAGGGCTTCCTCGTCAATCCCACCTTTGCGCTGCAGATTTCCCAGAATGCGAGCCGCTTTCGAGATTTCACGTCCACTCGCGCGCTCTACCTGACGCCGACTGGTCAGGCGCCGGCGATCGGGTCGCTATTCCACAACCCGGACCTGGCGAAGACCTATCGCCAGATCGCCGAGGAGGGACCCGGCGTCGTCTACGACGGGCCAATCGGTACCGATATCGTCAACACGGTGCAGCATCCGCCGACCGTTCCTGGGATCACGCGCAATGTTCGGCCGGGACTGATGACCACCGAGGACCTCTCGAACTACGAGGTCGTCGCCCGCGATCCCGTCGCGACTACCTACCGCGGTCTGCAGTTTTTCGGCATGGGCCCGCCATCCAGCGGCGGCTCAACCGTCGGCGAGTCGTTGAACATCCTCGAGGGCTTCAACCTGCACGACATGACGCGTACCCAGGCGCTTCACCGCTATCTCGAGTCGACAAGGCTGGCGTATGCCGACAGAGGCAAGTACCTCGGAGATCCCGATGTGGTCGACGTGCCTCTTAGCGGCCTGCTCTCGAAAGAGTTCGCGGCACAGCGGCGCGCGTTGATCGGACCGACCGCCGCTATCAGCCCCGTTCCTCCGGGAAACCCCTTCCCATTTCAGCAGGACGTATCGGCTGGTGGCGACGACACCGATCGGGAAAGCGTCTCGACGACCCATCTGACCGTTGCCGATCGATGGGGGAACATCGTCAGCTACACCTTCACCATTGAGCAGATCGGCGGCAGCGGCATGGTCGTGCCCGGGCGGGGGTTCCTGCTCAACAACGAGCTCACCGACTTCGAGTTCACGCCGGGACTTGCCAACTCGCCTGGGCCGGGGAAGCGGCCGCGCAGCAGCATGAGCCCAACGATTGTTTTGTTGAATGGCCGGCCGGTGGTGGCGTTGGGTTCGCCCGGCGGATCGACGATCATCACGACGGTGCTGCAGCTGCTGGTCAACCAGGTCGACTTTGGGATGACCCTGCCTGACGCCATCGCGGCGCCGCGTGTCTCGCAGCGCAACACGTCGCGGAGCACTGCTGAGCCCGCCTTCCTCGCGAGCCCGCAGGCCGCTGGTCTTTTGGCTCTTGGCCATCAGTTCAGCACGATGGACGAGATCGGCGCGGCTACCGGCATCGCGTTTCTGCCCGACGGGCAGTTTGAGGCCGCGGCGGAACCAATCCGGCGAGGCGGCGGCAGCGCCATGGTCGTAAGGCCGGCTTCTAAGAATTAAGTCGACTGCACCCGAGGTGAGACGAGGCCGGTCTCGTACGCGAGGACGACCAACTGTGCGCGGTCTCGAGCACCGAGCTTCGACATCGCGGCCCCAAAGGGGGCGCCAGCGCAACGGCAGCCCCGATCGTGAAGGTGGTATCCGACTCGCAGACGCAAGGTGCCTACCAGCCCAACCCGGTGACGGTGCAGGCCGGTCAGTCGGTCACCTGGACCTGGGAGGACCAGGGGAACCAGCACAGTGTGAGCGCCGACGATCGAAGCTTCGAGTCGTGCTTGCGGGGCTCCGGGTCGAGCTTCACGACGATGTTCACAAAGGCCGGGACCTACGCCTATCACTGCTCGATTCATTCGTCGATGAAGGGCACCGTCACCGTTAGCTGAGATGAAGGCTGAACCTGTGCCCAACCAGGTTCCCTGGGTCAACCTCCTTTTCCGGGTAGGGCGTTGCGGGTCGCCGAGACCCCCACCCTCCTCTCCCCCGCATGCGGGGGAGGGTTTTGGCACCCGGGCAGTTACAGCCTCGGTGACGCGAGGTCGGGTCGCTGCCGCCGCCGCAGCCGCTGCGCTGCTGGTCGTGGTCGCGGTCGGAGGGTTGATCCTGTCCTCGCGGGATCATCGGAAGGTCAGCTCCACCGCCGCCCAAACGAGCCTGGCCACGCCGTCACAGGCATCGCCATCACCTGAGCCATCCGCGACCAGCCAGTTCCACGGGGTGCAGGCCACCATGCCCAGCTGTTCGCCGGGCGCGCTCTTTTCGGTATCGCCGATCCCGATCGACAAGATCACGTACATTGTTCCGCTCGGCGGCCCCAATCCGCTTCCAGGCGAGCACGTCTACTTCATCATCACGCGCGGGGCTCCCAACAGCACCGGCCCGACCAAAATCGTCGACCTGTACGCACCGGGAGACCTGACCGCCTTCAGGATCGGGCGGCAGGTGCAAACGACCAACGGAAAGACCGGCAACATCGACTACTTCGTGTACTTCACGCCGTGTCGAGAGGTCACCGTCCTCTTTGCGCATGTGTCGAGCCTGAGCGGCCCCCTCGGCGGGATCGGCTTCGACCAGTGCGCCCAGCCGTACGCCATCGGTGACGGGAGCCTATACGAGCACTGCACCGCCGACATCAACATCCCGCTCTCAGCCGGCCAGCTCATCGGGACCGCTGGAGGCGGGGCGGCAGCCGGAATCGACTTTGACATCGACGATTGGCGCGTGCCCGTACCCTACGTCGCAAACCCTGATCGTCAGTACGATCTCACCGCGGTCTGCCCGCTTGACTACTATCAGGGCGACGTCGCCACGACGCTACGTGGGCTGCTCGGCCACGGCTCGCCTGGCACGCACCTCGCGCAGGGGTGCGGACAGATCTTCCAGGACAAGGCAGGCACCCTGCAGGGCAACTGGTTCAATGGCACGCCAGCGCAAACCAACGGGAATATCACCAAGATGGCGGCGCTGGTTCACGAGAACTTCGACCCAACGCTCGGCGCGGTCTCAATCGGAGGGACGATTGGGATACATGGCGAGTGGGATTTTGCCCCCACCCACAGCGGGATGATCAATCGGGAATTCTCGGAGATTACTCCGGGCGATTCGATCTACTGTTACCAGGCGTCGGGTATGCCGGGTCGCCTCTTGATCCAGCTGGTCACCGACACCACCCTATCGATCGAGCATCAATCCGGTGGCTGTACCGGAACGTTCGCGTTTGTCAGTCCTTTCGCGTATCAGCGCTAGACGAGGTACTGGTAGAGGAGCTCCTCGCTGCCGAGCACGCGGAAGTTGAGCTGGATCTGAGCCATCCGACTCAGCAGGGGCTCCAGGTCGGCCTTGTCCTTCAGCTCGATGCCGACCAGGGCTGCCCCACGTTCCTTGTTCGTCTTCTTGATGTACTCGAAGCGGACGATGTCGTCCGTCGGACCAAGGGCGTCGTCGACGAACTGGCGCAGCTGGCCGGGCTTCTGGGCGAACTCGATGATGAAGTAGTGCTTGCGACCCTGGTAGACGAGGCTGCGCTCCAGGATTTCGGGGTAGCGCAAGACGTCGTTGTTGCCGCCGCTCAGGACGCAGACGACCGTCTTGCCGCGAATCTCCTCGGCCACGTCGTCTAGCGCGGAAAGAGCGAGCGCCCCGGCCGGCTCGGTGATGATGCCCTCGTTCTGGTAGAGCTCGATCATCGTGGTACAGACCTTGCCTTCGGGCACGACGACGACCCGGTCGACATATCGCCGGCAGAGATCGAAGGTGCGCTGTCCGACCTTGCGGACTGCGGCCCCGTCGACGAAGGTGTTGATCTCGTCGAGCGTGACGATCCGGCCCTGCTTGAGAGACTCGTACATCGATGGCGACCCGGCCGGCTCGGCGCCGATCACCTCGATGGCGGGATTCAGCTCCTTTATATAGGATGCGACGCCCGAGGCCAGGCCGCCGCCGCCGATCGGCACGATGACGACCCGGAGATCGCCACCGGTCGCCTCGAAGATCTCCTTGCCGACGGTGCCCTGGCCGGCAATCGTCTCCAGGTCATCGAACGGGTGCACGAAGATGCCCTGCTTCTGCCCGCAGTATTCCTGGGCGGCCGCGCTCGACCCATCGTAGGAGTCGCCAACCAGCCGGATCTCGATGAACTCACCGCCGAAGTGCTCGACCCGCTCGATCTTCTGGGTCGGGGTGATCCGCGGCATGAAGATCGTGCCGCCGATGCCGAGATGGGCGCAGGCGAAGGCGACACCCTGGGCGTGGTTGCCGGCGCTGGCGCAGACGATCGGGCGCTTGCGATCCTCGGGCGAGAGCGAGGCGATCTTGTTGTAAGCGCCTCGGATCTTGAACGACCGGACCGCCTGCATGTCCTCGCGTTTGATCAGGATGGTGGCGCCGTACTGCTCGGACAGCCGGATCGACGGCTGCAGCGGCGTCGTCGACGCGATGCCCTCGAGCCGCTGCTCAGCCTGCTCGACCGCGCGCACCATCTCCATGGTCTGGCGATTGTATCGTTAGCTGGTGGAGGCGTACATCTGCCGCACGTGCGGCGTGCAGCAAGCGGAAAGCGAAGGTCCGCCGTCGCACTGCGCGATCTGCGACGACGAGCGGCAGTACGTTCCACCCGATGGGCAGCGCTGGGTTACCCTGACCGGGCTCCGTGGCGAAGGCCACCGCATCGAGGTGCGCGAACTCGAGCCGGGTCTCACCGGAATCGGCGCCGATCCACCGGTCGGTATCGGCCAGCGGGCGCTGCTGGTCCAGACGCCGGCCGGCAACTTCCTCTGGGACTGCTTCGGCTTCATCGACGACGCGGGTATCGCGGCCGTCCGCACGCGAGGCGGCCTCCATGGCATCGCGATGTCGCACCCGCATTTCTATGGTGTCTGCGTCGAGTGGAGTCGCGCCTTCGGCAATGCGCCGATCTACATCCCAGCCGCGGACCGCCAGTGGGTGATGCGGCCCGACCCGGCCGTCAAGCATTGGGAAGGCGTCGTCGAGCCACTCCCGGGGTTGACGCTGATCCAGTCTGGTGGACACTTCGAAGGGAGTGCCGTCCTCCATTGGGCGAGCGGGGCAGACGGCCGAGGCGCGTTGCTTACCGGTGACACGATCACGGTGGCGCCGGACCGCCGATTCGTGAGCTTCATGAGGAGCTATCCGAACCTGATCCCGCTGTCCGCGAGTGAGGTCCGGCGAATCGTGGGGACGGTCGAGCCCTACCGATTCGATCGGATCTACGGTGGCTGGTGGGACCGGATCGTCGATCGGGACAGCAAGGCCGCCATCCAGAAGTCCGCGGACCGGTACATCCGCTGGATCGAGGGCTCCTAGAACCCTCCCCCCGCTGGGGGACAGCAGGGTGGGGGCATTCCTGCGGCGATTCACACAGTCGTTACCGACCCGGGAACGATTCGTGGCGGGCGCCTTAGTGGATCAGAGCCAAGCCGTGGCTGACTTGCGGCAACCGGTGAAATCTCGCTGACGGGCGACTGGAATGGTCCCATCCGGCCATATAGTCGATGCACCCGAGACCCCCAACCGACCCTCCTCCAGAGGGGGAGGGAAAGCCTGAGGGCCCTCGAGCGACGAACTCATTCGGCAGGAGGAAAAATCGCATGAGCAAGCGCGAGAAGAAGATGGGCGAGCAGGGCGGGCAACCGCAACCGGGTCAGGGCTTTCCGCAGAAGCAGGGTGGTGGCCAGCCCGGCCAGCAGTGGCCTGTCAAGCCGGCCGCTCAGCCCGAGCACAAGCCGACCACGTGGCCGACCCAGCCCGGACAGGGTCACTAAAGCTCCGACCTTCGACGAGAACGGCGCCCCATCGCGATGGTGGGGCGCTCTTTTTATTTGTGGAACTCCGCAAGCCGCTTCGCCTCATCATCGACGTCTCGGCGGGCGGCTTTTGGAAGCGGCTCGAAGGGCTTGACCTCGACCTGTCCGCCCTCGTGGCGCCAGGTTCCGGCGACCGCACCATCGACCAGGAAGGTCGGCACCGAATGCGGCGTCTTCGTGTTGAAGACGAGCGGCCGGTACGGCTCCGGCAGGATCTGGGTGCGCCGGGCGTGGACCAGTAGCGTTGCGTCCCAGGTCGGTAAGAAACGCACGGGCGCGGGTGTACTCGGATCCGGCAGTGGCGCCCGCTGAAGATCGAGGAGCTCTCTCCCCTTCTCGTCGCGGAAGCGTCGCAGCCGGAGTCGATCGATCACCGGCAGCAACGTCGCGTGAGGGATGCCCGCCCAGTCCGCGATCTCGCGCACGGACGCCGGACCGAACGCGGCAAGGTAGCGACGCATCACATGCTCGAGTCCGGCCGCCTCGGTCGGCGCCGCCGGTTGAGCCCAGGTCTCAGCAAGGCCATAGAGATCGGCTTTGCGTTGATCCCACGTGCCGGACGGCGGAACGCGAACCATGTCGACCCATAGCCCGATGCCGCTCCAGGCGACCGCCGGAAGACCGCGGCGTGCGAGCAGTGCCTTTAGTTCGCCGGCGCGCCGTGGGCCTGCCGCGAGTTCTTCGCGAAAGATCGCCGCTGCGCTCGCCACATCGATCTCTCCGAACCCCTTGCGTGTGACCCGGCGCCACCAATCCTGGCGACCTCGCTTGACCGCGGCTAAGAAGAGCCAGTAGTCCCTCGCGGAGACCATGTGAATCGTGCTGCGCAGCAGCGTCCCCTGAACGACCCGGCGCTGTTCCAGCGCCGTCGTTAGCGCATCGCGGCGGAAGTTGCGCATACGCGACCAGAGACCGACATATCCTGATGGCGCGTACTGCGCCTGCAGCCCACCGACGCGTTCGAGCGTGGGGACCAGCGGCAAGGATGAGCGCTCGAGCAAGAACTGACGCGCGAGCAACGCCCGATTGAGCGCGCGCTGGGTCAGCACCCGCCCCGGTCCGCTCGAGCTACCTAGGTGATCTGGAGTAGGCATGCCGGATGAATTGTGACGAGAGAGCAACGTTCTGCCTCCGCCGATTCAGGAGTCGCACCTTCTCACTTCGGCCCGATACATATGTCTGTGCCTAATGTTCACGGGCGCCCGCGGCAAGCCGAAGCGGCCTGCCGGTGAGCCCGATGTCCGAATCGCTGCGTGTCCTGATCGTGGAGGACCGGCCGGATGATGCCCTGCTGGTCACCGAACACCTGCGGCGCGCTGGCCTTACCTTCGCCTGGGAACGGGTTGATACCGAGGCTGGATTCGCGGCCAAGCTCCGCTCGGGATTGGACCTGATCATCGCCGACTACAACCTGCCCCAATTCAGTGCGCCGCGCGCGCTTGGCATGCTCAAAGCGGCCGATCTCGACATTCCGTTTATCGTCGTCTCTGGAACCATCGGTGAAGATGCCGCCGTCGCGGCCATGCGCGCCGGCGCGCACGACTACGTCTTCAAGGGCAACCTTTCCCGGCTGCGACCGGCCGTCGAGCGTGAGGTCCGCGCCGCGGTCGAACGAAAGGCCGCCCGCGCGGCGCAGGGGGAATACTTGAGGCGGCTTGGCAGCATCTTCGATTCCGCGCTCGACGCGGTCGTGACGATGGGCGGCGACGGCGTGATCACTGACTGGAACCCGATGGCCGAGACCATCTTCGGTTGGCCGAGATCCGAAGCGGTGGGCCGGCTGGTGAGCGAGACCATCATTCCTCTTCGCTATCGCGGAGCCCACAAATATGGTTTGCGCAATTTTCTCGCCACCGGGGAGGGACCCGTTCTCAACAAGCGACTCGAGCTGGCGGCCCTCCATCGCGACGGTCACGAGTTTCCAATCGAGCTTTCCATCTCGGCGACATCGTCCGGCGGCAGCCACTTATTCAGCGCTTTTGTACGGGATATCACCGAACGCCACAACGCAGAGGAAGCGCTCCGCGCCAGCGAGGAACGTTACCGGCAGATCGTCGAAACCGCCTTCGAAGGCGTCTGGCTTATCGACAGCAACAACCGGACCACATTTCTGAATCACCGCATGGCCGACATGCTCGGGTACCCCACCGAGGAGATGCTGGGGAAACCGGTTCTCGACTTCATGGGGCCAGAGGCACAAGCCGCCTTCGCCGCAAATCGCGACTCGCGGCAGCAGGGCCGACAGCCCGAACACGAGTTTCAATTCAGACGAAAGGACGGGTCGGAACTCTGGGTGTTGTTGGAAGCGAGTCCCGATCTGGACGCTGCCGGAAACTATCGGGGATCGCTGGCGATGGTGACCGATGTCACCGAGCGCCGACGGGCCGAAGAAGCCCTTCGCCGCATGGCCGCGCTGGTGGCCACCTCAACCGACGGGATCATGGCGGTCGGCATCGACGGGGTGGTCCTGCAGTGGAACCTCGGCGCCGAGCGTATGTACGGGTACTCCGCGGCGGAGATTGTCGGCCAGCACATCCGGACCATCGTGCCCGAGGTCAAGTCCGAGGAATTGGCCGGCTTGATGGATCAAATTCGGCGCGCGGAGCCGATCCAACAGATCGAGTCGGTCCGCAAACGAAAGGACGGGAGCCTGGTCGAAGTCTCGATCAGCTACTCGCCGCTAACCGATGCGAAGGGCAAGGTCATCGCGAGCGCCGCGATTCATCGGGATATCAGCACCGCCAGGCGGGCGGCGGAGGCACTTCGAGCCAGCGAGGAGCGCTACCGGCGGATCGTCGACACCGCGTACGAGGGGATCTGGCTGATCGATGTGCGGAACACGACAACCTTTGTCAATCCCCGGATGGCCGAGATGCTGGGCCGGACCGTCGACGAGATGGTGGGTCGGCCCCTCTTCGATTTCCTCGATGCCGAGGCACGGGCAACCTTTGACGCCAACGGCCCTGACCGCCTCAATGGCGTCTCGGCACAACGTGAAGTTCGGTTCACGCGAAAGGACGGCGCCGATTGCTGGACGTTGCTCAGCGTCAGGCCCAACTTTGACGAGGCCGGGCACTACGAGGGCGCACTGGCGATGGTGATGGATATCACCGAGCGGCGCCGCGTCCAGAAGGCCCTCGAGTATCAGGCGCTGCACGACGCGCTGACCGGGTTGCCGAACCGGCTCCTGCTGGCCGAGACATTGGGGCAGGCGCTGGTTTCGGCGCGGGCGGCGCACGAGCAGGTTGCCGTGCTGATCATCGACCTGGATCACTTCAAGGAAGTCAACGAAGCCTTCGGCATGCAAGCCGGTGACCGCCTGCTCGAACAGGTTGGGCCACGCCTTCGGACCGAGATTGGAGCCGAGGACATGGTCGCCAGGCTCAGCGGCGACGAGTTCGCGGTGGTGCTGACGAACACCGATGCGGCGGCGGCGACGGTCAAGGCGCAATGTCTCCTCGAGGCGCTGGAGCGGCCGTTTGAGGTGGAGGGGCAACACCTCGACGTCGCCATCAGCATCGGCATCGCGATCTTCCCGAACGACGGTGATGACGCGAACACGCTGCTGCGCCGCGCGGACATCGCGCTGTTCGTCGCCAAGCAGCCACGAGGCGCCTTCGTGCGATTTGCGCCCGAGCATGAAAGACAGGGCGCCAGCCGGTTAACCCTGATGGCCGAATTACGAGAGGCGCTGCAGCACGAAGGGGAGCTTTTCTTGCACTTCCAACCGCTGGTGAGACTTCGCGATCGCGGCCTCGCCAGTGTTGAGGCCCTGGTCCGCTGGCGACATCCTCAGCGCGGGCTGGTGCCACCCATGGAGTTCGTGCCCTTCGCTGAGAAGACTCGGTTGATCAAGCCGCTGACCAGATGGGTGCTGGTCTCGGCGCTGCGACAGTCGGTCGCGTGGCAGCACGGCGGACACTGGATCCCGGTCTCCGTGAACATTTCCATGCGCGACCTGGTCGATCCCGAATTTCCAGAGACGATCGCGACGCAGCTCCGGGCGGCACAGGCGCCGCCGTCGTTGTTAGTGCTCGAGATCACGGAGAGCCTCATCATGACCGAGCCCGAGCGGGCTATCAAGACGCTGACCGAGCTTCGCATGCTCGGCGTCCGCCTCGCTGTCGATGACTTCGGCACCGGCTATTCCTCGCTCGCATACCTTCACCGGCTTCCGGTCCACGAGATCAAGATCGACAAGTCCTTCGTGGCGGCGATGGGCGGCCAGGCGGGTCGGTCCAACATCGTGCGAGCCTCGATCGAACTCGGTCACAGTCTGCAGCTCGAAAGCGTCGCCGAGGGTGTCGAAGACGCCCGCACGTGGGACGTTCTGCGCGTCCTCGGTTGCGACCTCGCGCAGGGCTACTTCATCAGCCGGCCGATGCTCGCCGACCAGGTGCTGCCATGGCTCGCGCAGTGGGAGAAGGCCCCGGGCGAATCCGCCGAGAAGGCCGCCTGACTCCCGGTCTTCCAGAGGGAGATTCATCCCTCCCCCTCTTGGGGAGGTTAGGGTGGGGGCCGGACCTGTATCCTATCCAGCCTCTGAGGGCGCAAAAAGCGCACAAATGGCGAATTCGCCAAGATGAACTATTGGAAAAGGTTATAGCGCCCCCGTACAAATAAAAGAACCACTGGACGAACCCTGTCTGAATACGTAATCTTATGGGTACAAAATCCGGGTGACTAAGGTTAAGGCGCGGGTCCAAGTCGATCCGCTGGTATTGAGCGCGGAAGCGCTGATCCTCAAGGGGAAGGATCAAGGCTACCTGTCCCCTGACGACGTGATGAAGGCGTTCCCCTCGATCGACGGCAATGGCGACGGCTTTGTCCGGGTGGCCGCGGTCTTCCAGGAGATGGGGATCTCGGTAACCGCCGACGGCGAGGCCGAGCAGGACGCCGACGAGGAGGAAGCCCTTACTGAGGTCGAGGTGGTCAGCTCCGTGGCCCTCGACGACCCGGTTCGGATGTACCTGAAGGAGATCGGCCGCGTCAACCTGCTCACCGCCAAGCAAGAGGTGGAGCTGGCCAAGGAGATGGAGGCCGGTTCCGAGGAGGCGCGGCATCACCTGACCGAGGCAAACCTCCGTCTGGTGGTCTCCGTTGCCAAGAAGTACCTCAATCGCGGGCTGTCGTTCCTCGACTTGATCCAGGAAGGCAACCTTGGACTGATGCGCGCCGTCGAGAAGTTCGACTACAAGCGTGGCTTCAAGTTCTCGACCTACGCGACCTGGTGGATCCGCCAGGCGATCACTCGCGCCATCGCGGATCAGGCACGGACGATCCGCATCCCGGTCCACATGGTCGATACCCTGAACCAGCTGGCGCGCGTCTCGCGGGCGCTGCTCGAGCAGCTCGGTCGCGAACCCAGCGAAGAGGAGCTTGCCTACGGCATGGGCATCACTGTCGACAAGGTGCAGGAGCTGAAGAAGATCTCGCAGCAGCCGGTGTCCCTCGAATCGCCCATCGGCGAGGAAGAGGATTCGCACCTGGGTGATTTTGTCGAGGACAAGCAAGCGATCGCGCCGCTCGAGGCAGCCAGCGAGGCCATGTTCCGCAACGAGGTCGAGGACATCCTGGCCACGCTTCGCCCGCGCGAGCGCCGCGTGGTTCAGTTGCGCTTCGGCCTGGTCGACGACGAGCCACGCACCCTCGAGGAGGTCGGTCGCCGCATGGGCCTGACCCGCGAGCGGATCCGTCAGATCGAGGCGACCGCGCTGCGGAAGCTGCGGCACCCGAGCCGGTCGAAGGTTCTTCGGGACTACACCGAGGACGGGGGCCAAAGCGCGCGCGTCGGCGTCCGAGAGACCGAAGCCGTCTCCTAGCTCAGGATCTGGTCGACCGGCCGTTCGGTGGTGACCGAACCGGCAAAGCCGCTAGAGGTGAGCGACGGCTATGCGGACCTCGACGGGTTGCGCTTGCACTACGTCGAACGACTCGGCGCGCGCCCACAACGTCAGGTGCAGCGGAAGCCCGCCGTGGGTCAGGATGACGAGCTCGTGGACGTGCGGGCATTCGAGGGCCTCCTCAGGAAGGAGAATGTAAGGAAGTCATGGCGGCCGGTAAGGAACCTGAGTGGACGGCCATCTATGAAACGCCGTCCCCCAGCGATGCGGACCTGGTCCGGACGACGTTGGAGGTGGCTGGCTATCGCGTTTGGGTTCAGGGCGGAAACTCGCCGAGCGTCTTCACTTCCGGCTATGACACCTCCAGCGCGTTGACGGTCAGCGTTCCGGCAGAGGACGCCGAAGACGCTCGTGACTACCTCAAGCAGAAGACCAGTCTGCTGCCTCACGATCCGGCACCCGCAACACCAGATGATGAGACCTCCTCTCCACAAGAAAGCCTCACGGATGTCGCCCAGGAGATTCTGGAGGTGCGCCGGCAGCACGAGGTCGCGGCGTGCAGGTACTGCGGCATCGCGACGCTCGACGTCGGGGAAATCGAGCTCGATAGCCGCATGATTGCCCTCTTGCGGGCGGCCGGGCTCGGTGTCAACAGTGCCACCTTCAGCGAGTTCGAGCCGGGAGAGCGAATTTGCACCGACTGCGCCGGTCATGAGGTTGCGTGCGAGGTCTGCGGCCGGGTTCTCGATGCCTTTCTTGACCAGGGCGAGTATCGGCAGGCGAAAGACGACGAGGCCTACGTCTGCGGCGCCTGTCGGGGCCGCCTCGAGGACCAGCTTCAGGCCGACCGGGACTGGTGACTGCGCCTCATGCCGTCGACGTATCGTGGAGGCAGCATGGCCGAGTCTTCCCGTGACCAGATCGCCGACGAAACTGAGGGTGACGCGCTGATCGCTGAGCAGATCGCCTACTACCGTGCACGCGCCGGCGAGTACGACGAGGGCCTGCGCAAGCTCCAGCGATACGCCAGCCTTGGAGGAAACGTTGCTGGACGGTCGGGGGATGAGGATCAGAAGGAGGTTGCCATCCTGCTCGAGGCGCTGGATGGGATGCGTCCGTTTGACACTGTCTTAGAGCTAGCGTGCGGCACCGGCTGGTGGACGCAATGGCTGGCCCAGCATGCTCGGCACGTGACGGCGGTCGACGCCGCGGACGAGATGCTCGCCCTCAATCGAGAGCGCGTCAAAGCAACCAACGTGCGGTACATCCTGGCCGATGTCTTCTCGTGGAGACCAGATCGGCAATTTGACCTCGTTTTCTTCGCCTTCTGGATGTCCCACGTCCCGCACGACCGGTTCGCCGCATTCTGGCAACTCGTTGGCGACTCGCTCGCGGCGAACGGCCGGGTCTTCTTCATCGACGAGCTCGACAACGAGCGGGCTGGTGTCCTGGAAAGGCGACTCGACGAGGACGCCGTCCTCCGTGAACTGGAAGACGGCAGGCAATTTCATGCGGTCAAGGTTTTCTATGAGCCGGCTGAACTCGAGCAGAAGCTCCCCACGCTCGGATGGCAGTTCGAGGTCCGGCCTTCGGGTCGTCGCTTCTACTGGGGCCAGTCCGCTTCCTAACCGCTATGGGCAAGTTTTCCCTGTCCGACCTGCGCGTGACCGTCGAGCGAATCGAGGGGCGATCGGTTTGCGGGCTGGTGGTGGGCGATTATTTTGAGGTCACCGAGAGCAGTCGCCTGCGGATTCCGCCCGATCGCCACTTCTGCATCTACGCGCTCGCGGCCATCCTGCCGCTGTTGCCGGCAAAGCAGCGGCGGCTGGCTGCGGAGGACTGGCTCGAACAGGAGACACTGGTCGCCTGCCCCGACCCCGACGAGCGGGTGATCATGCGGGTCGAGCGGATCGGCGAGCGGACGCTTCGAACTGAAGACGTCACGTGACCGCCCCCATCGTAGCTTCCCCCAGAGGGGGAGGGAAGAATGGAGGGAGATTGGAGGTTGGTCTCGGGCTTCAGGGCGATAAGGCGCCGGCGGAATACGCGACGCTCGCTCGCCTGGCCGAGCATTACGGCTTCGATGTCTTGTCGGTCTTCTCGGACCTGACGTATCAGCCGGCGATCGCTCCCCTGCTGATCGCGGCACAAAATAGCTCCAGGCTGCGGCTCGGCCCCTCGTGTCTGAACCCGTTCACGCTCCACCCGGTCGAGATCGCCGGCCAGATCGCGGCCCTGGATCACGCGTCCAATGGACGGGCCTACCTCGGGCTGGCACGCGGCGCCTGGCTCGACAAGATCGGTATTGAACAAGCTCGACCGGTGAGGTCACTGCGCGAGGCCGCCGAGATCGTTCGCCTTCTGCTGGCTCGCGATCCAGGCGGCTACCAGGGTGACATCTTCTCAGTGGCCCCCGGAACCACGTTGCAATACGAGGTTTGGCGGCGGCAGATTCCGTTGCTGATCGGGACCTGGTCACCAAAGACCGCGGCGCTGGCCGGTGAGATCGCCGACGAGGTCAAGATCGGCGGCAGTGCAAATCCGGCGATGGTCCCTCGCATGCGCGAACTCGTCGATGTCGGAACGAAGCGCGCGGGCCGGTCTCCCGATGATGTCGGGATCGTGATCGGGGCCGTGACAGTGGTCGCCGAGGACGGTGCGGCCGCTCGACGTATGGCGCGATCCGCTGTGGCAATGTACCTCGACGTCGTCGGCCGGCTCGATCCGACCACCGAGGCGCCGGCCGGCGGAGCCATCTCCGACGAGATACTCGATCGCTTCGCGATGGCGGGCACGCCCGAGCGGGTGGCGGAGCGGGCCGCGGCCCTCTTCGCGGCGGGGGCGTGTCGCGTCGAGTTCGGATCGCCTCACGGATTGACCGAGGAGGACGGGATCCGGTTGCTGGGCGAGCGGGTCCTGCCTCGACTCCGATAGGGGCCCCGCTCCGGCGTGAAAAAGCGGGGAGTTAGTCGTTGACGACGAGGGTTTCCGGGTAGCGATTCAGCTTGCGGGCGCCGTTCGTCTCGCACACGACCACGTCCTCAATCCGCGCGCCGACGTGACCAGGCCAGAAGATCGAGGGCTCGATCGTGAACGTCATGCCGGGCTCGAGCGGGGTCAGGTCTTCCACCGAGATGAACGGATACTCGTGCACATCGAGGCCGATCGCGTGCCCGGTTCGGTGCCGAAACCACTTGCCATACCCTCCCTCCTCGATGACCTGGCGGCTGGCTCGATCGACCTCGGAGGCCGTCACACCAGGGCGCGCGGCCTTGATCCCGGCGGCTTGGGACGCCATCACAAGCTCGTAGACCCGCCGAAACTCAGCATCCGGCTCACCGACGAAGATGGTGCGGCCGAAGTCCGAGCAATAGCCATCGACGACGGCCCCGAAATCGAAGGAGACCGAGGTGTCCTCCCGAATCGGCTGGGTGGTCAGCCGGGTTCCGGCGTCTCGCCGATCCTGCCGCCCGGTCGAGATGATGCCGGTGTCGAACGATTCGACCCGCGAGCCACGCCGTGACATCTCCAGATTCACCTGCGCCGCCAGCTCCGCTTCGGTGACGCCGGGACGGACCTGCGGGGCGATGACAGCCATCACCTCGTCGACGATCCGCGCGGCCGCCGTCATCCGCTCCATCTCTTCCGACGACTTGATCCGGCGAAGCGGATTGATCATGTCGTCGGCGTTGGAGAGCGATGGATCGCGCAACCCCTGGCGCAGGTGGATCAGCGTCTCGGCCCAGGTCCGTGCACCCACCGCCAGCGACCTCACCGGACCAAGGTCTTTCGCGATCCGCGCGAGGATGGCGTCGCCGTCATCCGTCTCATTGACGACCACAATGTCCCCCGACGTGCCGCCGGGCAGCTCGAACTCGGTGATCATGCGGGGCATCACGACAATCGGATCCTTGCCTGGCCGCAAGAGGGCGCCCGCGACCCAGCCATGACGGTACGCCACGTTGCCGAATGAGGGTTCTCGGCGCGGGATTCCCGTCAGGTACTCGAGGTCGCCCGAGATCGGCAGGAAGAGCAGGTCGATGCCGGCCTCCGCCATCCGGTCGCCAACCTTCGCTCGACGCTGCGCGTAGTCGAACACGATGTCATTTTCGGTTTATGGCGGCCGTCGCAACGGGAAGAGCCGCAAGCCACTGTCGGTAGACTTCGGCCATGGCATGGGCCGAACTGCCGGCCTGAAGGAGTTCAGCATGGAGCAGGCTCCGCTCGCGGGCGTCCGCATCGTCGCCGTCGAGCAATTCGGCGCCGGACCGTTCGGCACGCTTCACCTGGCCGACCTCGGAGCCGACATCATTCGGCTGGAGGATCCGTCGACCGGCGGCGATGTCAGCCGGTACGTCACGCCCGGGCAGCGCGGGACCGACAGCCTCTATTTCGATTCCTTCAACCGAGGCAAGCGCAGCATGCTGCTCGACCTCAAGAGCCTCGCCGGTCAGGACGTCCTTCACGGATTGTGTCGCAATGCGCACGCCGTCTACGCCAACCTACGAGGCGACGTCGTCAAGAGCCTCGGCCTCACCTATGAGGTGCTCGGGCCGATCAACCCGGCGATCGTCTGCGTCACGCTGTCCGCCTATGGACGCGACGGCGAACGCAGCACCGAGCCCGGCTACGACCCCTTGATCCAGGCGGAGGCCGGATGGGCGGCGCTCACCGGCGACCCTGGCGGCCCACCGATCAAGAGCGGGCTCTCCCTTGCCGATTACGCGGGCGGCATCATGGCGGCGCTGGCGTTGATGGCAGCCGTCTTCGACGCGCAACGGACCGGCCGCGGCCGCGACGTCGATGTCAGCCTCTACGACACGGCGCTGGCAATGCACAATTACCGCGCGACCTGGTACCTCACGGCGGGTGTCCCGGGCGACCGAACCCCCGATTCGGGCCATCCCAGCATCGTGCCCTTCCAGTTCTTCGCCACGGCCGATGGCCATGTCGCCGTCGCCTGCGCGAAAGACAAATTCTTTCGGGCCCTGGTCCAGCGGGTGGGCCTGCCGGCGCTCGCGAGCGACGCGCGGTTCTCTTCCTTCGACGAGCGGCGCCAGAATCGGGAGGAACTCCTCGCGACCCTGAGGGAACGATTTCGCCAGCAGCCAACCGCATACTGGGTCGGCTTGCTGCGGGGCCACGTGCCGGTGGCGCCGGTGCGCACGATGGACGCGGCGCTCGATCGGGAGGAACTCGAGCAACGGGCGATGCTCGCGGCCTACCAGCACCCGGCGCTGGGGGCGGTGACGACCGTCGGCTTGCCGATCAAGATGGGCGGATTCACACCCGAATACCGGCCGGGACCGGCACTGGATAGCGACCGCGACGCTATCCTGGCGGAGGCCGGTTATGCGCCTGCAGAGATCGAGGCGCTGCGAGACCGCGGCGCATTCGGCCATGGCTAACCCCCTGCGCCGGGTGCGTAGTGCGCTCTTCACGCCAGGCACCGAGGCCGCCCGGCTCCGAAAGGCGATCACGTCAGGCGCGGACGTCTGCATCTTCGACCTGGAGGACTCGGTGCCGGCGGCCCGCATCGGCGAAGCGCGAGCGATCGTTCGCGAGGCGCTGGAGGAGCTGGCCGGCAGGGCACGAATCTGGCTGCGCGTCCATCCCGCATCGAGCCACGAGATGGCGGAAGATCTCCGCACCATGCCGTTGCGCTTGCTGGAAGCCGTGGTCCTCCCGAAGGCGTCGCACCGCGACGACGTCGAAACGTGCCGGCGAGCCATGAAACAGGCTTCGGTACCCGCGGAGCTGCCCGTCGTCCCGATCATCGAGTCCGCCGCCGGAGTCCTCGGCTGTGCGGCCATTGCCGAGGTGACCGGCGTCGCCTGCCTCGCGTTGGGCCGCTTCGACCTCGCCGCCGACCTGGGCATCGACCCCGATGGCACCAGCGCGGCACTGGCCATGGCACGTGGCAGCGTGGTACTGGCGTCGACCGCCGAGCGGCTCGATCCTCCACTCGACTCCCCCTGGTTGAAGATCACGGACCTCGGCGGGTTGCGGGCCGCCGCCGAGCGGGCGCGCACTGACGGCTTCGGCGGCATGCTGGTCATCCATCCATCGCACGTGGCGACCGTGAACGAGGTCTTCTCCCCCACCGCGAGCGAACTCGTCTGGGCACAGGGCATCGTCGCGTCCTCCGCCGAGGCGCAATCCGGTGGACGCGGCGCCTACACCCGCGACGGCGAGATGGTGGACGAGGCCATCGTCAAGCGGGCGCGGGCGATCTTGCGAGATGCCCAACCCTGATGGACCTCAGCCTTAACCCCGAGCAGGAGCTGTACCGCGACGGCGTGCGCGCCGTCTGTGCGAAGTTTCCCGAGTCGTACTGGCGCCAGGTCGACGGCGAGAAGCGCTATCCAGACGAATTCGTTCGCGCGCTCACGGATGGCGGCTGGCTGTCGGTACTGATCCCGACGGAATACGGTGGGGCTGGGCTCGGCATCGTCGAGGCCTGCATCGTGCTCGAAGAAATCAACGCCTCCGGCGGTAACGCCGCCGTCTGCCACGCCCAGATGTACACGATGGGCGCGCTGCTCCGTCATGGCAGCGAGGCGCAGCAGCGCCGCTACCTCCCGGAGATCGCGGCCGGCCGTGTGCGCCTGCAATCGATGGCGGTCACCGAGCCGGAAGCCGGCAGCGACACGTCGCGCATCACGACCTTCGCCCGCAAGGACGGCCGGGGGTACGTCGTCAATGGTCAGAAGGTCTTCACCTCGCGCGTCCAGCATTCCGACCTGCTCCTGCTGTTGGCCCGAACGAGCCGCGCCGAAGACGTCACCCGCAAGACCGACGGCATGAGCCTGTTCCTGGTCGACCTGCGCGAAGCGGGCTCATCGATCGAGGTGCGGCCGATCCAGACCATGATCAACCACGAGACGAACGCCCTCTTCATCACCGACTTGCGTCTGCCGGCCGATGCGCTCGTCGGCGAAGAGGGGGCCGGCTTCCGGCAGGTGCTCGACGGACTGAACGCCGAGCGGATCCTGATCGCCTCGCAGAGCCTGGGCGACGCCCGCTGGTTCGTCGACCGATCCGTCGCCTACGCGGGCGAGCGGGTGGTCTTCGGCCGGCCGATCGGCGCCAACCAGGGCATTCAGTTCCCGATCGCGCGCGCGTTCATGCACGCTCGGGCGGCCGCCCTGCTGCGCTGGCAGGCTGCCTCGCTCTTCGATGCGGGGAAGCCCTGTGGCGCCGAGGCGAACATGGCGAAACTGCTCGCCTCGGAGGCCGCGTGGGAAGCCGCGGATGTCGCAATGACGACCTTCGGCGGCAGCGGAATGGCGGTCGACGTCGGCATCGAACGGAAATTCCGCGAGGCTCGCCTGTACCTCGTGGCGCCGGTGACGAACAACCTGGTGACGGCGTACGTGGCCGAGCACGTCCTCGGCCTTCCGCGTTCCTACGACAGAGGAGGATCGGCATGACAGACGACGAGCGGGGACGCTTCTTCGAGGACTTCAAGGTGGGCGATGTCTATCGCCACGCGATGGGTCGAACGTTGAGCGAGACCGATAACACCTGGTTCACGCTCCTCACCTGCAATACGAACGAGATCCATTTCAACGCCGACTACGCGGCGCAGACCGAGTTCGGGCGGCCGCTCATGAACAGCTGCCTGACCCTCTCGCTCGTCACCGGCCTGAGCGTCGACGACATCAGCCGACACATCGTCGCCAACCTCGGCTGGGACAAGGTCACGCTCCCCGCCCCCGTGTTCGCGGGCGACACCATCTACGCCGAGTCGGAGGTGCTGGAGGCGCGGGCGTCGAAATCACGGCCGGGCCAGGGGATCGTGAGGGTGCGCACCAAAGGCTACAAGCAGGACGGCACCGTCGTCATCGAGTTCGAGCGGACCGTGCTCGTGCATTCGCGCCAGACCGAGCCGCCGCGCCGGTACCCCGCCACCCGTTGATGCGATACATTATCTGGATGCGAGGGGAGAAGCTGGCCCCAGTCCTAGCCGGACTGGCCGTGCTGCTGTCTGCCTGTGGGTCGAGCACTGGCTCAACCGCCCCAAGCACGGGTTCGACCATCGTCCTCGGTGCGGCCGTTTCGCTCACTGGGTCCCTCTCGAAAGAGGGCGGTCTGACCAAGCAGGGCTATGACCTCTGGAAGGACTGGATCAACAGCCGGGGTGGGATCGTGGTCAACAACGTCAAGCACCCCATCGATATCAAGTACGAGGACGATCAGAGCAATGCCAACCTCTCGGCCACCCTCGTGCAGAAGCTGATCACCGACGAGAAGGCCAATTTCATCCTCGGGCCCTACGGCAGTGGCGCCACCGCCACCGACGCCATCGTGGCCGAGAAGAACGGGATTCCCATGGTCGAGGCCAACGGCGCCGCGCAGGCGATCTTCAACAAGGGTTACAAGTTCACATTCGGTGTGCTGTCACCGGCGAACAAGTACCTCACGGGAGTGCTCGACATGGCCGCCACCCTGAGCCCCAAACCGACCACCATCGCGATGCTGACAGCGAACGACAACTTCTCCGTCGAAGTCGCCAAGGCCGTCGAGGACTACGCGCCGTCGGTAGGAATGCAAGTCGTGTTCAGCAAGCAATATCCAGCGGCGGCTCCCGACCTCAGCGGACTCGTCAGCCAGGCCAAAGCGAAGAACCCCGACATCGTGATGAACTCCGGCCACCTCGCCGAGGCGATCGCGATCAACAAAGCCGCTAAGACCCTCCACCTCGACGCCAAGATCTTTGCCTATTCGGTCGGTCCCTCGACACCAGACTTCATCAGCTCACTCGGCGCGGATGCGAACTACGTCTACGACGGGTCGCAGTGGACGCCGCAAGTGAAGTACCAGCCCAGCTTCTACCTCTCCGTCGCGGATTACGTGAAGGCCTACAAAGCCAAGTTCAACACCACCGACGATCCCGACTACCACGTGGCGGAATCGACGGCGGCCTGCCTGGCCTTCCAGAAAGCAATGGAGAACGCCGGATCCCTCGACCCAACCAAGGTGCGCGACGCCCTGGCGAGCCTCGACGTCCTGACGTTCTTCGGGCAGATCAAGTTCGATAGCCGCGGCCTCAACATCTATAAGCCGATGGTCGTCGAGCAGATCCAGAATGGCACGCACTACACCGTCTTTCCCGCCAGCGTCGCCAACGGCCAGCCGCAGTATCCGACGCCCGCCTGGAGCTCGCGCTAGGACAGAGGCCCTCACCGCCTCGTGAGCCAATTCATCCAGCAGGTCATCCTTGGCCTCCTGCTGGGTGGGGTCTACGTCGCGGTCGCTCTCGGCTTCAGCCTGGTCTGGGGCATCCTCAACATCGTCAACCTGGCACACGGCGCGCTCGTGATCGTCGGGGCTTACATCACCTGGCTGCTCTTCACCCGCTGGCATATCGACCCCTTCATCACCCTGCCGGTCGACGCCCTCGCCCTTTTTGTCATCGGCTACGCGCTACAGCGAGGCGTTATCAATCGGCTCATCCGCGCGCCCCTTCTCTTCACCTTCCTGCTGACCTTCGGGATCAACCTCGTGATCGTCAGCCTGCTGCTGCTGATCTTCACCGGCGATTTCCGCTCGGTCACGCCGTCATACTCGGGCAGCGGCCTGGAGCTCGGCAGCGTCACGATCCCCTACATCCGTGTCGCCGGGCTCACCGTCGCGCTGGTGCTGGCGGGAATCCTCTGGGCGATCTTGAACCGTACGCGGACCGGCGCCGCCATCCTTGCCGTCGGCGCCGACCGCGACGCCGCTCAATTGGTCGGGGTTGACCTTCGTCATATGTACGCGCTGACATTCGCCATCGGCGCCGCCTTTGCCGGTGTCGCCGGCGGGATCATCACCACCTTTCAATCGATCGCGCCGACGGCCGGCGACCCCTACACCCTGCAGGCGTTCGCGGTCGTGATCCTGGGTGGTCTGGGGCGGGTGAGCGCCACGGTCGTCGGTGGGCTCGCCTTCGGGCTCATCGAGGTGCTGGGCCAGAGCGCACCCGGGCTGAGCTCGGGATACGCGAACGCGATCGCGTTCGTCGTCCTGGTCGTGGTGCTCGTCGTGCGTCCCCGAGGACTTCTCGGCCGGCTGGCGTGATCGCGCGCGAAGGACGCCTTCCGCCGTGGATGCGCCGCGCGACGGTGGCCATCGCAACCGTAGGGCTCGCCTACATGATCCTGGCGCCGCTGACGTCGATCGATGCCGCCCAGCAGGCAGGCCTGCCGCTGCTGACGGACAAGGTGTGGTTCCGAATCGCCACCACCGTGGCGATGTTCGTGGTGCTGGCTTCTGCCTGGAATATCGTTGGCGGCCTCACCGGATACGCTAGTTTTGGGAACATTGCCTTCTTCGGCCTGGGCGCGTACACGGTCGGCGTGCTCGTTGGCATCCGCAACTGGCCGTTTGGCCTCGCACTACTGATCGCACCCCTCGTCGCGGCGCTCTTCGCGCTCATGGTGGGCGTTCCACTGCTGCGCCTGCGCGGCCATTACTTTGCGGTCGCGACGCTGGGCGTCGGGGTGGCGACCGGCGAGGTCGTCAATAATCTAGGTCCGCTGGGTGCCTCGACGGGCCTCTACCTCCCCATCGTCCGCTCCGATCTCCTCTTCTTCTATCTGATGCTGGTGGCAGCGGCGCTCGCTGTGCTGACGACCTGGGTCATCCTCCGCACGCGATTCGGCTATGGCTTGCTGGCCATCCGGGAGAACGAGGAAGCGGCGGCCGTGATCGGCGTGAACACTAACTTCTATAAGGTTGCGGCGTTCTGCATCGCCGCGGCGCTCAGCGGCATCGCCGGTGGCATCTTCGCGCAATGGAACAGCTTCATCAACCAGGAGCTCGTCTTCGCCGTCTCCGACAACGTCCAGATGATCTTGATGGCCGTGATCGGCGGTGCCGGAACGGTGTTGGGGCCCGTGGCCGGTGCGGTGGTGCTCGAGCTCATCATCCAGACGCTAGCCGGCGGCGGCTCGGGGTCGGTGTACTCGCAGATCGGGCTGGGCGTCCTGCTCGCTGTCTGCGTCATCTTCATTCCGCGTGGCGTGATCGACTTCTTCGGCGGCCGCAGCCGGCTCTCGCTGCGATACCTCCGTGAGACGCTACGCGAGACCAGCGCATGAGCCTGCTGGCGTTGCGCGATCTGGGCAAGCGCTTTGGCGGCGTTAACGCCCTGACTGACGTCAGTTTCGCCGTGGACCAGGGCGACGTCCTCGGCATCATCGGACCGAATGGCGCCGGTAAGACCACGCTGCTCAACTGCATCAGCGGGCTCTACACCCCGGACACGGGCGACATCCGCTGGGAGGCCGCGTCCATTCGCGGCCTGGCTCCCTACCGGATCGCGCGGCTCGGGATCGGACGGACCTTCCAGATCGTCCGGCCATTCCCATCGATGACGGTGCGCGAGAACACCGCGATGGGTGCGCTCTTCGGCCGGCCCGGTGCCCGGCTGCAGCCCGGCGCCGCCTTGAAAGAGGCCGACACGGTGCTCGACGTCGTCGGACTCGGCGAGAAGAGGAATTACCCGGTGCTGCGGTTGACGGTTCCGGACCGGAAGCGCCTCGAGGTCGCCCGGGGGCTCGCGATGCGGCCCCGGCTGCTTCTGCTCGACGAGGTGATGGCGGGGCTGAACCAGGTCGAGGTCGAGCTGGCACTGGAGATGGTCCGGCGCGTGCGGGACAGCGGCGTAACGATCGTGCTCATCGAGCACGTGATGAAGGTGATCGTGGGCGTCTGCAGCCGCGCGCTCGTGCTCAACTTCGGGCGCACCCTCGTCGAGGGGCCCCCCGCCGATGTCCTCAAGGACCCGCGAGTGATCGAGGCGTATCTCGGGCAGCGCTACGCCAGGGATCAGGAGCCCCCACCCTACCCTCCCCCGCAAGCGGGGGAGGGAAATGAGAAATGAGCTCGCTGCTGCGGGTCGAGAAGCTCACCGCGGGGTACGGCATGACGCCCGTCCTCTTCGAAGTCGATCTCGAGCTCGCATCGGGTGAGCTCATCGCGCTGATCGGCGCCAACGGCGCCGGGAAGTCCACGTTGCTGGGCGCGCTGTCCGGCCTCGTCCGGGTCTCCAGCGGAACGGTGCGCCTGGCCGACCGTCTCTTGACCGGTCTACGCCCCGAGATGATCGTCGCCAGCGGGATGGTCCATGTCCCGCAGGGCCGCCGCCTTTTCAGCACGATGACCGTCGAGCGCAACCTCCTGCTGGGCGCCTACCGCCGGCACGACCGGCAGGTCCGCGCCGACTTCGAACGGATCCTCGGATACTTTCCCGCGCTGGCCAACAAGCTGGATCGCGAAGCCGGCACCCTGTCCGGCGGCGAGCAGCAGATGGTGGCGATCGGGCGCGGGCTCATGGCACGGCCGACGCTGCTGATGATCGACGAGCCGTCGCTCGGCCTCGCGCCCAATATCGTCGACCGGGTGATGGAGATCGTGAAGGCGATCAACAAGGATGGCACGGCGGTGCTGCTGGTGGAGCAGGACGTCGTGCTCGCGCTCGACATGGCCGACCGCGGCTACGTGCTGGAAAACGGGCGAATCGCGATGAGCGGCCCCGCCGCAGAATTGCGCCGTGACCCGGCCGTTCGCAAGGCATATCTGGGTGTGTAGCGGCTAGGGCCGCGGCCAGCAACGAATCGAGCCTGTCCACCCGGACTGCAACGAATTCGGGGGTTGCCAACGTATATAGAGCGGAGGCATGAAGCCGGCCCCCGATCCGGGCCTGATCCGGACTGCGAAAGCGGGCGACGAGGCGGCCTTCGAGCTGTTGCTCCGTCCGTTGATCGATCCTGCGTACCGATTCGCGTGCGTAATGCTCAGTGACCCGGCCGCGGCGGAAGACGTTGTGCAGGAGGCAGCCGTGAAGGCATGGCGAAAACTCCATCAGCTGCGGGACGGCTACGACCCTCAGCCGTGGTTCTTCGGCATCGTCGCGAACCAGTGCCGATCGTTGCGTCGGGGCCGCTGGTGGTCGACGACCCCGCTTGCCGACGTACCCGGAACAGTCGACGCCGCGGACGAACAGGTTGCCCGGGATGAGGATCTGCGCCAGGCGATCCAGCAGCTCAACCCACGGGACCGTACCGTCATAACACTCCACTATTTCCTGGACCTGCCGCTCGAGGAGGTCGCGGCGACGACGCGGCAGTCCGTGGCGGCGGTCCGAAGCCAGCTCTATCGCGCGTTGCACAAGATGCGGCCCGGCCTCGAGATCCCTGAGGTGCTTCGGTGAAGGACAACGAGTCGATTCGTTCGGCCGTGCATCACGCATTGGACGGCATGGTGCGCCCCGCCCCCGAGCTTGAGGCGAAGACCCTCCAGCGCGTACGCGCCGCACGACGGACCGTCAGTAGGGGCGGCCTTCGCCGGTGGAGCCAGGCAGCCGGCGTCCTCGCTGTCGCCGGGGTGGTCGCGGTGGTTGGAATCGCGATCCACCAGGCAACTCTCCAGCGGGACCGCCAGGGCCAAGCGCCCTTGGCTTCACCACGCTTCGTCGCGCCCACGTCCGTCGCGAAGGGACCCGGCGCGGCGATTGCCTGGCTGGACAACCTGACCGGGGTGGACGCGAATGGGCACATCGTGGGTAGGATCCAGACGCAAACCGCGCTGCGATCCGCTGACGGAAACGCGCTGTATGGGCTCGCCGACCAAAAGGTCGAGATTTACAGCGCCACCACCGGCACGCTACAGCGGACGATCACCCGCGAGGGATCTGGAGATCTTGCAGCGGTAACAGCGGACGGCCGATATCTGGCTATCCTCGGGGGTAGTCCTCCGGCAGTCGAGATGATTGACATCGCAGCCGGGCGCTCTGCAGCGTACACGCGACTGAACAGCACATTCCCAACTGGTGGCCTGGGATTTGTCCTGGTCTCCGCCGATGGCTCGCGAGTCGTCGCCGTCGAGAACTTTTGGCAGAAGCCCGAACTCGTTGTGCTCCGGTTCGACGGATCGGCGCTGCATGTCGAGGGGCAAGCCGTCGACGGCGAGCAAGGACACAGCCTCCCGACTTGCGACGGCATGGCACCGCAGAACGCGGTTGGCGGACTACCTGAGCGACTCCTCGCGGACGGCAACACGATGGTCAACTTCTGCCCGGGGGACGGCATGGTCTCATGGGTCGATCTGAGTCGCTTGACCATCACGGCGCAAGTCCGCGTGCAGGAGGAGAATCCCTTCTGGTTGTCGCCCGTGTTTTCGACCGGCTCCATGCTCTACGTCCACGAGCCCGGGACCCGCCGGATCACTTCGGTCGACCTGCTGCGGCGGGCAATAGTCCGCAGCACTGTCGTTAATGCATCGACTGCCCTGAATCCGTGGCAGTGGCTGGCGGACAAGTTGTTCCCTCCAGCCTTGGCCGGCGGCATTCCGCGGAGCGCCGCCCTGTCGCCCGATGGAACGGTCCTCTACGTCACGGCCGTATTCGGGGAGGGGATCGGTGTGGCAGCGATCGATGTTCACGACTTCCATGTCCTGGGCCATTGGAAGCTTAACGGCGGTGGATCGCTGTGGCTGTCGGGTGACGGCCAAACCGTCTACGTAACCAATAACGGGGGCGATCGCCTGTCGATCTTGCACTTGGCAACGGGGTCCGTCGTCACCGTGACACCTACGGCGCCCGTTTACGATTTCCTGCCGCTACCGAATTAGGTTCACGGCGCCCGGGGAAGTCAGCTTCGGGCGAGCGGAGCTTCCACCAGCGCCGGCCGCGGCAGACGGCCACGCACGACCTTGAAGCCGGTCGTGTTGCCCACGACTTGGACCCGGTCATGCTCGAGTTGCAGCTCCATCGCGCCGCGGCCGGCTCGCAGGTTGCGCAACGTTAGCGCGGAAATTGCGCCGGGACCCGGCCGTTCGCAAAGCCTATCTGGGCGTTTAGCGCCTACTTGCCGCCGGTGGTCGCGACGCTCTTGATGATGAAGCGCTGGAAGAACAACACCAGGAACACCATCGGGACGGTGGTGAAGATCGAGCCGACCAGCACCCAGTTCGTATTTTGCACGAATTCACTCGAGAAGGAGGCGATCCCCAAGGGCAGCGTAAACAGCTGAGGGTTGTTGAGGACGACGAGCGGCCAGAGGAAGTCGTTCCATTGGCCCTGGAAGCTGAAGATGGCGAGCGTGGTCAATGCGGGAACGGAGAGTGGCAGGATCACCCGGGTGAACACCGTCCATTTGCTGGCCCCGTCGATGACGGCGGCCTCCTCCAGCTCGTGCGGGATCGCTTTCATAAACTGCGTCATCAAGAAGATGCCGGCGGCCGTCGAGATATTGGGAAGGATGACCCCCGGATACGTGTCGATCAGCCCAAACTGCTTGAGGATGATGAACTTGGGGATCAGCGTCACCTGAAGCGGGATCATCAAGGTGGCGAGCACGGCCAGGAACAGCACGGTCCGTCCAGGGAAGTTCAAACGGGCGAAGGCGTAGCCGGCCAGGGCGCAAAAGAAGACGTTGAGCACCGTGACCGTCGCCGAGAGCCCGACGCTATTAATGAACCAGCGGGGAAACATCGGAAAGAGCTTGGCCACGTCGATAAAGTTTTCGGGATGCCAGACCTTGGGCAGCAGCGTGGGCGGGTAGGACGTGACCTCGACGGTATTCTTGAACGCGCCGAAAATGGCAAGGATAAAGGGGCCGAGCATGACCAGCCCGAAGAGCCCTAACGCAATGTAGAGCGCCACCTGCTTGGTCACGATGGCCCCGCGGCGGCTGGGTTGTTGTCTGACCTGGTCGACGGTTACAGCTGCCATCTTCGCTCCTCAGTACTCGACCGTGGTGTCGATGAAACGGCGCTGGATGAGGGTGAAGGTGAAGATGATCGCGAAGAGGATGAACGCTTCGGCGCTGCCCAGCCCGAAGCTGAAATCTCGAAAGCCGTTGGTGAAAATCAGGAACACGGGGGTCAACGTAGATTTCAAAGGACCGCCATTCGTCATCACGTAGACCTGGTCGAAGACCTGGAGCGTTCCGATGGTGCCCAGCACGACAACAAGGAAAATGGTCGGCCGGAGCAGCGGCAGCGTAATGTTCCACAGCGATCGCCAACCGGTGGCCCCGTCGATCTTCGCCGCCTCGTAAATGTGGGTCGGGATGTCCTGGAGGCCCGCGACGAAGATGATCATGAAGGAGGCGGCCGTCGACCAGATGGTCGTCGTCATGATCGCCGGCAGGGCTGTTCCTGGGTCGAGGAGCCAGCCGAATTGGCGAGCACCGGGGATGATGATCCCCACCAGGCTGCCGACCCAGCCACCCGGTGAGAAGAGCCAGCTGAAGATCAACCCCATCACCACTGACGAGGTGATCGCAGGCAGGTAGTAGATTGTCCGAAAGACGCCGCGGCCAACCATGATGCGGTCAAGGACCAGGGCCATCGTCAGCGCCAGGATCGTCTGGCAGGTCACGACGACCACCATGTAGTAAACCACGTTCAGAAGGGCCCGGTGGAAGTCGGCGTTCCCAAAGGCCTTGACGTAATTGTGCAGGCCGGCCCACTCGAGCGTGAAGCCGTCGTACTTGAAGAAGCTGAGGAAGAGGGCGACCCCCATCGCCACAAACGTGAAGCCGCCAATGACGATGATGGCCGGGATCAAAAAGGCGTACGACGTGAGCCACTCGCGGTAGGGACGCTTGTGTGGACTCCCCACCTTGACCGGCGTGGGCAACGCCGCGTTGGTCTCAACCACCGGACTGGTCCCTATAGCCATTGGCGCTTCTCCCTCGAATTGAGGAGGCACCCGGCGGGCGCCTCCTCAATCGTCGGCTAGCTAGCTCGCCAGCGCGTCGGTTACCTCTTTGTCGGCTTGCTTCAGCGCATCATCGACCGATTGCTTGTTGAGCAGGATCCGCTCCAGGGCCGCGCCGATCGCGTCCGCCACCTTTCCGGAATTGATGCCCCACGAGAAGGGCTTCCCGTAAGCGCCGCCGGCGAAGATCGCCGCCGCTGCCGGATGGTCGGTGAAGTACGAATCATTCGCCAGGGCCGTCCGAGTCGGCAGCGCGAAGCCGGAGTGCAGCACCGTTTTCTGATTGTCGAGGCCGGTCAGGTAGTTGAGCAGGATCCACGACGCGTCGGGGTTCTTGGTCTTTGCCGAGATCGAGTAACCGACCGTGAACACAAGGTTTCCACGGCCTTTGCTGCCCTGAGGCAGCTCGACGGCGTCCCACTTGATGTCGGGGTAGTCCTTCATGAACGGGATGAGCCAGCCGCCTTCCATGACCATGGCCGCCTTGCCTTTGGCGAACGCAGCGCCTGGCCAATCGATCCCGGACCCGAGCGCGCCCGAGTAGGTACCGGTCCCTTTCTGCTTGAACGAAACGTAATACTTCGTGGCCTCAACGGTGGCGGGATCAAGCAGCATGGACTTCGTGTTGTCGGAGTTGAGCACCTGGCCGCCGTTCTGGTAGACAAAGGGCGCCCAGCGAGCGGCGTCGGCGTTCGTGATCAGGCCGAACTGGCCCGGCTTGGTCAACTTCTGCGCGGCAGAGGTCAGGTCGCTCCAGGTCCAATCCTTGGTCGGCGGGCTCACGCCAGCCGCGGTGAACATGTCCTTGTTGTAGAAGAGCGCCAGCGTGTTGAAGTCCTTGGGTATGCCGTAGATCGCATCGCCTGTCTTGAACGCGGCCAACACTCCGCTAGAGAAGTCGGACGCCTTCGTGCCGGTCTTCGCCATCTCTGAGCGCAGGTCGAGCAGGACGTGCTTCTGCATGAAGCCGGCGGCGTCTCCAAGCTCCACGTAGAACACGTCGGGCTCGGTCCCACTCGCCAGCTGGGCCTTGAGCTTGGTACGGAAGTCCTTAGGGACTGGCTCATAGGTGACCTTGATATTTGGATACGCCACCTGGAACGCCGCGATCTGGTCGGTGAGGAGCTTGTCCTCCGCCGGCGTCGAGGTCCATCCGCTGAGTCGAACCGTCCCCGAGGCTCCCCCGGTCGAGGCGTTACTGCCGCCGCACGCCGTGAGGAGCACCGCCACTACCGCAGCCAGCGCTATGCCAAGCCGCATTGATCGCATGCTTCCACCTCCATTCTCTCCCGTCCTCTCCTGCAGCAGGGGTCCCTTCCAGACCGGGATATCTATAGCATTAATCGTGGACCTTCCGCTGTCAACATCGGGTACCGGATATTGGAAATCATTAGGCTCCGAGCTCAGTACGCTGATCCCGACGTTTAGCTCAGATTCAGGCGCCGGCCGAGTGGCGCCTCTACCAGGGCGGGGCGCGGCAGCCGGCCATTGATGGTGACGCTGTAACCCCTGACGAACCGGGTATCGCGTACGAGCCCCGACGTAGGCAAAATACCCTAAATGGTTGCCGCCTTGCGCCGCCGCTGGGATTGGCTCGCCTGGGGAAGCGTGATCGCCACGGTCGCCCTCTTCATTGCCGGGAATGCGTTGCGCGGCGCGACTCCGACCAGGCTGCTCTCGCCGCACGACCTGGTGGTCGTCGACGGTTGGTGGATTCGCCTCAGCCCGCTCTACGCTCTCGCCTTCGCGTTCGTCGGTGCTCTGATTGTCGCCCGCCGACCAGGAAATTTGATTGGCTGGGTGGCGTGTGGGATCGGATTGCTGACCGCTCTCTACGAGTTCGGTCTCGGGTACGCAACATTCGGGACCTACGTCAACCGATCACTTCCGACACTCGACTTCGTGAAGTGGCTGGAAGTCTGGGAATGGGTCCTGCCGGTCGTTCTGATGTTGTTCTTCCTGCCGTTGCTGTTTCCCGACGGCAAACCGATTTCGCCTCGCTGGTGGCTGCTTGCCCCGCTTGTCCTCGGGGGCTTTGGGCTCGGCCTTTTCGGGATTCATATCGGCCAGGTCCTCGGAGCGATCGGTGTGGTGCTCGCGACCGCCAGCCTCTTCATCCGATACGGCCGCGCCGGCCCGGATGAGCGGCAGCAAATCCGCTGGTTCGCGCTAGCCGGGTCGCTGTTGGCGGTTGTTGCCGTTTTCGGCCTCGTCGCCGGCGCCCTCGTTTACCACAACAACACGGTCGTCTTCAATCCAATCTTCGACGTGCTGACGCCGCTCGCGTTCATGGCGCTTGCGGCCTCGCTCGGAATCGCGGTCCTCAAATACCACCTCTACGACATCGACGTCTTCCTCCGCCAGGCACTCGTCTACGGCACGCTCGTCGTCCTGATCAGCGTCGTCTACTTCGTGACGGT
>Ga0070698_100000489_pt1 | contig 42118 bp, 39 predicted proteins | sample KBSK1502metaG_FD_65477 | JGI IMG/M metagenome (GOLD analysis project Ga0070698, IMG submission 65477) | Corn, switchgrass and miscanthus rhizosphere microbial communities from Kellogg Biological Station, Michigan, USA - KBS K1-50-2 metaG | ecosystem: Host-associated > Plants > Roots >...
GATCCGCATGCGCGCGGCACCTTGCTCGCCGATATCGTGATAACGAACGATTGCGATCGTCCATGCGACGATGTGGATCGCGACGACGGGCGCGATGAGGAGGCGGCGCAGCGCGTAGGATTGCGCGAGCCACGCGACCGTGGGTAGCGCGGCGATGATGAGCAGGAGGGTTGTCGGTAGGAGCATCGCCTCGTCGTATTTGGGGCCGAACAGCGACCAGCACGAGACGGCGAACCACGCGACAAACCAGTGCAGCGCGTGCTTGGGATCCGGACGAGCGTCGACGGGCGCGCGACCGCGACGGAAGACGCCGAGCAGGATGTCGGCGAGCACGAACGCGAGCACGAACGAGACGAGCTCGCCCTGCTCTGCGATGAAGAATTTGACGAGAGTCGTGCCGACCAGGTTTTGCTCGAAGCCGCGATTGAACACGCGCCCGACTTCGAGCCACGGCGGCACGATGTAGCCAACGACGAGACCGACGACGAGACCCGCGAACGCGATCCACATCCAGGGCTCGCGGCGGTTGCGAAGCACGAGGAGGAAGTAGACGAACGCGGCAGTCGCGATCGCGCGTGTCGACGTTCCGACGCAGTATCCCGCGATCGCGAGCAGCGGCCACAGTGGACGTGGCACTCGCCAGTTGCAGCGCAGCGGCGCGATGAACCACGCTGCAAGCGCGGAGCCGTAGACGAAGTGCGCGACATTCGGTGTGTGAAAGAGCGTGACCGCCGCCTGCGGCTGACCGACCCAGATGAGGGCGGAAATCAGCGCGAGGCTGATCACATCGTCCGAGGACACGCGCGGGATGCGGCGCATCGCGGCCGTGAAGAGGCCGACGATGAGCGCGATGAGGATCGCCGGCGTGACGAGGACGTGGAACACGCGACAGCGCGCGAGCACGTAGCCCATGACGTCGCTAAACGTGACGTGCGACGTCAGGAAGGACGTGAGCCACGATGGGTCATCGTGATGACGCCCCGCCCAGATCCAGTGATTCCAGTCATCGCCCATCACCGGCGTCCAGAACGCGACGATCGCGTGAACGACCGAGAGCGCGATTACGAACGCGAACAGCGAGAGGAGCGCGGGCCGCCTCATCGCCAATATCTGCCGGCGAGCCAGCAAACGTCCGGATCGCAGACGTACGCGCTGTGCGTGCCGAGGCAGCTCAGTGTGATCGGAATGAGTGGACCGATGTGATCGTAGATGTCGGGCTGCGTGTCGACGCGCTTCGTGCGGCCGCATTCTTCGACGAACACGTCGGTGACGTGTGTCGGCATGCTCGGCGCCCAGACGCGGATGTACGGCGCTTCATTGTCGTCATCGAACATGCGTCCGTCGACGAACGTGGTCTTCGTTGGCGTCCAGTCGAAGACGCGAACCGGCCGGCCTTTGGGATCGACGAAGTTAGCGCCGACGGAGTCGACCGTGTAGCGCACGAGCTCGTGGCCTTTGACAAACGCGATCGGCCCGAGCTTGCGACTGCGTCGCAGCTGGACGAGCGTCCACTCCCAGAAGATCGGCACGTAGCGCGGCTCGAGCTTCGCGTCTTCTTCGGGCGAGAGCGGTGGGTCGAACGTGCGCTTGACGACGAAGCGATCGATGGGCGTCGGCTCGACCCAACGATAGTGACCGTCGTATTCGATGCCTTTGAGATCGAAAACCTCGTTCGCGACGTACTCGCGCAACGATGCGTACTGGAAATCATCACCCCACCACCAGCGGGTGCGCTTCCAGCGATCGCCGCTGTACGCGGGCACCTTCGCGATCGTGTTCGCCGGTGCGCCGCGCAGGATCGCGAGGCGCGTCTGGTTCAGCTCGTAGCCTTCCTCGAGCGTAACGAGCATGCGAAATGCCTGGTACGCGAACAGGATTGCGCAGCTGATCATGAGGAAGCGCTGCGCCATGCGATCGGCACAGAGCCAATCGATCACGAGCAAGAGCGCGCCGGTGAACAGGACGGCCGGCGCGAAGAACAGACGCTCGCCGACCGTCGGCGATGCAAACAGCGTCGCGACCATGCCGCCGGCGGCGGCGATCAGCACGAAGAACGCGATGAGCTGCGGCCTCGGCATCGGCGAAAGGCGCCGATACGCGAGGAGTAGCGCGATCAGGATCAGATCGATCCCGATCTGCATCTCGCCGATGAAATCGAGTGTGATCTCGAAGAGACCGTCGGGCCCGCGCGCAGCGAGCAGGTGAAACGGCGTATTTTTGACGGCCATGCCGGCGTAGCGCATGGTTTGGCCCGGCGCGAAGAACAACATCGGGTACCCGATGTACAGACCGAGCGCGCCCGCGATCATCCAGAGCCGCAGCCGTCGCTTGCGCCACGCGACGTAGAGAAACATCGCGATCGCGAGCATCGCCGTCGGGCCGGTGTGCTCGTTGCCCATCCCCGCAAGCCAGCCGAGCGGCAGCAAGAGCGGCGCGAGCCACAGGCGCGCCGAACCCGGTGTTTCACGCGCGAGCTCGAGGCGATATGGCACGAACAGCGCGAGCATCGCCGCGAACGCCCATAGATAGTTCGTCGCGAACGGCCGGTAAAAATAGACGATGCCCGGGATCGGCATCACGAGCCAGAGCAACGTCTGGAACACGAGCATCAGCGCGAAGTCGCGAAGCGTCAGGCGCGGCCACCGACCGAACGTGAGTGCGAATGCGAGGGGCAAGACCGAGAGCTGGACGAGCGGCGTGAGGAGCAGGTGAATCCAGCGCGGGCCGTCGATGATCATCAGCAGCACGTCGCCAATGCGCGGATTGAAGTTGAAATAGTTGTAGTGACCGTATTCCCAGATCGATGCGGCGGAGAGGTCGTGATGGCGATGCCACGTGAGCTGGTACCAGTCGTCGAGGAGGATCGGCGTGTGGAGCGCCTGCACGAAGAAGAAGAGCCACATCAATGCGACGGCGGTCACACAGACGGCTCGCTCGGCACGCGTCTTCATCGACGAGAGTCCCTGGTAGCATGTGCCATGCTGCGGCGTCCATGGACGACCTGTTGCGTAGCGGTCGTTGCCGCATGCAGTGGTAAACCCGACGTCCTCATCTATTCACGCACGAATGGTTATCGCCACGCGGACGCGATCGCGGCGGCGCAGACGGCGTTGCCCGCGGCTGCGCCGGATGTCGTGTTCGACTTCACAGAGGAGCCGCTCACGTTTCATGACCTCGCGCGCTACCGGGCCGTCGTATTTCTGTACACGAGCGGCAACGACATCCTCGACGAGACGGGCAAGGCCGAGCTCGAACGCTTCGTGAAGAGTGGCGGCGGTTGGCTCGGCATCCACAGTGCCGCCGATACGGAGTATGTGTGGCCGTTCTATGGGGAGCTCGTTGTCGCGCACTTCCTGGATCATCCCGCCGTGCAGCCCGCGACCGTGATGCTCGAGGACACGGAGCATCCAGCACTGGATGACGTTCCGGCTGCGCCGTGGCACGCGAGCGATGAGTGGTACAACTTCGCATCCAATCCGCGGCTGACGACCGGTGTGCACGTCCTCGCGACGATCGACGAAGGGACCTACGTCGGCGGCACGATGGGCGCAGACCACCCCATGATCTGGGCCCACGAGAAACTCGGCGGCCGCGCGCTATACAGCGAGCTAGGCCATGTCGCGGATCGCTGGATGGAGCCGGCGTTCGTTCAGCACGTCGTCAGCGGGCTGACATGGGTGATTGATTGATTTTGGTGATCCGCCGCGTTTGAATGGGCTGACATGAAGGTTGTGATTCTCGCCGGCGGCCTGGGCACCCGGCTCAGCGAAGAGACCGTGGTTCGCCCCAAGCCGATGGTCGAGATCGGCAATCGACCCATTCTCTGGCACATCATGAAGATCTATGCCCACTACGGGCTGACGGACTTCATCGTCTGTCTTGGCTACAAGGGCTATTTCATCAAAGAGTATTTTGCGAATTACTTTTTGCATAACAGCGACGTCACGTTCGATCTCGCGAACAACAAGATGGATGTGCATCAGCACCAAGCCGAGCCGTGGCGCGTGACGCTCGTCGATACCGGCGATGCCACGCAGACGGGCGGGCGCGTCAAGCGCGTCGCGAAGTACATCGACGGCGACGAGCTCATGCTGACGTACGGCGATGGTGTCGCCGATATCGATGTTAACGAGCTGCTCGCGTTTCATCGCCGCGAGGGCAAGCTCGCGACGGTGACTGCCGTGCAGCAGCCGAGTCGGTGGGGTGCGCTCGAGATCGACGGCACGCGCGCCACTGGCTTTCGCGAAAAGCCGTCAGACGGTGGCTGGATCAACGGCGGCTTCTTCGTGCTCTCGAAGAAGACACTCGATACCATCGATAGCGACGAGACCGTGTGGGAGAACGAGCCGATGCAGGGGCTCGCGAGCGAAGGTCAGCTCAGCGCGTATCAGCATCGCGGCTTCTGGCAGGCGATGGACACGATGCGCGATCGCTCTCAGCTCGACGCGATGTGGACGTCGGGGCGCGCGCCCTGGAAGGTGTGGCCATGATCGATCTTGGCAGGTGTCGGTTCTGCGCGATTCCGCTGCGCGAGTCGTTTGTCGACTTGGGCATGACCCCGCTGTCGAACGCCTATCCATTGGCGAGCCATCTGCTCGAGAGCGAGACGTTCTATCCACTGCACGCGTTCGTGTGCCACGAGTGCTTTCTCGTCCAGCTGCACGAGATGCAGACGCCCGATCAGATCTTTTCCGAATATGCCTATTTCTCGTCGTACTCGGATTCGTGGCTCGAGCACTGCCGCGTGTTTGCCGAGGCGATGATCAAGCGCTTCGGGCTGACGGCGAGCTCGCGCGTCGTCGAGATCGCGAGCAACGATGGCTACCTGCTGAAATTCTTCAAGCAGGCGGGCATCGACGTGCTCGGCGTCGAGCCGGCGCAAAATGTCGCGGCCGAGGCGATCAAGCAGGGCATTCCGACGCTCGTGAAGTTCTTTGGCAGCTCGCAGGCGCACGTGATGGCACTCGCCGGGCAACAGGCGGATTTGCTCGTCGGCAATAACGTGCTCGCGCACGTGCCGGACTTGAATGACTTCGTCGCGGGGCTGCAGCTGCTACTCAAGCCGCAGGGCGTGCTCGCGATGGAGTTTCCGCACCTCCTGCAGCTCATCGACTGCAACCAGTTCGACACGATCTATCACGAGCACTTCTCGTATCTATCGCTGCTGACGACGGTGCGCGTTTTCGAGCGACACGGTCTGCGCATCTTCGATGTCGAGGAGCTGCCGACCCACGGCGGATCACTGCGCGTGCTGGCGTGTCGCAGCGGAGCGGCACACGCACAGACCGGCCGCGTCGAGGCACTTGTCGCGCGTGAGCGCGCGGCGGATTACGAGCGCATCGAGACGTATCGCGCGTTCGCGGCGAGGGTGATCGATACGAAGTGCGCGCTGCTCGAGTTCTTGATCGGCGCGCGGCGCGAGGGCAAGAGCGTCGTCGGTTACGGCGCGCCCGCGAAGGGCAACACGTTGCTCAATTTCTGCGGCGTGCGGCAGGATCTCGTCGCGTACACCGTCGATCGCAACCCGTACAAGCAGGGCCGCCTGCTGCCGGGCACGCGCATTCCGATCTACGCACCCGATGAGATCGCGAAGACAAAGCCCGACTACGTGTTGATCCTGCCGTGGAATTTGCGCGCCGAGATCTCGAGCGCGATGGCGCACGTTCGCGACTGGGGTGGCAAGTTCGTCGTGCCGATTCCGCGCGTGGAGATCTTTTGAAGTTCACGCCGACCGATATCGAGGGCGCGTTCGTGATCGATCCCGAACCGCACCTCGACGAGCGCGGCTTCTTCGCGCGCCAGTGGTGCGCGCGCGAGCTCGACGAGCATGGGCTGCTCGGCACCATCGCGCAGATCAGCATGTCGCAGAGCCATGCGCGCCATACGTTGCGCGGGCTGCATTATTCCGTCGCGCCGCGCGCGGAGACGAAAGTCGTGCACTGCGTGCGCGGCAGCATCTTCGACGTGCTCGTCGATCTCAGGCCGGGCCCGCAGCAGGCGCGCTGGGTCAGCTTCGTGCTGTCCGCGGAGAATCGCCGCATGCTGTACGTACCGGAAGGCGTCGCGCACGGCTTCCTTACGCTCGACGATGCGACGGAGGTCCAATACCTGATCTCTGAATTCTTCGACGCGAGCTGCGCGCGCGGAGTGCGCTACGACGATCCCGCGTTTGGTATTCGCTGGCCCGCGCCGCCGGCGGTGATCGCGCCGCGCGACGCGAGCTATCCTGACTTCACGCCATGAAACGCGTGCTCGTCACCGGCGCCAGCGGCTTCATCGGCCGGCAGTGCATCGCGCCGTTGCGCGCGCGCGGGTTTGATGTCCATGCAATCGCGCATCACGCGGCCACCGGACCCGGAGCCGGTCCGGAGGAGCGCAGCGGCGCCCGACAGGGGAACCAGCAGGTCCGGCATGCCGGACCCGCTGGCGCCGCGAGCGAGGACCGGCGAGGAATGGATAATGTCACGTGGCACCGCTGCGATCTGTTGACCGAGGACGTCACGCCCATCGTTCACGCCGTCGCGCCGACACACCTGCTCCACCTCGCGTGGTACGCGGTGCCCGGAAAATACTGGACGTCCCGCGAGAACCTGCGCTGGGTGCGTGCGAGCCTCGTTTTGTACGACGCCTTCGTCGCGAGCGGTGGCACGCGCGTCGTGATGGCCGGCAGCTGCGCCGAATACGATTGGTCCGGCGGCGTCTGTCGTGAACGCGATACGCCACTGGCGCCGCGCACGTATTACGGCCAGTGCAAGCGAGCGCTCGGCGAGCTCATCCTCGCCGATGCGACTCACGCGGGCGTCAGCGCAGCGTGGGCGCGATTCTTCTTCTTGTTCGGCCCGCACGAGTATCGTGAGCGGCTCATCGCATCGGTGATCCGCGCGCTGCTGAATGGCGAGACCGCGAAGTGCAGCCCGGGTCTGCAGCGGCGCGATTTTCTGCACGTCACCGATGCCGCGGCTGCCGCGATCGCGCTGCTCGACAGCGACGTGCAGGGCGCCATCAACATCGGCGCCGGTGCGGCGATCAGCGTGCGCGAGCTCGTCGAGAAGGCGGCGCAGATCATCGGCACGGGCGCCGTCGCATTCGGCGCACTGCCCGCGGATCCCGATCCGCTCGTCGTTGCGGACGCGACGCGCTTGCACGACGAAGTGGGCTACACCGCCGCGTCGGATCTCGACGAGCGCCTGCGCTCTACGATTGCGTGGTGGAGGGATCAGGGCTGACGGCCCAGCGCAGGTGATCGTCGACGCGCTGTCGTGCGCGCAGGTCGCGCAACACGTTTAGCCGAATGAGCTGACCGTTGCGGAAATTCGCATCGGTGAAGTCGCGGAGCGCGTCGGCAAGCTGGCGCACGGTCGCGTCGAGCGACCACTGCGGCGTGTGGCGCGGCGCGAGGGCGCGAAACCGCGCGAAGCTCACGCGGTACGAGCGCTTGTCGGGCTTTGCGTCGGGATTGATCTCGATCTTCGCGGGCACGACGCGCGCGACTGCCTCGGCAAGCTCGCGCACCTGAAAGTTCCAGTCCGCGCGCCCGACGTTGAGCACCATGTAGGCATCGCCGGCGCGCGCGATCGCCCATTCCAGTGCACGTGCCATGTCCTCGACGTGGATCAGCGGTCGCCACGGCGTGCCGTCGGAGAGGATCTTGATCGCGCCCGTTGCGCGCGCGCTCGCGACGAAGTCATTGAGCACGAGGTCGAGGCGCAGGCGCGGGCTCATGCCGCACGCGGTCGCAAAGCGCAGGCACGTGACGCGAAAGTCGCGACTGGCGAGTGACTGCAGCGCCGTCTCGGCTTCGACTTTGGAACGTGCGTACGCCGTCAGCGGCTGCAGCGGCGAGTCTTCGGTGCGTTCTGCCTCTTCGGCAGAGCCATACACGCTGCAACTCGACGCGAACGCGAACGCCTTCACGCCGCGATCCTTCGCGAGCTGTGCCAAGCGGATCGTCGCGTCGCGATTCACCGCGAGCGTGACGTCCTCGAACTCGTTGCCCATCGGGTCGTTCGAGATTGCCGCGAGGTGGATGATCGCGTCGACGCCGTCGAGTTGCTCGGCACGAATATCGCGAACGTCGCCGAACAGCTGGACATCGAGCGTGCGCTCGGGCACCGGTCCCGTGTCGATGAGCTGGCCGAGGAAGAGGCCCGCGTCGTAGCCCGTGAGCTTCGCGCCCGGAAGTGCGCGTCGCAGATGTGTGAGAAGGACAGGTCCGACGTAACCCGCGTTGCCGGTGACGAGGATGTGCATCTCCGTCGCAAATGATATGAGAGAATCAGGCCGCTGCAGCGAGAACGTTTCATCCGAATCGTCAGGCGTTCCTTGCCGTGGCTCGTTGGGGTCGCGATCCTCGCCGCCGTCTTCGCGCGGATCCGCTGGGCCGAGCTGCGCGACGCCCTCGGCCATGGCGCGTTTGTGTCGCTCGCGCTCACGATGGCCTTGTTCAGCGTGATCCAGCTCGGTAGCGACTCGGTCGCAACGTGGATCGGCCTCATCGCGCTGCGCATGAAGCGGCCTTTCGGGAAGGTCGTGGCCGTGCGCGGCGCGACGTACCTCTTAATCGTGCTCAGTTATGTCGTCTCGCAGGGCGGGTTCGGCTACTACCTCAACCGATCGGGTGAGCGCCCGCTGCGCGCGACCGGCGCAACACTGTTTCTCCTCGGCATCAACTTCGCGATGCTGCTCGTCGTCACCTCGATCGCGTGGCTGTTCGTACGCGATCAGTTGCCGCGAGCTTCCCTCGGCTGGACGCTCGTCGCCGGCTGCGCGGCGTTCGCGGTGTACCTCATCATCATCGCGATCGCCCCATCGCCACTCGCGCAGCGCGAGCTGCTCTCCCCACTGTTCCAGGCCGGCTTGCGGGGCCATGCGTTCGCGCTCGCCGGCCGCTTGCCACACGTGCTGATCATGGTGATCGGCACGTGGCTGACGATTCGCGTGTGGGGCATCGATGTGCCGCTTGCCGCCGGTCTCACGCTCGTACCGATCTGGGTCATCGTGAGCGCGCTGCCGATCTCACCGGCCGGCCTGGGCACTGCGCAAGCGGCGCTGCTCTACCTGTTCGGGCCGTATGCGAGCGATGCCAACCTGCTCGCCTATTCGATCGTCAACTTCGCGTTCTCGATGATCGCCTCGCTCATCATCGGTAGCGTGTGCGCCGCGATCTCGCGCCGGCTGCCTGATCAACCTGGCGAAGCGCGATAGCTGCCCGAGCGAATTGCCGCAATCCATTCGCGATGCGCGAGGTACCACGCGATCGTTTGGCGCAATCCATCTTCGAATGTCACCGTCGCGCGCCAGCCGAGCTCGCGCTCGATCTTGCTCGGATCGATCGAGTAACGAAAATCGTGCCCGGGGCGATCGGCGACGAATTCGATCAGCGCGCGCCGGCTCGTCCCCGTCGGCTGCATCTCATCGAGCAAATCGCAAATCGTGTGGACGACGTCGAGGTTCTTGCGCTCGGAGCGCGCGCCGATCAAGTAGCACTCGCCGAGCTCGCCGCGCGCGAGCACGGCCCGCACCGCGGCGCAGTGATCCGACACGAAGATCCAATCGCGCACGTTTTCGCCGCGTGCGTAGACCGGCAACCGCTTGCCTTCGAGCGCGTTCGTGATCGTCAGCGGGATCAGCTTCTCCGGAAACTGATACGGCCCGTAGTTGTTCGAGCAGTTCGTGATCAATGCCGGCAGGTTGTACGTGTGCACGTACGCCGACACGAGGTGATCGCTCGCGGCCTTCGACGCCGAATACGGAGACCGCGGCGCGTACGGAGTGCTCTCGACAAACGAGCCCGTCGGCCCGAGTGCGCCGAACACTTCGTCAGTCGACACGTGGAGAAAGCGAAACGCCGCGCCGGCGTGGTCCATCAGATAGCGCCGCGCTTCCTCGAGCAGATGGAACGTGCCGACGACGTTTGTCTGAATGAAATCTTCGGGCCCATCGATCGAGCGGTCGACGTGGCTCTCGGCGGCGAAATGCACGATCGCATCCGGTCGCACGTCGCCGAGGAGCGCGCGCACGAGCTCGCGATCGGCAATGTCTCCGCGCACGAACCGAAATCGCGGCTCGTTCGCGAGCTCCGCGAGTGACAGCGGATTGCCCGCGTACGTGAGCTTGTCGAGCACGACGACTTCCGTCGCGGGCTCGGCCGCGAGCACGTCGCGAACGAAGTTGAAGCCGATGAACCCCGCGCCGCCGGTGATGACGAGCCGGGTCACCGTGCGAGCTCCTCGGCGACGACGTGAGCAAGGCCCGCATGCCAGGGCCGCGGCTCGATCCCGAGCGCACGAATGCGATCGGTCGCGAGCACCGAGTATGGCGGACGACGCGCGGGCATTGGCATCTCGTCAGTCGTGATCGGATCGATCTGGATACAGCTCATTGGTTTGTGCTTGCGCGCTTCGTCGAGGATCGCCAGCGCCAGGGCATGGCGCGAAACCGGCGGCTCGCCGCAGTAATGATAGATCGGCGCGAGGGCGGGCATCGCGGCAAGCGCGACAACTGCATCGGCGAGGTCATCAGCCCACGTGGGTGACCCGATCTGATCGGCGACGACGCGAAGCGACGTGCGCTCCGCAGCGAGCCGCAGGATCGTTTGCACGAAGCCCGCACCGCCGGTCGCGAACAGCCACGCGGTGCGCACGACGATACCGCCGGCATCGAGCATCGCGCGTTCGCCGGCGGCCTTGCTCTCGCCATAGACGCCGACGGGCGCGATCGGATCGTCTTCGCGATACGGCTGCGTTGCGGTTCCATCGAAGACGTAGTCGGTCGAGATGTGGAGCAGGCGTATGCGGCGGACCCGGCACGCGGCAGCGACGACGGCAGCTCCCTCCGCATTGACGGCGAACGCGCGATCGCGCTCGCTCTCGGCGCGATCAACCGCGGTATACGCGGCCGCGTTCACAACGACAGTCGGCGCGATCTTGTCGAGGCTGCGCGCGACAGCAGCGGGATCGCAGATGTCGAGCTCGGGTGCGGCTGCGCCTCGACGACGAAGCGCCGAGCCGAGCTGACCGCGACCACCGCTGACAAGGATCGTCATGGCGCTAGATACGTTGGCAGCGTGCACTCGCGCATGCGCGGCGCGGCTCGGTCGCGCGCGGAGAGAATCGGCTCGCCTGCGAGCGGCCAGTCGATCGCGAAGTCGGGCTCGTTCCACGCGATCGAATGATCGTCTTGCGCCGAGTAGACGGTGGTGCACTTGTACGCGACGTCGGCGACATCAGAGGTGACGTAAAAGCCGTGCGCGAAACCGGGTGGGATCCAGAGCTGGCGATGGTTGTCCTGCGAGAGCACCGTGCCGAACCACTTGCGGAACGTCGGCGAGCCTGCGCGAATGTCGACGCACACGTCGAAGATCTCGCCGCGCGAGACATGCAGCAGCTTGCCCTGCGGGTTGGCGAGCTGATAGTGCAGCCCGCGCAGCACGCCGCGCGTCGACGACGAGAGGTTGTCCTGCACGAAGTCCCCGGCGATGCCGAGCTCGACGTACCGCTCGCGGCGGTAGGTCTCCATGAAGCGTCCGCGCGCATCGCCGAAGGCATCGAGCTCGAGGAGCACGATACCGGGGATGGGAGTCGGCACCGTCCTCACGCCTTCGTCTCGTTAAGTAGGTCGAGCAGATACCTACCGTAGTCGCTGCCCTTGATGGCCTCGGCGTGTGCAAGCAGCTTCGCTTCGTCGATGAACCCAAACCGGTACGCGATCTCCTCGAGGCAGCTCACCTTCTGCCCCTGCCGCTTCTCGACGACGGAGACAAAGTTTGCCGCCTCGAGCAGCGAGTCGTGCGTGCCGGTATCGAGCCACGCGTTGCCGCGCGACAGGACATGCGCGCGCAAGCGACCGGCGCGCAGGTACGCGTTGTTGACGTCGGTGATCTCGAGCTCGCCACGGGCCGACGGCTTGAGGCCGCGCGCGATCTCGATCACGCCGTTGTCGTAGATATAAAGCCCCGTGACCGCGAAGTTGGATTTTGGCTTCGCCGGTTTTTCTTCGATGCTCAGCACGCGCTCCTGCGCATCGAGCTGGGCAACGCCATAGCGCTGCGCGTTGCGCACGCGATACACGAAGATCGTGGCGCCATCGTTTTCCCCGACGCGCTGAACGAGCTGACGCCCGAGCCCCTCGCCGTAGAAGATGTTGTCGCCAAGCACGAGCGTGACATCGTCACTGCCGATGAACTGTTCGCCGACGAGGAATGCCTGCGCGATTCCTTCGGGCCGCGGCTGCTCCGCATAGCTGAGCGCGATGCCCCACTGACTGCCGTCGCGAAGGAGCTCGCGGAAGCGCGGCAGGTCAGTCGGCGTGGAGATGATCAGAATCTCGCGGATGCCCGCGAGCATCAGCGTCGCGAGTGGATAGTGGATCATCGGCTTGTCGTAGACCGGCAACAGCTGCTTGGACACGACCGTCGTCAGCGGATGCAGCCGCGTTCCGCTACCTCCCGCGAGGACGATGCCCTTCATCACTCGTCGATCTCTACCATGTGACGCGCTACGCTCGCGTCGTGACGAGACTGATCCGTGGCTACAAACACAAAGAGAAAGGGTTTGGCGAAGAATACACGCAGAACCTCGTCGACCGCACGCGTATCGGGGAATGGTTCCTCGTCCACAAGATCATCCCGAACACCCTCGCGAAATGTCGCGGGCGCATCGTCGATTTTGGTTGCGGGATCGGTGACATCTTGCGCCAAGCGCCGGCGGGGTCGATCGGCTTCGAGGTCAATCACAGCAGCATCGAGTACTGCAAGAAGCTGGGGTTGGACGTGCGGCCGTACGATCCAGCTGCCGACGACTACAGGCTCGACATGCTCGAGCCCGGCGTGTTCCAGACGTTCCTGATGAGCCACGTCCTCGAGCACCTTTCCGACACGGCGAACATCCTGCGCAAACTCCTCACGTCGTGTCATCGACTTGATTTCGAGCGCGTCGTCATCAAGGTCCCCGGCTGGTTCATGTACAAAAAAGACAGCACGCACGTCACGTTTGTCGATCGTGCGTGGCTGCGCGACAACGCGCTGCTCTCCACCGAGCATTGGAACGTGAACGAGATCTCCTATTACCCGATCAATATCGAGTGGGTCGGACGGTTCTCGCTCGTCCACGAGACGGTCATCGTCTACACACGCTGACCGAACGCGAGCCAACGCAACATTGCCTTGCGCTCCGGCGTCGCATTCGCGTACTCGCGGAGCCGATTGTCATCGACCAAGACCTTGTCTTGAGCACCGCTGCGGAACACGCTCGCATTCGGCCATTCCTCCGGTCCGAGCACCGCGCCGTCACGATCGACGATCACGGCACGCAATCCACGCGCCTTGATCTGTCGCGTTAGGCTTAGCCAGCCACTCTCGTAAAACCACGCCATGAGCTTGTTCCCGACCGGAAACTTTTGGGTTGCGAGGAAGTGCTCTCGCCGGATGGCGAACGCGTTCGTTCGCACATGAGGGTTTGGAAACGGCGGAAAGAGCGGCCTCAGCGCAACGGAGATCGCGAGGTACTTCGCTTTTGCGATCCCATGCGCGCTACGCGCGTACTCGACGTGATTCCGTACGAAACTCTCGAGTGAACCCGTCGCGCCGACCAAACCGACACCGGGGTCGGCCAGGGTCCGAGTCAACAGCTCGAACCAGCGCGGAGCGATGATCTTCGAGAACGAGTTGAAGAACACGAGAGGTTCGAAGTCGATCTGCTTCGCCGCAGCAAAGTACGCCGACACATCGAGGCCCCCGTCGGAAATGTACAATGCGTTAACGGGCAGGTCGGCCACCTCGGCGAGCCAGTCGGTGGCCTCACCCTCGGCAAATCCTTTGAACACGAGCACCAACCGCCAGTCATCCATCGGAAGCGCGGCACGCAATGAGCGGATGAAGGTGCGATACGGTTCGAGCCCGTTGACCCTGCGGACAAGATGAACGACCCCGATAGGCATCTGCGCTGTGACTATAATGCGCTGGTGTGGCAGCTCGTGATCATCGCCTCGTTCGTTCTCGCCACGGGTTGTACGCGGCCAAATCCGCGGTCGTGCGCTGATGGCGAGTGCAGTGACCCGGCGTATCCGTTCTGCGACGTCGATGGAAGCTTCTCTGGGGAGCAGTACACGTGTATCGCGGTCGAGTGCACACCGATGCAATTTGTCGCGTGCCGGGGCATGACGGCGTTGACCTGCAACGCCGCGGGCAACAACTACGACTACACCGACTGCGAGATCGAGTGCGACCCGACCGCTGGATGCAAGCTGCCGCCGCCGCCGACAGAGTGCGATCCGCTAGCCCCGTTTGATCCGCCGGTGCCGCTGACAGGTTTTGCCACTGCAGGTGACGAAGGTACCGTGCAGTTATCGCAAGACGAGCTGACGATTTACATGGGTGCATCGTTTGGAACGAGCGACTCGGATCTTTGGGGTGCCTCTCGAACGTCGCGCGACGCCACGTTCAGCACGCCCACACGATTGGTCGGCGTTAATTCGACCTCCACGGACACGAATCCGACAGTGACTGCCGATGGCATGACGCTCATCTTCGCGTCCACCCGCACTGGAAGCATGGGCTTCGACCTCTACGTCGCAACGAGGTCATCGACACTCGCGAACTTCGGTTCTCCGGCGCTCATGGCGAACGTCAACAGCTCGGTCGACGACTATCAACCGTTCTTGACCGCCGATGGTGCAGAGCTGTGGTTTGCGTCCCCGCGATATCCAAGTCAGATGGCCGATATCTGGAGTGCGCCTCGCGCAGGCGCTGGATTTGGTCAGCCGGTGCGGGTTCCCGAAGTGAGCTCGACGGCAGTCGACTACTGGCCGGTGCTCAGCGCGGATCGTTTGACGATCTACGTCAGTAGCAACGCGACTGGTGGCGCCACCAAAGGCGGGTTCGAAATTTACAGAGCGCACCGAGCTAACGTGACTGACCGGTTCCCGACGCCGACACTCGTCGCCGAGCTCAACACGAACGTCGATGACATTGCGGCATGGATTTCGCCTGACAACTGTCGGCTGTACATTTCGCATGGCCCACCCGCTCAGCTGGACATCATGGTCGCTACGAGACGTCCGTAAGTGGCATGCTGCTGCGTCAATGGAGCCGCAACGGACCGCGTGGCAGCGCTGGGGATGGGCCCTGCGCTGGCTCGGCACCGCGGTCGGAATCGCGTACATCGCGACACTCATCAACGTCGACGACGTCACGCAGGCGTTCGGCAAGCTGTCGATCGGCGCGATGCTCGCGGCGATCGGGCTTGTCGGGCTGAACGTCGTCGTCGGCGCGGAGCGCTGGCGCGCGGCACTCGCGGCATACGGCGCGTTGACGCGACCGACGCTGTTTCGCGCGACGCAGCTCTACTTCATCTCGTTCTTCTACAATAACTATCTGCCCGGCGCCGTCGCGGGCGATGTCGTGCGCGGCGTGGTCACGCGCGACGTCTTTGGCGAGCGCGGCGCGACGGCGGGCCTCGCGGTGGTGCTCGTCGAACGCGCGCTCGGGCTGTTCGGCGTGTTCCTCCTGCTCGCGATCGGGCTTGTCGCCGCCGGCGGCTCGCTCGATACGCGCGGGCTGTGGCTGTGGAGCGCGCTTGGCATCGCCGGCTCGTTCGCGCTCGTGCTCGCGCTGCCATTCGCGCGTCGGCTCGCGCGGTTTCTGCCGCACCGACTGCGTGCGCTTGCCGAGCGCGTGCCGGCCCTGTCGTCGCCGGGTGCGTTCGTCTATGCGGCCCTGCTGAGCGTGCTCACGCAGGTGCTTGTCGCGCTCGCGGGGTGGGTGCTGTTGCACTCGATCGAGCCGCGCGTCGGGCTTGGCGCGTCGCTGCTGATCGTGCCGCTTGCGGCGGCGACAACATTTTTGCCGATCACCGTCGGCGGTGCCGGCGCGCGCGAGGCGGTCTACATCACGCTCGGGGCGAGCCTGTTCCAGATGCCGCAGGCCGATGCACTTGCGGCGTCACTCGCGCTGTGGCTCGCGCATCTCGTCAACGGCGCGATCGGCGGCGTGGTACAAGTTGCAAGGCGATAGGGAGATGCCCGACGAGATCGAGCTCAGCATCGTCATGCCGTGCCTCAACGAGGCGGAGACGCTCGAGCGCTGCATCGTCAAGGCGAAGGCGTATCTCGAGAGCTCGCGCATCGCGGGCGAGATCGTGATCGGCGACAACGGTTCGACCGATGGCTCGCAGGAGATCGCGCGGCGCGCAGGCGCGCGCGTCGTCGACGTGCCGGAGCGCGGGTATGGCGCCGCGCTGATGGGCGCGATCGAGGCATCGCGCGGCACGTACGTCATCATGGGCGATTCCGACGACAGCTACGACTTCTCGAACCTCGACGCGTTCGTCGCGAAGCTCCGCGCGGGCAATGACCTCGTGATGGGCAACCGGTTCAAGGGCGGCATCCAGCCCGGCGCGATGCCGTTTCTGCACAAGTACCTCGGCAATCCAGTGCTGTCGTTCATCGGTCGGCTCTTCTTCAAGAGCCATATCGGCGACTTTCATTGCGGGCTGCGTGGCTTTCGCCAGGACATCGTCGAGCGCCTTGGCTTGCGCACGACCGGGATGGAGTTTGCGTCGGAGATGGTCGTCAAGGCGACGCTGTTCAACTTCAAGATCGCCGAGGTGCCGACGACGCTGTCGCCGGATGGCCGCTCGCGTCCACCGCACCTGCGTACGTGGCGCGATGGCTGGCGTCACCTTCGCTTTCTGCTGATCTATAGCCCGCGCTGGCTGTTCACGATTCCCGGCATCGTCGTCGCGACGATCGGGATGTTGGTCGGCGCCGCGATCGTCCACGGCCCCAAGAACGTGTTTGGTCTCGCGCTCGACACGAACACGCTGATCTACGCAGGCACCGCCGTCATCATCGGCTTTCAGGCGTTCTTGTTCGGCGTGCTGACGCGCGTGTATGGCATCCAGACCGGTTTTCTGCCGCCGCATCCGATGCTCGAACGGTTTGCCAAGCGCGCGACACTCGAACGAGGCCTCGTGCTCGGCGTGCTGTTGTTTCTCGGCGGGCTTGGACTTTCGATCTACGCGGTGCTGCAGTGGAGCCATCACGGCTGGGGCACACTGATCTATCCGGATATCTTGCGCATCGTCATTCCGTCGGCCGTCGCGATCATCGTCGGCTTTCAGGTGATGCTTGCGGCGTTCTTCCTCAGCGTGCTCATGATCAACCACAAGTGATGGAACCGATCACGTTCGCGATACCGTTCTATCGAGGGTTGGATTATCTCCAGCGCGCGATCGAGAGCGTATTCGCGCAGCGCGATGTCAACTGGGTCGCGATGGTGTGCGACAACAGCGCGAGCAGCGAGACCGAAGAGCTCGTGCGCCGCGTTGGCAAGGGCCGATTTAGCTATCACTCCAACGGCACGAACATCGGCATGGTGCCGAACTTCAACCGCTGCATCGATCTCGCGGAGACCGAGCTCGTGACGCTCGTGCACGCCGATGACGAGCTGTTGCCGAGCTACGGCCAAACGATGCGCGCGGCCGCCGAGCGGCACCCGGATGCAGTGGCGTTTTACTGCGGCATCGACGTGATCGACGAGGCGAGCAAGCCTACGTTCTCGCTGCCGCACTTCATCAAGGGCTCGATCAATCCTGCGCGCAAGCGCGAGTTCGTGCTTGCCGGCGAACCAGCCGTGCGCGCGCTGCTGCGCGGCAACTTCATTCCCGCCGCGACGCTGTGCTTCCGCAAGAGCGTGCTTGGAGCGCGTCGCTTCCGCGACCGCTACAAGTTCGTGCTCGATTGGGAGCTCATGTTCGAGTTTTTGCTCGACGGCGATTCGATCGTCGGCATCCCCGAGCACTGCGTGCGCAACCGCGCGCATCACGAGCAAACGACGACGCACCTCACGAAGACGCACCAGCGCTTCACGGAAGAGGTCGCGTTTTACGACGAGATGGAAGCGCTCATGCGCGAACGCGGCTGGGAGCGCTGCGCCGAGGTCGCGCGCGCACGACGGCTGACGAAGCTGCACATCACGTATCGCGCGCTGCGCGGGCTGTTGCGCTTCGATCTCGGCGAAGCGCGGCACGCCGTCGAGCTGCTTCGTCACCGCTAGAGCGTGTTATGTGTTTGGCATGTCGTCTGTGACCGACAAGCTCGCGGTCGTGCGCGAACGCCTCGAGCCGGTCGCCAGGAAAACGCCGTTTCGCATCAGCGTCGCGTTCATCTGTCTGTGCTTTCACCTCGGCATGTTCGCGGCAGCTGGACGCGCGCGCCTCGACGTGCCGTTCAACTCCGCGCCGGGCCACGCGCCGTATTACTCCGATCCCGACGCGCCCGCGCTACTCGGCTATCCGCGCCAACCGCATTATTGGTCGCGACTGATTGTCTCGCGCTGGGATGCGCAGCACTACATCGGCTTCGCGGTGCGCGGGCTCACCGCGTGCCCCGACGAGCCATATCCGGGCAGCGACATGAAGTACCTGCAGTGCGGGCTGACGTGGTTCCCCGCGTATGGCCGCGCCGGTGGTGTCGTCGCAGATACGTTCCACGTACCCGCCGACTTCGCGCTGCTGTTTCTGTCGCTCGTCGCGTGCATGGTGATCAATCTGTTGTGGACGAGTCGCTCGATCATCGATCGCTTCGGCACATTCGAAACGTACGCGACGCTCGTCGCGTTCAACCTGTTCCCGTCGGCGTTTTACCTCGTCACGCCGTACACCGAGCCGGCGACGTTCGCGCTGATGATCGCGGGCTTCGTCTGCCTGATGAACGATCGGTGGCTCTCCGCGGGGTTGTTAATCGGCGCGTCGACGGCGCTGCGCCCGACGGCATTTGGCTACGGCTTCGCGTTCGGCTGCGCGATCCTCGCCGCGGCGTGGATGAAGCGGCGCGATGGCGATCCGAAGTGGTGGCGCCCGCTCACCGCGATCCCGCTGGCCGGTTGGGGCCTGCTCGCGAACTTCGTCTTGCTGCAGATCTTCGTCGGCGATGCGTTCGCGTACTTTCGCGCGGGCCGCATCAAGAACGAATGGATCGGCCAGACGCAGGGCCTCGAGTTTTGGCGCGTGTTCGATCCCGAGTGGTACGTGCAGGGCTTTGGCTCGCAGCATGCCGATACGGTCACCGTGCTCGCGTGCTTTGGGTTTCTCGCGCTCGCCGGGCGCGAAGCGCTGCGCCGCTTCAAGCCGCCCGAGGCCGTGTTCTTGATTGCCGCGACCGTCGTCATGATGCTGCTGCCGCTCATGGCCGAAACGCAGTACTGGGGCCTCAACCGCTACTTCTTGCTCGCGCCGCTGACGTTTTTCGCGCTCGGCATCATCGCGCGCCGTCACCCGGCGTATTTCGCGCTCTGGATCGTCGTTTCCGTCGCTATCTACTGGCACATCGAGCTATGCAGCTACATCGCCCAGGGTGACCCCAAGGTCTGCCCGTGCCTCGGCAAAATCGAGGCACTGTTCCCGTACTAACTGACGCAAAAAACGCTTTTGAACGCTTCGGCCTCTTTCGACGACGATCTCGACATGCAGATCGGGTGCTTGCGCCGGTTCGCGGCGGTCGCGGTGCTTTGCGCCCTGCCCGGCTGCGATTGGATCGGCTGGCGCGCGCCGATTTGGCTTTCGCCCGCGCCACAGGATGCGGCGATTGCGCCCGTAGCGCCTGCGCCGCCTGCGGCGATGCCGGTCCCCAAACGCGAGGAGAAGTCACCGCCGCCGCGCGAGGTGCCGAAGAAGGTCATCGTCGGCGAGCGCATGCCCGACGAGGTCGTCGTCAAGGTCATGGAGGTGGGTCGCGCCGCGTTCGGCCGCTGCTTCAAAAAAGCCTACGATGCCGACCCACTCGCCACATTCAAGGTGCGACTTCACGTCGAGCTCGACGCGCGCGGCCGTGTGACGTCGATCAAAGCCGACACCACAAACGAGGCGCTTGCGAGCTGTTTGACGCGTGTGGGGTCAGGACTCCCGTATCCAACGACGGGTAGGCCCGTCGTCGTCGATCTGCCGCTCTTCTATCGGCACGAATAATCGACGTACAATGCGAGTTGCGTGCAGATCGCTCGACTCGTCCCTATCCTCGCCACCTTCGCTTGCAACACGGGCTCGGCGCCCGACCTGCTCGGGTTGTCGGATCAGGTCGCGGTCGTTGGCCAAGAAATGATGCTCGAGCTCAACGGAGTCGATCCCGATGGTGATCGACTCACGTACAAGTTCGAAGCCGACACGGTGCTCGAAGGCCGCGCGACGATCACGCAGACGCCCGATGGCAAGGGCGTGTTTCGCTGGACGCCCGTCGCCGCCGACCTCGGCGCGCACTCCATCGACTTCAAGGTCTCCGACGGCGGGCACGAGACGGTCGTGACGATCACGGTCGACGTGCGCGCCACCGCGGCGGGTGTGCCGGTGTTCTTGCAGCCGCTCGGCACCGGGCGCGTCGTGAACCTCGGCGCCGACCCGTGCATCACCGTCGATATTGTCGTCGAGGATCAGGACACCGCACAGGTCACGATCGCCGAGGAGGAGCCGAAGATCGCGGGCGCGATGTACAGCCAGCAAAGCGGCACGACGGCGATGTGGCGCTGGTGCCCGACGGCGACGCAGGTCGCCGAGACCGATCGCTACACGCTGATCCTGTCGGCCGATGACGGCGAGCACCCGAAGACAATGAAGAACTACGTGCTCGTGCTCGGCGCTGCACCACCAAAGCTCGTCATCAACGAGATCGATTACGACAACACAGGCACCGATTCATACGAGTACGTCGAGATTCTCAATACAGGCGAATCGACGGTCTCGCTGGCGGGCCTTTACCTCGTGCTCGTCAACGGTGCGACGAGCGCCGAATACGATGCCGTTTATCTCGGCTACGCCCTCGAGCTCTTACCGCACGAGTATCTGATGGTCGCCGGCGCGGGCGTGGACGTGCCTACGACCGTATCGAAGCTCGATCCGGGCTGGACGACGGATGCGATCCAGAACGGCGCGCCCGATGGCATCGCGATCATCGACGATGTGACACTGACCGTCCTCGACGCGGTCTCGTACGAAGGCTCGATCACGGCGGCGAGCATCATCGGCTTCGCCTCGCCGCAAAACCTCGTCGAGGGGACGGCAACGTCGGCGGCCGACTCCGATAGCTCGATCGTCACGATCTGTCGGCTGCCCGATGGCACCGATACGAACAACGCAGCGAATGACTGGGCGATGTGCTCGCGCACGAAGGGCGCGGCGAACACGCCGTAGCTCTGACATCGCTGTCGGGTTCGCTACGCCGAATGGCATTCTGCCGCGCGTAAGTCGCGCGGCACGCGGGCGGTGTCGTGGCGCACGCGCTGCAAAGAGGCGGCGCATGGGAGCCTACTGCACGTTCACTGGGAGCTATTACGATCCGGCGCCGTGGACGAATGAGGCATGCCCGGTCGATGCGGCGGTGCCAGAGGGCTGCCCGATCCACTTCGTCACCGGCGCGCCGATCGATCCGGCGCACATCACGGCGGAACGCGTCTCGAACCAGTTGGTGATGCCGACTGCGAGCACCGCGACGATCATCGGCTCCGATGAGGTGACGTTCTCGGTGATGGACGTCATGAGCTGCGACTGCGCGCAGACAAACGTCCACGTCTCGTTCTCGCATGTGTCGGTCGACGTCCCCGACGCCGTCGCGGGCGAGAGCGTGCGGCTTCAGGGTGTCGCGTACTCGGCTCCCGATTACGAGGTCGCGATCACCGCGCCGGGACCATGCCCGACGCCCGACTGGCCCAGCGGGTACCAAGCGGGACTCGCGTGCGATCTGTGCCCGATCGATCCAGACGGCGATCCGAACACCCCAAATGGGTCCGAGGGCGGCTGTTCGGCAGGTGGCGAGCCTTCGCTGCTGCTATTCGCGGCAGCTGCTCTCTTCGTGCGACGTCGCCGCCGCGCTAGCGCTGCTTGAGCTCGGGCGGCGGAGCATCGGGCGGCGGCACGAGGAATGGCCGCGGTGGCTCGATCGAAGGTTCGGCGACGAGCGCGATCTTGAGATCGTTTGGATAGGGCACCGTGCCGCTGATCTCGACGCGGCGCTCGCCCGCGATTTCGACGACGAGCTTGCCCTCGAGCTCGCGCGCTGCGCGACCTTCGATCGTGAGCGTCGATGCGCTCGATGCCGCGGCCCAGTACGTGCCGCTATAGTTTTGCGTGCGCGCGATCCGCACCTCGACGCCTGGCGCGTAGCCACTCGCGATCACCGCCGGGGTGATATAGGCCCAGCTCGGCGGCGCGTCCGTCATGAGATTGGCCGTGCCGTCGGTGACGGTGACCAGGCCTTCGCAGTCGTATTCGCCGCGCACGCGCACGTAGTCGCACGTCGTCCAGTCGCCGCCGAGCATGCGCGCTTCGACGGTGGCGACACCGCGTATGCCCGTGCCGACTTGGAACGAGCGCGCCGGTGCGAACGTCGCCGTGCAGCCGCGAATGACGAGCACCACGACGACGAGCGGTACGCCGATGCGGAGAAGCCACGGCGCGAGCGCGAGGGTGCGGTGGCGCAGCACGACAAGGCGGCGCAGGATGCGCACGCGCCAGCGCGGGCGCGTCCATGCGATCACGCCGGCGAGCGCGAGGAGGGCTGCGAGGAGCGCGAGCACGCGGCCATCGCCATCGGAAGGCAGCGGGCCGTCGACGGTGAATGTCGTGCGACCGGGCAAGACCCACGCGGAGACGACGTGCAGCGTCCCGCCGGGCGTCGCCGGCAGCGCGTAGACGGGCTCGGCCTTGCCCGACGCGTGGCGCGCGCGCCAGCGCGGGTAGAAGCCGGTGCCGAGCGCGACGAGCACGGGTTCCTTGCCGAGGACGTTGATCTCGACGGCGCGATCGTCGAGGCGCACCACGTGGACCTCGCCCTTGCCGCGTTCGATGCGTGCGAACTTGCCGTCCCATGCGGGGACCTCGCGAACATGAAACGTGCCGATCGTGATCTCGCTGTCGGGGTCGCCGAGCGTCGGCGGCTGATCGATACCGACGATCCATCGGATGTTGAAGCGCGCGAGACTCTCCGGCGACGTGTCTTCGATGCGCTCGCGCAACAGCAGATCGGGCAGCGCGCCCATGTGCACGGTTGGCAGACCGGTGATCGCGGTGAGGTGAAGCTGCTCGTGCGTATCCTCTTCGAACAGCGCGCGCGCCCAGCGATCGGGACGTAGCTCCGCGGCCTGGCGCACGCCCCAGGCGGTGAGCTCTTTGCGGCCGTCGGCATCGGATGCGTAGACGCGACTCTCGTCGTACGCGCGTTGCGATTCTTCGCGCCAATACGTCGGCGCGACGCGCAGGGCTGCACCGACGACGACGCCGAGCAGCGCCGCGATGATCATGCGTTGGCGCGGCGTCGCGGCGCGCCACGGTTGGACGCACAGCTGACCGACACGCGAGAACATGTACGCGGCACCGACGAAGATGAACGGTCGCACGAGCAGCATCATGCGAATCGAGCCGAGCCGCGCGGTCTCGTGCGATGGCAGCAGGCCAAACGCGAAATACGGCAGGTCGCACAGGCCGAGCAGCAGCACGAACGAGATGATCGAGACGACGACGAGGTCCGCGCGGCGCGAGAACAGCCCGATGATGACGCCGAGATACCCCGCGTAAACGATCAGCGAGTAGACGCTGATCGGCATCGCGAACTGCATCACGGTCTGCAAGAGGTTCGTCGCGCTGTACAGCTCGTTGCTGAAGTGCTGGCCGTACGCGAGCAAGCGCTCCGACGCCGGCAACCACACGATCGCGCCGAGCGCGATGCCGATCGCGAGGTGACCGAGTGCCGCGAACGCGCGACGCGGCGGTACATCGACCGCGAGTAGTGCGACGGCGAGAAGCGCGATCGCACTCGCCGCTGTCATCAGCAGCGCGGCGGGGTGCGTCGCCGTCGCGATCGCAGTCGCGAGCCAGATCAGCACGGCGGCGCCGATGCGCGGGCGGCGCAGCGCCGCCAGGATGCCGATCACCGCGAGCATCGAAAACACGTGCGCGAACGCGCTGTGCAAGATCGCCCAGCGAAACAGGCCGACGGTACCGCCGTGCGAGACCGCGCCGCCATCGACGAGCCAGAACAGCCCGATCACGAGCGCGACCTTGCGCGATGCCACGCGCGACGCGAGATACGTCGTGATCACGGCGAGCGAGATGTGGACGAGCGTCGCGACGATCATGAACGCGAGCGGCAGATCATCGGCGAGGCCGAGCAGCAGCGCGACGTGACCGACGACGATGTACGTGAGGCCGGGGTAGAGCTCGAGCGGTGCGTCGCCTGTCGACACGACATGGTTCCACGTCGGCACGTCGAGGCCTGGCAGCGAGGGCATGAGCCGCGCGAGCACGGCGTGCTGCGGTCCCCAGTCGCCCATCTGCCAATCGGGGGTGTCGGTAAGCGTCTCGGCGAAGACGGAAAAGCCCGCAAGCACGATGAACACGAGCACGAGCGCGGTGCCCCAACGCCCGGGCTCGCGCGCCCAACTCGGCGTATCTGGCCAGTACTGCAGAACGACGATGCCTAGCGCACCGGCGATGACCGCGAGCGAAATCGAGGCGGCGGGCGTGCTTGGAAATGCGATCGCGATCACGAGCGCGCCGAGCACGAGCTGCGCGCCGGGCCGTTCCCATATCCAGCGCGCGGCGCGACGAACCACGAACCCCGCGTACCACGCGCCGAAATGCTGCACAATCTGCCGATGCGTCACGTCGCTCGCGCGGTCCTCGCTCGCGGCGCCGCATGGCCTCGCCACGCGGTTCCCCAGGGCGCCACTGCGCTTCTGCCGACCGCGCTAGTGGCCCTCCTCGCGATATGCGGCGTGCTTGGGGCGTGCGGCGACAACCTGCTCTCGACGGGCGACCCACTCGCGCCGGCGCCAGACTTGATCATCGTCGCGCATCAAGACGACGACCTGATCTTCATGCAGCCCGACTTGCTCGAGGCGGTGCAGCGCGGCGACGGCGTGACGAGCGTGTACGTCACCGCCGGCAGCAACACGGCGGGCACCGCGCAGGCAGACCCTCGCTATCAAGGTCTGATGAACGCGTACGGCTCTGCGGCCGGCTCGCAAGCATGGCGCTGCGGCTGGATCGACATCGATGGCCATACCGCCGAGCACTGCCGGCTCGACGAGAAACGCATCTCGCTCGTGTTCCTCGGCTACCCCGATGGCGGCAAGGTCGGCGAATACGAAGCCAGCCTGCTGCATTTATGGGAAGGCACGGTGACGACGGTCGAGACCGTCGCGCATCGCAAGGCGTATTACGACCGCGCCGGCCTCATCGACGTGGTCGCGGACATCGTTCGCGAGACGCAGCCGCGCATCGTGCGAACGCTCGAGGTCGCGGCGACGCACGGTCGCGATCATTCCGATCACATGCTGGTCGGTGCGCTCGCGATGCTCGCGATCGCGCGCGCGAACAGTCAGGCCGACGTGCTCGCGTATCGCGCGTACTCGGCCGCCGACGAGCCACCGAACAAAAGCGAAGCCATCTTCGATCTGACGTACGCGATGCTCGGCTACTACGAGGCGTGCGCGGGCGGTTGCGGCACGTGCGGCGAGCCGTGCACCGACATCGGCGAGGTCCACGTGACGTGGCTGCGCCGGCGCTACGCGATCGGATTTCGCCACGCGTCGGGCAAGCTGCGCGCGGGCACGCAATGCCTGACACCGCAGCTCACGTTCGCGCCGTGCGAGAGTGCGCTCAGCTGGCAGCTCGATGCCTACGGCGAGCTGCGTGCCGCCGACGGTGGTTGCCTCGAGGTCAGCGACTTCGGCGAGCTCGCGATGACCGCATGCCTCGGCGGACGCAATCGCCGCTTCTTCTTCGACGACGAAGGGCACCTGTGGTCGGGCACCCCGCCACGCGCGGAAGCAAACCTCGACTACGCGCACCTGTGGTGCCTCGCACCGACGGAGACCGGCGTGCGCGTGCAGATGTGCGGCCAGGATCGCGCGCCGACCTGGGAGCTCGTGCCACGCACGATCGAGACCGCGCGCGCCGACATGCTGATCACCGCGACCGGCCGCGAGGTCCGCATCGGCGATCTCACCGGCGATGGCTGGGGCGATTTGTGCGCGATCGAAGGCGGCCTCGTGTGCGCACCCGGTGATGGCGCCGGCGGCTTCACGGCCGCGGCGCGCATCGACAGCGATGTTGCGCCGCTCGCGATCGATCCTCGCAGCCTCACGCTCGGCGATGTCGATGGTGACGGCCGCGCCGATGCGTGCGGGCGCGATGCCGAAGGCGTGTTGTGCGCGCTCGCCGCGAACAACTTTGCAGCAGAGCGCTTCAGCCCCTCGTTCAACGAAGCGCTCGCCGCGGCGAGCACGTCGGCCTCACTCACGGCAGTCGATGCCAACGCCGACGGTGTCGCCGATATCTGCGGCATCGAGCAAACCGGTGTCGTGTGCGCGCCGCGCGGCCTATCGCTGCAGCCGATCGTGCGCTCGCAATGGCCATCGCCGACGGACGTGCTGTGGCCCGCCGACCTCGACGGCGATCACCAGGCGGATTGGTGCACGGCGACCGACACCGGGCCCGCGTGCGCTGTCGAAGCGCAACGCGAGCTGTCGACCGATGGCGCGCCGTGGGCGTACTCGCAAGCGGGCATCGTCGAGGTCGCGCCGGCGACAACCGCCACCGTCGCGCTGGCCGATGTCGATGGCGATGGCCGCGCTGATCTGTGCTCGCTGCATGAAGACCGCATCCTCTGCGCGCGCAGCCAAGGTCGCGCGTTCGGCCCGCGCGGCACGTTTGCGATCCTGCCGAATCAATCTGTCGCGTCAGCACTCTGGCTCGGCGATCTCGACGGTGACGGCCGCGCCGACGCGTGCGCCGATACGGGCGCGACGATCACCTGCGCGATACGTTGACTCGTTTCCACGGCCGCGCCGGTCCTCGTGCCGGCAGAGGCGCTCCGAGCCGTGCATCGATCTGTTGCCAGATCCGATCGAAACCAACCCTGATCAATCGAAGATCCCACGTGAGCGGGTCGCACGCGTTGCGGGCATTCACCCGCCGTTGGCGTCGATCGAACGCGAGCGCTTTGAGGGTCGGTTCGAGGCTCGGCATGTGAGGCACCACCGCGAGCTTCGCCTCCAACGCGTCGAGCTCTTCGTTCGTCATGGCCAGCGACGCTAGCCCACCGTATTCGGGAGCGAAATCGAAAACGCGGCGATCGACTCAGCTGCGCCGCTTGCGTTTAGGCGCGAAGACTTTCGCTTCGAGCTTGTCGACGCGGTCTGGCAACGCTTCGAGCTTCGACACGCGAGCCGGCAAGTCGCTGTACTTGTCGTCGAGCACTTTGATTTGGGACTGTGCGTCTTCCAGTAGCCCTTGGTTAAACTTCTTCACCTCGTCGAGAAGGTACTGATTGTTTGCCTTGATCTGTGTGGCGAGCTCATTGCGAAATTCGGCGCGAAGATCGGCACCGAGCTTGGCCATCTCGGCGCGAAGGTTGGCACCAAGCGTTGCCATCTCGGCGCGCAGGGCTCCGCCCCATGTCTCGAGGGCTTTGTTCAACTCACGGCGTGTAACGGGAGCATCCATATCGGGTTCGGACGGTTCGGACATAATCTATCTCCTTCGGCGCGGGAGCGAGAGAGCAGATCGCGTGCCGCTGCAACGCCGCGGTAACGTCGCGAAAGCTCAATCGCACGCGTCCGCGTCGCGTTCACTGCGTCCGCGCGTCGTCGGACCGCGGACTACTTGCCGAACACACGCGCGACGTCATCGCGCGTCGATGGGCCGCCGTGGCCGAGCACGAAGATCTGGACGCCGCGCGCGAGCAGCTCGCGAATGCGCTTGTGCACGAGCTGGAGATCTTCCTGATAGAAGTGCTCCTTCGGCTCTTGCCGATGGACGTAGCCGGCGAGCGCACCACCGCGGAATAGATCGCCCACGAGCGCGATCTTGCCACCGCCGACGATCACGACCATCGCGCCCGCGGTGTGGCCGGCGACCACGATCGCCTCGCCATCGACACCGCATGGTTTGAGGTCAAAGCGATCCTTCACGCGGATATCGGGCCAGAATGGCTCGTAATGCCCTGGGATGATCGCCTTCAATAGCTCCGCGAAGAAGCTCGTCGCTTTGAGCTTGCCGTGCAGGCCCTGCATCGTGCGCCACAAATCGCCACTGCCCGCGATGATCGTCACGCCGCGCTGCTGCAGCGCGCGCGCGTTCGCGGCGTGATCGGCGTGGCCATGGGTGACGACCGCGCACTTGATCTCGCCGATTCGCACGCCGAGCTTGGTCAAGCCCTTCTCGAGGTCGCGCAGATCGCCCGGCGAGCCGGTGTCGACGAGCAACGGTCGCTCGCCGAACACGACGTGCACGTTCGAGAGGCTCAGCGGCACCGTACCGATCGCGACACCGACGCGCGCGCGGGGCAGCGCGATCCCCGTCGCGGGTCGGCAGGCAGCGAGCGCGACAACAAGAGCGCTAAGCGCGACGCGCACGCGCCATCCGCTCGAACGCATCGAGGATCGGCGCGGCGACATTCGTGCCTTCGAGGCGCGACGCATGCTGCACGCCGGTCGGCGACGTGATGTTGATCTCCGTGAGCATGCCGCCGATGACGTCGAGCCCGACGAGGATCTGGCCGTGCTCGCGCAGCCACGGCGCGATCGTCGCGATGATCTCGCGATCGCGCGCATCGATCGTCGTCTTGACGGCACGACCGCCGACGTGAAGGTTGCCGCGCGCTTCATCAGATGCCGGCACGCGCAGCACGGCACCCACTGGCTCGCCATCGACGAGCACGATGCGCTTGTCGCCGGCGACTGCCTCGGGCAGGAACTTCTGCGCGACGGTCCACTTCGCGCCGGCACCGGTTGCCGTCTCGAGGATCGAGCTCGCGTTCGGATCGCCATCGCGCACGATGAAGATGCCGAGACCGCCGTAACCCTCGACGGGCTTGACGACGATCGCACCGCCTTGCGCCCGCTGGAATGCGCGCAGCCGCTCGACCGAGCGCGTGACGATCGTCGGCGGCGTGAGCTGCGGGAACTGCAGCACCGCGAGGTGCTCGTTGAGATCGCGCAGACCCCGCGGGTCGTTGACGAGAAGCGTCTTGCCGCGCGCGCGATCGAGGATCCATGTCGCTTGCAGGTACGAGACATCGAGCGGCGGATCCTTGCGCATCAGCACGATGTCGAAATCCGCGAGCCGCTTCGCGACGCGTCCTTCGATCTGAAATGCATCCGCAGGTGTCAGCCCGAGCGTCACGATCGTCGGCACGGCATCGACGATGGGATCATCGTGCTCGAGCCCGAGGTGCTCGAGCTGGCACGTCCACACGTCCCAGCCGCGCGCCGCCGCTTCGACCATCAGCGCGTACGACGTATCACCGGCGAGCTGCAGCTTCTCGAGGGGGTCGAGGATGAACAGTGCGCGCACGCCGTGACTGTACTAGGTCGGCTCGCCGCCCGCAGGCTCTTCGCCACCGACTGCGACCTTCGTCGGCAGTAGATGCTCGAGACCGTGCTTGCGCAGGCGGTAGTAGAGCGTGGAGCGATTGATGCCGAGCGTGCGCGCGGCGCTTGCGATGTTGCCGCGCGATTTCTCGACGGCCGCGATGATCTCCTTGCGCTCGCTGTCCAGCAGACGCTCGGCGAGGCTCTTGCCATCGTCGGTGTGCGTGGCGGGCGGCGGCGCGGCGACCGCTGTCGGACCCGAGCTTGGCTGCGCGCGGCGGCCGAAATCGAGGTGGGTCGCCGCGACGGGTGCGCCCTTCGCGAGGATCATCGCGCGCTCGACGATGTTCTCGAGCTCGCGCACGTTGCCCGGCCAGTTGTATTCGCGCAGCTTCGCGAGTGCATCGGGCGAGGCGCCGGCGGCGGGAACGCCCATCTGCCGCGCGAACTTCGTGACGAAGTGATTCGCGAGGACCGGCAGATCATCGAGCCGGTCGCGCAGCGGCGGCAGATTGATCGGAAACACGTTGAGGCGGTAGTAGAGGTCCTCGCGAAACTCGCCCTCCTCGATCATCTTCTCGAGGTTGCGGTTCGTCGCCGATACGACGCGGACGTCGACCTTGATCGTTTCGTTGCCACCGACGCGCTCGAGCTCGCGCTCCTGCAGCGTGCGCAGCAGCTTGATCTGCACCTCCATCGGCAGGTCGCCGACCTCGTCGAGAAATAGCGTGCCGCCATCGGCGAGCTCGAAGCGACCGCGCCGCCGCTCGACAGCGCCCGTGAAGCTGCCCTTCTCGTGACCGAAGAGCTCGCTCTCGAGCACGCCCGGTGCGAGCGCCGCGCAGTTGACGCGCACGAACGGCTTTTCTTCGCGCGGGCTGTTGATGTGGATCGCGTGCGCGACGAGCTCCTTGCCGGTGCCGGTCTCGCCGCGCAACAGCACCGTCGAGTTCGTCGGCGCGACCTGCTCGACCTTCTGCAGCACCTCGCGCAGCGCGGCGCTGTCGCCGATGATGTTGCCGAAGTCGAACTCGCCGTGCAGCTGCTGGTTCAGGTAGCCGGTGTACTCGGCGAGCTGCGCTGCGAGCTTCTTGTTCTCGCGTTGCAGATGAAAGCGCTCGATCGCGTACTGCAGCACGCCGCGGACTTCCTTCGCGTCCCACGGTTTCGTGATGTAGCGATAGACCTGACCGAGGTTGATCGCTTCGATCAGCACGTCGACATCCGTGAACGCCGTCAAGATGATGCCGACCGCCTCGGGCTGCCGCACCCGCACCTCGCGCAAGAGCTCGACGCCCGTCATCTTCGGCATGCGTTGGTCGGTGACCACGACCGCGACGTTCTTGTTCTCGAGGATCGTCAGCGCCTCGGGGCCGCTCGTCGCCGTGACGATGTCAAATGTCTTGCGGAAGTTGAAGCGAAACGCGTCCAGGTTGTCCTGCTCGTCGTCGACAACAAGGATCGGATAGCGCTTCACATCCAGCGTCATGACCCGTGCTCAACGCGTATCACATCAGGCGTGGGCCTGCACTGCTTCCCGACGCACGTCGATCGCTTCTTTCGCCATCCGCAGGATGAGTGGCCCGAATACGACGCCCCAGCCCCCGAGGAGCTCGACGGCCCCAAACATCGCGACTAGCACGAGAAACGTCGGCAGCTGGAGTTTGCCGCGACTCGCCAGCCAGGGCCGCGCGATGTTGTCGATCGAGCCGATGACGAGCATTCCGTAGATTGCCAAGCCAATCGCCGCATACATCCGGCCGCTCAGCGCCAGGCCGACCGCGACCGGGCCCCACACGAGCGCGGTGCCAAACAGCGGGACGACCGACAAGATCAGCGTGAGCAGGCCGAGCGCGAGCGCTTGCGGAACGTCGAGCACGATATATGCGGCCGTCGCCGCGAACGCCTGCAGCACGCCGGCACCGACGATCCCATAGCCGAGCCCGCGACCCGTCTCGACGAACGCATCGCCGAACCTGCGCAGCACCTTGCGATCGAGCGGCGCGTTCTGTTGCACCCACTTCCACCAATCCTTGCCCTCGACGAGGAATGCGTAGATGCCAACCACGAGCACGACGAGTCCGATCACGAGCGCGACCGTCGCGCCGAGCACTTCGCGTGCGACCGACCACGCGCGATCGCCCTGCATCAGCAGCAGCTCGCCTACGCTCGCATCGGGACGCGGCCCCTTTTGCGAGCTCAGCGAAACGAGCGCCGAATGGACCTCGTCGCTCTCGGCGAGCTTCGTCGCGAGCGAGATGGTGTCGACGATCATCGATGTGACGACAGCGCCCACCGGCACGAGGACGAGCAGCATCAGCATGACCGTGAACAGCGCGGCCAGGTGGACCCGCCCGTGCAGCCGCCGAATGAGTCGTTCGTGCAGGCCACGTGCGAATCCGCTCAGCCACAGCGCCAACACGATCCAGCCGACGAACGGCGCCATGACCAGCGCGGCCGCGATTGCCAAGGCCAACGCCAGGATATGCGTCGTGCGCAGGTGGCTCACGCCCCTGGGTGAAGCAGGGATCGGACCAGCCGCGAGCGAGGACCGGCTGATCGGTAACAAAATTGGCGACCGCCGCGCAAACCCTCTAGCATTTTCGGCAATGGGTCGCTCACCGCGTGTGCGTCGCGCATCGCAGCCACTTCCTCCGCGTAAGCCAATGGCCATCGCTCGGCGCGTCTCGCTGTTCGAGCGCGAGGTCACCGTTCGGCTGGCATCGGCCGCGGTCGACCTGTTGCACAACGCCGCGCGCGTGATGTCGGAGGGCGAGCTCGTCGGCAACATGTTCGCAGGCTCGACGATGCTCACCGTCGATCTCGCGCGCACGACCGATCGCATCTCGGATCCGCCCGATGCATCGACGGCGCATAAAGTTGCGCTGCTCTACTCGAGCGACGAACGTTGTCGCGAGCACGCGCGTCGCGTCGCGCTCGCCGAAGCACGCCGGACCGCCGGCTGCGATCTGACGACGCCGAACATCGACGTCGCAAGTCGCGCACGCGGTAGCGAGCTGTACCTGAGTCTCAACGTCGAAGCGCAGCGAAGAGGAATGCCATGATCGAGCTGTATTCGATTCGCGATGTCGCCCGTATTCTCGCCGTCCAGGAGGCGCGCTTGCGCTACTGGATGCAAGTCGGTTTCGTCGGACCGACCGTGCGCAAAGGCGGGCGCTTCTATTACACGTTCTGCGATCTGGTCTCGGTCAAAGCGGGCATGGACCTGCTCGCGGCCGACATTCCACTGCAGCGCGCACGCAAGGCGCTCGACAGCCTCAAGAAGGTGCTGCCCGCAGATACAAATCCGATGACGAAGCTGCGGCTGTGCTCCGACGGCACGACGATCGTCGCGCTCGCCGATGACATCGCGTTCGAGCCGATCACCGGGCAAGTCGTGATGGCGTTTTCGCTGCCGAGCTTCTCGCAGCACGTCGCCGAAGTGCTCGCGATGCCGCGCGTCGATCCATCGACACCGAACCCCGTCGAGGACACGCCGACCGAAGCGAACGGCGGCACCGTCGCGTATCGTCACTTCTGCGAAGCGTGCGCGGCCGAAGATCGCGGCGAGCTCGAGCTTGCCGAACATCTGTTCCGTCAGGCGATCGATCTCGAGCCGAACATGTCTGCTGCGCTGACGAACCTCGGCAATCTCGTGTATCGCCAAGGCGAGGTCGAAGAAGCGCGTCGCCTCTACGAGCGCGCGCTCGAGCATGATCCGCTGCAGCCCGAAGCTCGCTACAACCTCGCCAACACGCTCGAGGACCTGGGCGAGATCGAGCTCGCCGTCGCCGAGCTTCGCAAGGTGTGCGCGGCGGCGCCCGACTTCGCCGACGCGCACTACAACTTGGGGCTCATGCTCGCGCAGCTCGGTGGCACCGCGCAGGCGCGCAAGTATCTCGAGCGCTACCTCGAGCTCGACGGCAAATCAGACTGGGCAGATCACGCGCGACAGTTTCTCGCGCAAGCTTAGAGGATGATGCCGCCGCACGCGCTCTGGAACAGATCGAGCGCGTCCTTGAGGCCGTGCGATAGATCGCCGTCGCAGATCGACGAGAACACGGCGTTCGTGCCGACCATGTTCTTAAAGTCCTTGAGGCGCGTCGCTTCGTCGGCATCACCGAACGTCGACGAGCACGTGCCCGGACCTGGGCCCGCGATGATCGCGGTGGCCCACCGCGTCGGCCCGCCGGCGTACATGTCGACGAACTGCTTGTAGTTCGCGACCGGCTCCATCTGGCTCTCGCAGATCGACTCGCCGATGTTGAGATTGACGGACTGCTCGTACGAGCAATCGTTCTCGTCGGTGAGGATCACGATGCCGAGCAGCGCGTCCTGACGGCGGAAGCCGACGTTCGTGCCATCGGTCATGCGATCTTCGAACGCGTCGCGAATCGCGCCAAGCGGCATCTCTTCACTCGAGCCGCCGGTGCCAACGTTCGCGAGACACGAGAACGTGGTGCCTGGATTCGGATCGGTTTTGTCGATCCAGCGCTTCGTCATGCTGCACTTCTGCAGCATCTCGCCGCTCTCGCCGCTGGTGCTCTCGGGAAAGCTTCCGAATGGCGTGACCGTGTTGTACGTGTAGTCGCGGCCGGTGGTCGTGACCGCAACCCGCCAGTCGAGCCCAGATGCTTCGATCACCGAAATGAAGTTCGGGAAGTTTGCGATCAGGTTTGTTTGCTCCTGACCCATCGACCCCGAGTTATCGATGACGAACAAGATATCCATCTTGTTGCATCCCGCTGCATCGCTCGTCGGACCGACGGGCGCGTCTACACCGGGATTGTCGTCGTCATCATCGCCGTTGTTTCGTGTCGAGGATGGACCGCACGCAACAAACGCGCACGCCGCGACACAGATCGCGCAGGATCTTGCCCTCATCATCGCGGCGGACAGTAATACACAAGCTCCGCACTTGTTACGTCAGAAGTAACAGGCCGGACCTTTACTTTGCTAACAGGAACCGCACGACCAAATAGCCGTAGACGTACGGACCAATGAAGAGCACCGCGTCAATTCGATCGAGGATGCCGCCGTGTCCCGGCAGTAACGTGCCCGAGTCCTTCACGCCAACCGACCGTTTGATCAACGACTCTGCAAGATCGCCGAGCTGACCGAGGATGCCGCCGGGGATCGCGATCAAGAAGACGTCAGGCCAGGTCAGCCAGTCCGCGAATAGAAGCTTGAGCACCGCGACCCCGAGCACCGAGCCGGCGAGGCCACCCCACGCACCGGCCCACGTCTTCTTCGGGCTCACCGCCGGATAGAGCTTTGCCTTGCCGAGAAAGCGCCCCGCGAAATAGGCGCCGGTATCGGCGACCCACGCGACGAGCAGCACGATGAGCACCGTGTCGCCGACCTGATTCGGATCGATCCGCTTGAGCATCGCGAGGAACGTCGGAAGCAGGCCCGTGTAGACGATGCCCGCGACCGTCGCCGCATAGCGTGTCGCGACGCTCGGGATGTCGCGGAACCGAAACAGGTAGTAGAGCCCCGGCGCGATCACGGTGAAGAACACGGTGATCGTCGTGCCCGCGGCGACGCCGGCCGCGAGCAGCTTCGAGCTCGAGTACGCGAGCGAGCTGGCGTCGAGCCAGTAGAACGATGCCGCTGCGATCGCGCCCATCACGATCGCCGGCAATCGATCTTCGGCGGGCAATGTCATGCCGAAGAACTCGCCCATCGCGATCAGCGTCGCGAGGAACACGACCGCCCACCACGGCTCGGGTCGGTGATAGTGCAGCAGCAGCAGCAGCACGGGCACCGCGACGACCGCGACGAGAGCACGTTGCGCGAGGTTGCCGAGTGCCAACAACAGCAGCTAACTACACGTCAGACGAATCGGCAAGTTGTGCGGACGTCATGCCGAAGCGCCGCTCGCGGGCGGCATACTCCTCGATGCATTTGTACAGATGCTGGCGCCGGAACTCGGGCCACAGCACATCGACGAACACCAGCTCCGCGTAGGCGAGCTCCCATAGCATGAAATTCGAGATCCGCAGCTCGCCCGAGGTTCGGATCAAGAGGTCGAGCTGGGGCAGCTTCGCGGTCGGCAGATAGCCGCCGAGGCGACCGACGTCGAGGTCTTCGATGCGAAGTAGTCCAGCGCTGACGTCTTTGGCAGCAGCACGCGCCGCACGCGCGATCGATTCGCGCCCGCCATACGACAGTGCGAGCGTCAGCACCATCTGGGAATTCGTCGCCGATGCCGCGCGTAGCTCATCGAGGGGCTCGCGCACGAACGGCGGTAGCTTTTCGATGTCGCCGAGTGCTTCGAGGCGGATGCCGTTGTCGAGAATCTCGGCGCGCTCGTCGATCAGAAACTCGCGAAGAAGCTGCATCAAACCAGCGACTTCGTCGGCCGGCCGGGCCCAGTTTTGCGACGAGAACGCGTAGAGCGTCAGCGCTTCGATGCCGAGCTGGCGTGCGGCACGCGTGATGTCGCGGACGCTCTCCGCGCCGGTGCGATGCCCCTCGATGCGAGGCAGATTGCGAAGCTGCGCCCATCTTCCGTTTCCGTCCATGATGATGCCGACGTGGCGCGGCAGACTGCTGGCGGTCATCGTTGCGGGTGCCCCATTGATCTCGTAGGCTCGATGAAAGCCATGGGCATCTTTTCCAGACTCGGCACGCTGATCAAGTCGAACATCAACGACCTCATCACCAAGGCCGAAGATCCCGAGAAGATGCTGTCGCAGGTGCTGCTGGAGATGCAGCAGCAGCTGGTCGAGGCGAAAAAGGCCGTCGCGATCGCGATCGCGGACGAGAAAAAGCTCCAGAAGCAGTACTCATCGGAGACGGATAAATCGAAGGAGTGGGAGCGCAAGGCGATGGTCGCGGTGCGTGCCGGCGACGACAACCTCGCGCGTCAGGCGCTCGGGCGCAAGCAGGAGCACGAGCAGATCGCGACGCAGTTCCAGCAGCAGTGGATCGCGCAGAAGCAGGCCGTCGAGAAGCTCAAGGATGCACTGCGCCTGCTCAACAACAAGATCGAAGAGGCCAAGCGCAAGAAGAACATCCTGATCGCGAGGAAGAAGCGCGCCGAGGCGCAGCAGCAAATCGCGAACACGATGCAGGGCCTCGGTGATACGAGCGCGTTTGATACGTTCGACCGGATGGCCGAGCGCATCCAGCTGATGGAGGCCGAAGCCGAGGCGGGTGCCGAGCTCGCGGGCGAGTTGTCGGGCGATACGCTCGAATCGAAGTTCCTCCAGCTCGAACAGGGCGGCGCTGGCACCGAGGACGACGCGCTCAACGAGCTCAAAGCGAAGATGGGTCTGCTCGAGGCGCCGAAGGACAACACGAAGCAGCTCGGCGCGGGCGTAAAGGATGACGGCAAGGGCGATAAGTCGTCGCCGGTCGCCGAATCGAGCGGCGGTTTGACTCCCGAAGATCTCAAAGAGCTCGAGGACCTCGACCTCTCCGAGCTCGACAACAAGAAGTCTTGATTTTCGTTTGCTCGCCTGGCGGCTCGCTGGCGTCGCAGAAGGGCACAGTCGCTGTGAATGCCCGACCACAGGGGCCATCAGCGGTGCTGTGGTTCCGCGCCGGTAGCCGGGATCGGCGATTGCACTACAGCGCCCCATGCGTCTAGCCGGTGCCTTTCTGTTCGTCGTGCTGACGGCTCTTCCCGTGCTCGCCGACGAGCCGAAGCCCGCGGATTCCAAGCCCGAAGTCACGAAGAGGAAGGTGCCGTTTCGGGTGGTGACGGTGCTGCCGGAGACTCGACAGGTTCTGATGTTCGACAAGAACACGGGCGGCTATGTCGTGGCAGAAGTCGGAATGACGCTCGAGGGGTATCGCGTCGACGAGATCGACGACGACGAAGTGACGCTCCTCTCCGAGAACGGCAACCAGATCATCCTCGCGGCGCCCGCGAAGGATTTGCCTCCGCCACCGACGGCGGCAGCTACAACGGCGCCCGCGAAGCCGGCTGCGAAGAGCGCGGCTCCAAAGAGCGAGGCTCCCGGGGTTGCGAAGAGCGAGACCGTCGATCCGTACGCGGATGGCAAGCCCGCCGACGCGCCTGTCGACCCGTATGCCGACCCCGAACCGCCGGCGGCGGCGGGCGAAGGCGGCGTTCGCGTCGCCAGCGCGAATCCAGCTGACCCATATAGCGATCCGACGGTCGCCGCGTTTGCCGATGCGGTTGGGCTGACGCCCTCGACGAACGTGCGGAGCGCCGATGCCGACGCGAAGACGCCCGACGCGAAGACGCCCGACGCGAAGACGCCCGACGCGAAGACGCCCGACGCGAAGACGCCCGACGGTGCGGCGCTCGCGGCCGCGGCGACCGGCAGCAGCAAGCCCGCCGGCAAGGCCCCGCCGGCAAGCTCGAGCGTGATCGCGCGTGCCGAGCTCGACGCCGCACTCGCCGATTTCAGCAAGCTCGCGGGTTCGTTCCACGCCGCGTTCACGGCCGAGGGCCTGCGCTTCGATGCCATCAACGAAGGCACGCTCCTCGCGAAGGCGGGCCTCAAGAAGGGCGATGTGGTCACGGCCGTCGACAACCAGCCGCTGCGCTCGCTCGACGACGCCGCGAACCTTTATGCTCGCGCGGGAAGCGTACGCAACACCACGATCACTGTGTTGCGTGCAGGTAAGCCCGTTTCGCTTCGCGTTACGATCCAGTAGCGATACGATAAGGGCGTGGGAGCCCGGCTCGAGCTTCGCCTCGACAACCAGTCGGAGTGGCTCAAGATCTTCGAGCCACGCGACTGGACGATCTTCGTGCCGGCGAGCGAACCGCCCGACATCGGGACGGTCCTGCGCGTCGACCTCGACGTCCATGGCTGGCGCGTCACGCTCCGCGGCACGGTCATCGCGCTGCGCGACGAGCCAACAACCGGCGTCAGCGTCGCGTTGGCCGCGACCGAGCGCGAAAAGATCAAGTACCTCGACGGCTTCTTGCGCGGCGGCCTCTTGAACCTGCGCGAGAAGCGACGGCTCTCGATCAAGCTGCAGGTCACCTACGGCGCAGTCGAAGGCCCGGCGAACACGTTCACGAAGGACATCAACGAAGAAGGCCTGTTCTTGTTCACCGACAAGCCGCTGCCGGAGACCTCGCAGGTCCATATGCTCGTCAGCGTCCCGGGCAAGCAGCAGCCGCTCTCGCTGATGGGCAAGGTCTCGCACACGATCCTCGCGCAGGACGAGGAGCCGCCCGGCATGGGCGTCGTGTTCGATCTCGACGATGCGCAGCGCGAGAACTTGCAGGCCGTGATCAAAGAGCTCGAAGACATGCTCCTCCAGAACGCGTTGCCCGATCCGATCGTCGAGTAACGCAGCAATTCGCTGCATGCTGCCAAGTTGCGAGCATCGCTCGGGGGTGTCACCGTGTGCTGTGGCACGTAAACCGCGGCCCGCGCCCGTCGCGCCTGTCTCGTGGCGAGACGGCGTGCACCTGACGGATACGCCGATTTGGTGCGATGCGCGGCGCCGGCGCGACGTGTGTTTCGTGTCGTCGGCGATCGGCGTGCGTCGCGCCGGCCACGGTCAGTTGATAGGCACGCCGATGACGCTCGCGCTGATCGGTGCGCAGCAAGGCGGGCATCTCGCGGTGCCGGTGCATCGTCCATTCACGCTCGGCACGTTGCGCCTCGAGCTGATTCCATCGGGGCGAGGCCTCGGCTCGGCGGCGCTGCACGTCGATCTCGGCACGCGCACGGTGCTGTATGCGGGCGCGATTCGAACCGTGAATCCGCAGGAAGCAGCACAAGTGCGGGCGAGCGACGCGGTCGTCGTCGCAGCGCCCGTCGGCGAGAAGCGGCATCGCTTCGAGCCGCTCGGCGTTGTCGCTGGACGTTTGCTCGAGTGGCTGCAAGCGCAAGCGGGCAAGACGGCGGTGCTCGTCGTCGACAATGTGCTCGATGCGATCGAGCTCGCGCAGCATCTCATCGCGGCGAAGCTCGAAGTCGCCGGCACGCGCACACTGCGCGATGCCGCGGCGGTGATCGATCTTCCGGTGCGAGCGCTCGCACGCGAGCCGCATGTCGTGATTCGCGTCGAGGGCGATCGCGTGAAGGCGCCCGCGAACGTCGTGACCGCGCTCGTGTCGCCGCGCGCGCTCGACGCGCAGCCGGGCTTCGATCAGATGTTCGCGTGGCCGTTTGTCGCCGGCCACGCCGAGCTGCTCGCGTGGATCGAGCAAACCCGCGCGAAAGATGTGTTTGTCACAGGAGCGTGCGCCGAGGCGGTCGCGAATCAGCTCGGGCCGCGCGCTCGCGTGCTCGGACCGCCTCAGCAAATGGCATTGTTTGGATCATGAGAGTCGTCGTCGCCAACCGCCGCGAAAACGGGTGGTGGTGGCGACTGCCTCTCGTCGCGGTGATCTGGCTCGTCATCGCGACGCCAATCGTCGCCGGACTCGCGATCCGCTCGACGCTGCGCGGCTGGGCGCGCGACCTGCCCGAGGTTCCGGATCTCGCGACGTGGCGTGCGCAAGCGCATCAGACGACGCGCATCTTCGCGGCGGATGGCTCGCAACTCGCCGAGCTGCCGTTTCAAGACGGTCGCGTCATCGGCCATCGCACGCTCGTGTCGCTCGATGAGCTGCCGCCGCACGTGATCCATGCGGTGCTTGCGGCGGAGGACGTACGATTTTTCTCGCACCACGGCGTCGACTATCGCGCGATCGCGCGCGCGGCATGGGAGAACTACGAAGCGGGGCGCGTCGTCGAGGGCGCCTCGACAATCACGCAGCAGGTCGCGCGCAATCTGTTGCCGGATCAGATCGGCAAGGAGCGCAGCGCCAGGCGCAAGCTGCGCGAGGCATTGCTCGCACGCATGATCGAGCGGCGCTGGTCCAAGCGCGAGATCCTCGAGGTCTATCTCGATTACGTGTTCGTCGGCCAAGGCGCGTATGGCATCTCGGCTGGTGCGAATGCGTATTTCGACAAGCGCATCTCGGATCTCGATGTCGCCGAAGCCGCGCTGCTCGCCGGTTTGATCCAAGCGCCGAGCCGACTCGATCCATTTCATCATCCCGATGCCGCACGCGCCAGACGCGATGAAGTGCTCACGCGCATGGCACGCGCGAAGCTGATCGACGAAGCGACGCGTGCGCGCGCGATGGCTGCGCCGATCAGCGTGCACAGGCAGCGGCCGACCTATGGCACGCGCATCGGTTGGTACACCGAAGCCGTGCGGCAGCTGATCGCTGGCGCGTTTCCCGATGCGGCCGCGCGCGGTGGCCTCGTCATCGAGACCGCGGCGCTGCCGGCACTTGGTACGCAGCTGCAGGCAGATGCGTTCGCGCATGCCGAGAAATGGCAGGCGAAGAAAGAAATGCCTGCCGTCGCCGCGCTGCTGTGGGATCACCGGACCGGGTATGTCGAGGCGCTCGTCGGTGGCCTCGCGTGGGGACCGGATCGGTTCGATCGCATGCTGCAAAGCTGTCGTCAGCCCGGTTCGGCGTGGAAGCCGCTCGTCTATGGCGCCGCGCTCGAAGGCGGCGCGATCACGCCCGGGACGCCGCTGCGCGATGCGCCGATCGCGGAATACGACGAAGCGACGAACACGCACTGGAAGCCAAAATCGGGCAGCCATTTTCGCGGCATCGTGCTCGCCCAAGATGCATTCGCCGCATCGCTCAACGCGCCGGCGATCGACGTCTTCGATCGCGTTGGCGCCGATAATGTCGTTCGCTTCGCGCGCCGGCTCGGTATCACCTCCGAGCTCGCGGAGGTGCGACCGATGGCGCTCGGCGCGTCGTGCGTCAAGCCGATCGAGCTCGCGCGCGTGTTTGCCGTGATCGCGCGGCGGGGCTGGGCGATCTCACCGCGACTCGCGATTCGCGTACGACGCGGCGACGACGTGCTGTTCGACGCGACGGTGCCCGAAGATCCGTGGCTGCCCGCGAGTCGTCGCCTCGATCGATTCGTCGCGACGGCGGGCCTCGACCCCGCCGCGCGAATCGCTGCCGAAGGCGAACAGCTCGTCGCAGAGCCGATCGCGTTTCAGCTGCAGGACATGATGCGCGCCGTCGTCGAGCGCGGCACCGCTTCGAGCGCGAACGTCGGGCGCCCTGCGGCGGGCAAGACCGGCACGACGAACGACAACACCGATGCGTGGTTCATCGGCTTCACCGGTCGATCACTCGGCGCGGTGTGGATCGGCTTTGATGATCCGGCGACGAAGCTTGGCTCGCAGGGCGATGGCGCACACGCTGCGCTGCCGCTGTGGACGCGCGCGATTCGCGCGGCGGAAGGCGATCGGCCCAAGCTGCCGCTGCCGGGCGAGCCACCACCGCACATGGAACGCGTCTCGATCGATCGCGAGAGTGGCTTATTGGCACCGCCCCACACGCCGGGGCTGAGCGTCTGGTTTCTCGAAGGCACCGCGCCGACGGAAGTCGCGGGCCAGCCAGGGACGTCGCCGACGGATTTCGGGCGTACTTCGCGCGAGTTCTGAGTACGCCCTCCCGCGAAGGTCGGTGCTATGCTGCGTCTGTGTTTGGCATCGGCGGCACAGAGATCTTGGTGATCTTAGTCGTCGCGCTCCTGTTTTTGGGGCCCGACAAATTGCCCGATGCTGCCAAAACGATCAGCAAGGGCATCCGCGATCTCAAGAAGCAGTCGCGCGCGCTTCAGCAGCAGATCGAAAACGACGAAAGGATCGGCGGCGCGATCCGCGATCTCAAGAGCGCGCTGCGCGGCGAAGACGAGCCCGTGCGACCGCGCGTGCGCAGCGAACCGCCGAAGCTCGTCGACACGACGTCGGAGCCGCCGATCGAGCCGGCGCCCGAGCAGCCCGTGCTCG
>Ga0070698_100000490_pt1 | contig 42081 bp, 30 predicted proteins | sample KBSK1502metaG_FD_65477 | JGI IMG/M metagenome (GOLD analysis project Ga0070698, IMG submission 65477) | Corn, switchgrass and miscanthus rhizosphere microbial communities from Kellogg Biological Station, Michigan, USA - KBS K1-50-2 metaG | ecosystem: Host-associated > Plants > Roots >...
CGCGCTCTTCTCTGCTGCAAGCGCTGTACTCGGTGCGCGGGACATGCATCTCGTATTTCTTCCTGTGGATCCTAAGTGGGACGTGTTTCGAGCCGAGTCCCGATTCTTTGCTCTCCTCTCGCGGTGCGAGTTACCACACCCGGACTGGCCCTCTGCTCTCGGACGTCCGCCGCATAAAAGTGACCTTCCGGGCTCCTCAGGATGGTGGAACCAAGGCAGTAACAGGGGACGGGAGAATACCGGGTAGGATGAGTCTTCGCCAACGTTGCTATCCCGCAAATGGGGACCGCGTCAGTTGCCTCTTTGAGATTGCTCGGGATAGCCATCGCGCCGGCAATTATATCTATATTAAAGAGGACGACCGGGAGGAGTGTAGTCGCTGGAACGGAGGCAGCTATTTGTACACGAGGCTGTGCCATGCGAGCCAGCTTCGGGAACCGATGGCGGCGCCAGGCAGTCCTTTAGCGGCGCGGATGAAGCACTGGTGCTCCCCAATTCTCACGAAGCTCCAGAGTGCGGAACTTTTGAAATGTTGAAGACGATTACCGCGGCGGTTGTCCTTCTGACGGCGGTTCTTCCGCTTTGTGCATCCTCTTACTATCCATCTCGCCCGGACGATGCCAAAGCCGTTTATCTGACGCGGGAACAGTTCTCGTTTCGTGGGGACGGTGTCGCGGATGACACCAACTCCGTACAGCAGGCTATTAACAGAGTTCAGGAAACACAAGGCCAAGGCATCGTTTTTGTTCCTTCAGGACGTTACCGTCTGACGAAAACGGTCTATATTTGGCCTGGTATCCGAGTGATTGGTTACGGCAGCACTCGGCCCACATTGGTGCTGGGTCCAAACACCACAGGCTTTCAAAAGGGGCCCGCTTACATGGTTTTCTTTGCGGGTGGTCGTCCGGGGTACACACGCAAGTTCCACCAGCGCCCGAGGTCCCATGACGACAATGTCCCAGAGGATGCGAGCCCGGGCACGTTCTACTCGGCGCTCAGTAACCTTGATTTTGAGATTCAGGACGGAAATCCGGGCGCCGTTGGCGTGCGCGCTCACTATGCCCAGCATTGCTTTTTGGCGCACATTGACTTTCACATAGGTTCGGGCCTGGCTGGAATTCACGACGGCGGCAACGTCGCGCAGGACGTGCATTTCTTTGGCGGCCAGTACGGAATCTGGAGCCGGAAACCTTCTCCAGGATGGCAATTCACCGTGATTGATGCCAACTTCGAAGGTCAGCGCGAGGCTGCGATCCGTGAACACGAAGCCGGGCTGACTCTGATTCGCCCGCAATTCAAGAACGTTCCCACGGCGATTTCCATCGACCCTCACTACGCCGAGGAGCTTTGGGTGAAAGATGGCCGCATGGAGCACATTACCGGGCCCGCCGTGATCATCAGTAATGAGAACAACGCGCGGACCGAGATTAACATGGAGAACATTGTCTGCCATGAAGTGTCCGTGTTTGCGTCGTATCGAGAGAGCGGAAAACAAGTTGCCGGCACCGGAGAGGCCTACCGGATCAAAACCTTTTCCCACGGGCTTCACTTTGAGGACATTGCTGCCCCCTCCGCGATTCAGGATGTATACGAGACCACAGCACTAGACACCCTCCCCGAACCGGTAAGGTCCGACATTCTGGATCTTCCTCCGATGGATACATGGTTCAACATCCGCACGCTTGGCGCGCGCGGTGACGGAATTGCGGACGATACTGAGGCGCTCCGCAAAGCGATCGCGCAACATCGTACAATTTATCTGCCATCCGGTCATTACCGCGTCAGCGACTCAATAACCCTGCGACCCGACAGCGTATTGATTGGCCTGCACCCGAGCACCACGCGGATTGTTATTTCCGATTCGACCCCCGCATTTCAGGGTGTCGGCAGCCCGCAACCCCTTCTCCAAACGCCGCCGGGCGGGACGAACATTGTCACTGGCATGGGGCTCTATACGAACGGCATCAATCCCCGCGCGGTGGCGGCGAAATGGATGGCTGGCAGCAATTCGATGATGAATGACGTGCGTTTTCTCGGTGGGCACGGCACGGTCGATCCGAACGCGACCTGGGACAAAATCTATAACAACACCAACACCGCAGATGCCAAACTGGAGCGACGCTGGGATGGACAATATCCCAGCCTGTGGGTCACGGACAACGGTGGCGGCACCTTCGTCAATATCTGGACCCCGAGCACCTTTTCGCAAGCGGGACTCTACATCTCAAACACCTCGACTGAGGGAAGAGTCTACGAGCTATCGAGCGAGCACCATGTGCGGAACGAGGTGGTATTACATCACGTGTCCAATTGGCGAATCTACGCCCTTCAAACTGAGGAGGAGAGGGGCGAAGGTGGTTTCGCGCTACCGCTGGAGATTCAGGATTCGAGTGATATCACCATCGCAAACCTGCATATGTATCGCGTAGTCAGCAGCTACCAACCGTTCCCCAACGCGATCAAGGTTACAAATTCGAAGAACATACATTTTCGCAATGTGCACTGCTACAGCGACAGCAAGGTGTCTTTTGACAACGCCCTTTTTGATACGACCCACAACGTGGAACTGCGACAGCGGGAATTTGCTTGGCTGACCATTTCGGGGAATGTGCCGCCAGCGCGAGCGCAACACTCCTCTCCGCTTCTGGCACAGGGCGCGAAAGTCGAAAAACTTGCGGGTGGTTTCTTCAGCATCTCCGGCGGAACTGTGGACGGTTCTGGCGATCTTTATTTCGTGGATCGAAAACGGCAAACCATTTACCGCTGGTGTGTTGCCTCCCGTCAGCTCGATAAGATCCGCGATAGTCCGCTGGACCCCGTCCAACTCGCTTTTGATAAAGCTGGCGATCTCTTGGTCATTTCCTATGCGGGAAACGGCACGGTGTACAGCTTCAAACCCGATTCGCCTGGTGACGATGTGACCTTGCTGGTTCCGGTGCCGACCGCGCCGCGTCCAGGCCTGACCGCGATTCTGCCGGTTAACCACTGGAGAAATGAAAACGATTTTACGGAGGCCGTGCCAGTCCGGAAGCCTTATCAGTTCATATCGCCCGACCGCACCACCTTCATTCCAGCGGGTCAGGACTTCGTGACCGGGGAAATTTACTATGGTTCCAAGCTTCATGACCTGCTACGAGCATTCGGCATGGCGCCGGTACTTGCGGGCCAGCCTTTCTACGTATCTGATGAATCCGAGGAGAAGACGTACAAGGCCCAGGTGGGCGACGACGGCGCGATATCAACCTTGAAGCTTTTCGCAGAGCAGGGCGGAGAGGGTGTAGCGGCGGATGCAGAGGGGAATGTCTATATCGCGGCGGGCCACATTTTCGTATACGATCCTGCCGGCCACCGGATTGATACTATTGAAGTGCCGGAGCGACCTCTGCAGTTGCTGTTTGGCGGCAAGGACGGACACGCGCTCTTCATCCTCACTCATAGTTCCTTGTATTCGATCGAGACACGGACAAAAGGGCAATGAACCCGCTCAGCCCGGCTTCTAGAAAACTGAATGTTAGCCAGGAGAATAATCTCGGCTTGTCAAAGCCACGCCAGATTCAATGCGCGGCTAAGGGGTTTTGGACGGCCCTGGATGGTGTCCGACAAAAACCTGTGGATTTTCGCTCCCTGTGACTTCGCGGCGTTTACTTAGGATGCCATCAGGAATGACCACCGCCACCCAAGGCGTCTTCGGCGAGACTAGATGTGCATGCCAGACCGCCTCTCGGACACCTCCAGAAATCTGATCCATCTCCTGCTTGCTTGGTTCGTTTAAGGTGAGATTGTCGCTGCGCAGCGTGAACGTGTGACGACCAGCGCCTTCGGCCGAGACTCGCAATACGACTTGATTGTGACCGAGATCCTGAGATGTCACTTTGAAGTCGAGGACGCGGTCAAAACGCAGATCCACATCATAGAATCCCCCCGGGAGGACCGTGACCCTCGTGTGTGCTGAACCCTGCCGCACGTCGTAGTCACCTTCCGGCAAATGAAGATTGAATTCGCCGTCACGCGGACTCGAAGTCGCGGTTGTGACCTGCCCGCTGTTTTGTTCGTGGAACTCGACCGGCTCGTGGCTCGCAGGATTGGCCGTTCCTCGCACGGTGGCAGGCACACTGATATCTTGCATCAGCCATATCCACTGCCCGACCGGTTGGGTCCACACCTCTTTATAGGTCCAGCAAATCTGGGTAGGCCAGTACGGGGCGTCGGCGAAGCCTTTGGTTTCAATGCCGACAGGAAGTGCGCCAACCATTTGGCCAGAACGGACGCTGTACAGCGGCGTCCAGTCGTATCCCTCGCCGTACATCACACTGGCGGAGAAAGGATTGCGGCCGACTAACCATTGAGCCTGTTTCTGAGCCAAGTCTTCGGCTTCCAGATCGCCTCGCAACTGTCCCGCCGCCGATAGTGCTTTGGCTTCTGAGAGCAGAACGCTGGAGTTGCCACGAAAATCAAACCAGACTGGGAATCGGCGGAGATAGTTCTCGCCACCCAGCGGAATTCCGCGCCGCACTTCTTGCAGGTAAGCATCGCGGTCCGCGGCCCGAAGCGGAGTCCAATTCTTAGATTCAGGGATAAGCCGCGCTTCACTCTCGCGATACACCGCGGCTGGTAAAACCGCATAGGGCTCATCGACGGCAGCTGCTGGCTTGAGATAGTACTGTGAGTGCAAGACCACTGCCGAGTACCACTTCATCCATTTGTCGTGTTCCGGCAACGCTTCGCACAGACGGATGAGAGCGATGATCGGCTCCTGCTCCTGGCCGATATGAAAACGATGAAAAAGATTATCTCGCTTCGGGCTGGTGTAGAAGTAGCCGGTCAAGGGAATCGTCCAGGGCTGCAGGGTGCGCTCCTGTGAAGCCAGCACTAGATCACCCAGGGCGAGGGCTTCATCCGCGTAGCGCTGATCTCGGGTTGCCTGGTAAAGCTCGACCGACGCGACCACGCCGAATGAGACACGCTCCAATTCGTCCTGAGCTCCATAGACCTCAGCGAGGGGAGGCGCCGTCTTCAGGCCTTCGACCGCATACTTCCAATCTTGTTCCGCGATCATGAGGCTGCGGTTCGCCAACTCCGGATCGATGTCCTTCAACACACGTGCCGCCAAGGCTTCCACTCCGCTAACCCGGAAGTTCCATTCCGGGTTATTGACGGCTTGTCCGAATCGATCGTCCGACGTGCCCATAATCCCATCGGTCCAGTAACTCACCAATTGGCCGGTGCTGCGATAGCCGTCGCCAAATCGGGTCTTGAGGACCCAATTCAAGCCCCACCGGGCTTCCGCCAGGAGACGATCGGAGAGAACCAGCTCTTGGCCGTGCCGCTGCAGGCTGTCGGCAAGGGACAGGAGGGCATACACCATTCCGGGCGTGTTTCCCGTCGCAGAAAGGTCCCCGGCATCGTGGTATCCACCATTGACGACAATTCGCTTATCGTCATGCATCGTGTAGATATCCTGATGACATCTGCCGTGAATGCCTGGGATTTCGGTTCCACATCTCTCGCTGTACATGAAGTTGATCGCCTTCCAAATGCTGTTGAGCCAGGCGTCATCGCCAATGCGGAAAGAGCCAGTCACTGTATCTCCGGCTTTGATCACGTACCTGCCTGGCTGGCGGACTGCAGAAAAATCCAGCACTTGATAGTTGCCCAACGGAGTGGTAGTTTTCCCGACCGGTTTGGTGAGAACGATCTGGCCGGTCTGTGGGTCAATCACAGAGAACTCGTGGGCCGCGAGATCACTGGCGATTGCGGACTTCGAGGAACCGGTTGTGTATCCGCTGTGGCTGAAAGCAATCTTTCCGGGCGCCAGGTCCCAACCTTCCACGTGATCAGCCGCCACGCTCTGCAATTCCAGTTGATCGATGTCTAGAATCGTCTGGTCGCCGGGGTCGGGAAATTTCTTGGGGAGGCTGTAGGCGAAATCGAGCGCAGTGACGCGGTCACGGTCGAGTGGAGCGATTTCCCACACGACCTGGTTCCAGGTGTGGTTCTTGAGAATTATCGATTCGTGACGCCCCTCGTTGTATTGGTCTGGCAACTTGTGGGAGCCGTCATTGTGGAGGATCAGAGAACAGGAGATGGCGGGTGCGCCGATGACATCGGGGTAGACCCAGACAGAGATGCGGTTGTACCGGCCCCAGTCTTCGCCGGGAAACTTTCTGGTCGCCACCAGATCCTCCCACTCCCCGCTGCCCTCAACTTGGGCGACATTGGTAGTAGAACGGATTCGCAGCGAATGCCGGCCATCTTTGGCGTGGACTTCCGTTAACGTCATCTCTCCCGCGCCGGTGAACGACCAGGTGGAGAGGTCTTCCATTCCGTCCAGCACACGCGAATCGAGGACCTTCTTGTTCAGCCATCGGAATTCAGCGCCGTCTTCATCCCTCGCCTGCATGGGCATCTCGGGAGCGATCTGCTGTGCCGTGAGAGACAGGCGCAAACCAAAGATGCTCAGGACAGCGATAATGCTGAAGCGGCGCGCCTTGCTCGCCAATCTGCTCCATCTTGACTTGATATCCATGATCGGGCCCTTATGCCTCCATGCGATAACCGCACGACCAATTTGATCTGCGGAAAGCTGACCTGTCTGCACTGTCGCCCCAAAGTATGGAACCAGCATCCCTTCCTCCGGTGGTCCCCCATGATACAAGCCCAAGCTGTCGAATATCTGTTGAGTGAAGTTGTTCGTAGCCCGTTGCGGCCGATGGTCGCGACGTTCATCCGACAACTCGCATCCGTGTGGTCGTGTCTGTATACTCAGCACCTGATTGAAAAGAGGTAAGAGGAAGTGGCATTGGCGATCCAGGCGACTGCGCTAACCTGAGTATTTTGCCCTTGCGTGGGCGGTATGCGGCGCTTCTCTCGGCAACCTCGCGCACAGACTTAAAGCATGAGACAGAGTGGTGCAGCTTCGCCCTCGGTATTGGCGTTCGGATTCGTCCTTGGGATAGCTTCGCTCGGCTGGCCGCAGCCTCTTGGCGCACAAGCCACCGCGCCGCCCTCGACTTCCATTGACATCGTCATCCAGTACGACGTTCCGATGAAGACGCGCGACGGTATCACGCTCTACGCTGACATCTATCGCCCTAGGTCTGCCGATAAGTTTCCCGTCATCCTTATGCGCACGCCCTACGACAAGAGCGTAAACTGGGCGGTCTCTTCCGTCTTCCAGATGGTTCCGCGGGGCTACGCGGTCATCATTCAGGATGTACGTGGCCGTTACAGGTCAGAAGGTGAATGGTATCCGTTCAGGCACGAGCAAGCCGACGGTTTCGATACCGTCGAATGGGCTGCCGCACTTCCCTTTTCCGATGGCAAAGTCGGCATGATGGGTGGCTCTTATGTGGGCGCGACGCAGATGCTCGCTGCCATTGCGCAACCTCCACATCTGGTGGCGATCGCTCCCAATGTGACGGCAAGCAACTACCATGAGGGCTGGACGTACCAAGGGGGCGCGTTCGAGCAATGGTTCGATCAGAACTGGACGTCTCAGCTGGCGGAGAACACGCTCCGACGCCTCATCGAGCAAAACACAAATGCGCTCGTCGGCGTGCCTACGCTCCCGCTCGCCAACTATCCGGTTTTCAATTTCGGCCAGTTGCCCGCTGACGCCCAGCTCACCGCTGCTCTCGCGCCCTATTATCATGACTGGCTGGCGCATCCCGATTATGACGATTACTGGAAGCAGGTGTCGATCGAGGAAAATTTCCCGAGGATTGCCGTTCCCATGCTCCAGGTCGGCGGTTGGTATGACATCTTCTGTGCTGGCACTCTGCGCAACTATATGGGTGCCAAAGCCCAGGGATCCACTGAGGCAGCACGCACGCAGCAGCATCTGCTTATCGAGATCGGCGGCCACGCCGGATTCGGTCGCCGCATCGGAGACGTTGACTTCGGTCCCCATGCCACCGAAAACGGTTATACCAACGTTATTCTCGATTGGTATGATTTTCTCTGTAAAGGGATCAGGAACGAGTTCGCCACAGACAAGCCGGTCAAGCTCTTCGTGATGGGCGCCAACGAATACCGCCAGGAAGACGACTGGCCGCCGCCGCAAGCGCAGCCTACGAAATATTTTCTGCACTCCGCGGGCAAGGAGAACTCACTCCGTGGTGACGGCTCTCTCTCCACATCCACGCCCAAGTCCGAGCCTGCTGGCGCCTACATTTACAATCCCGCCAATCCCGTGCCCACCATCGGTGGCCCGCTCTGCTGCGACGCCGAACATATGGAGCCTGGGCCGCGTGACCAGCGTTCGGTGGAAAATCGCGATGACGTGCTGGTTTACTCCACGGGCCCGCTGGCACGCGATTTAGAAGTCACAGGCCCAGTCATTGCCGATCTCTTCGTCAAGTCCTCAGCCGTGGATACCGATTTCACGGCGAAACTCGTCGACGTCGCGCCCGATGGGTTCGCGCAGGATCTCACCGAAGGTATCCTTCGCATGCGCTACCGTGGGTCCCGCGAGCATGCCGTTTTGATGAACCCTGGACAGATCTACGAAATATCCCTCGATCTTTGGGCCACGAGCAACGTCTTTCTGCGCGGCCACTCGCTGCGCTTGGAGATTTCAAGCAGCAATTTCCCTCGCTTCGATCGCAATCTCAATACGGGGGAAGAAATCAAATTCGCGCGCACTTTTGTCGCCGCCACCAACACGATTCTCCACGACGCGCAACATCCTTCCGCGCTCGTGCTTCCAGTTATGCCGTCAAGATAGTCGAGAAGCTAGTCGTCGAGAAGCTAGTCCAGGAGTGATGGGCGGGGCACCACGGTGGTGCCGACAAAGTGCGAATTCTCTTTATCATGCAGTAAACGAAAGCACCTGGTAACCAGAATGTCGCCGAATCCAACTGGAGGTCAGCATCATCGGCTCTGGCCAGTCAGCCAACGTTTCGTCCGAACTCTCCTACTCGTATTAATAGTCAATACTTCACGCTTCATCTCAGAGCTTTCGGCACAGCAATCGCATCCAGGTCCGATCGAGTTCACAAATGTAACTGCCGCAGCGGGTATTAAGTTTGTGCACTTTAAAGGGAATAAGGGCATCTCGATTAATCGCGAGGAGTTTGGTCCGGGAGTCTGCGTCGCCGATTTCGATGGCGACGGCTGGCAAGATATTTATTTCGTCAATGGACGTGATCTCTACAATCGAGGTATTTCCGTCAACAATGCGCTGTATCGCAACAACCATGACGGCACCTTCACCGACGTCACGGAAAAGGCCGGCGTGCCCGGGACTGGATACGGCCTCGGTTGTGTATGGGGAGACTTCGACAACGACGGCTTTCCCGATCTTTTTGTGACTCAGTATGGTCGCAATGTTTTGTATCGCAATAATGGAAATGGAACATTTACCGACGTCACGGACAAGGCTGGCGTTGCCGGCAATGAGTCTGGCGCGTTTCATTCCGGAGCCACATTTTTTGATTATGACCGCGATGGCTGGCTCGATCTCTACGTCGGGAGCTACGTCGCTCTAGGGGACAAACGTTACTGCCAGTTGGGCGATGTCCTCAGCAGTTGCGCTCCGAGCGAGTACCGCGGCAGTCCGGACGCGCTGTATCACAATAATCGCGACGGCACGTTTACCAACGTAACCGTCGCGGCGAAGATCTACCAGCCCGATGGCAAGAACCTATCGGTAGCCGCGGCTGACTATGACAATGACGGCTGGCCGGATTTGTTCGTCGCCAACGATGGGCTGAATGCTTATCTCTACCACAATGAACGTAACGGTACATTCAAGGAGATGGGACTTGTCACCGGCATGGCTCTAAACGCCCAAGGGAGAGTGATGGCTGCGATGTGCATCTCCCTTGGTGACTATGACAACGATGGCCGGCTCGACCTCTACATTTCAGATTTTCAGCGGTCCTCAGACCACGTTTGGCACAATGAAGGCAAAGGGTTCTTTGATGAGGTCAGCGATCAAGCCGGCATCACCCGGCCGACACGCGATGTGCTCAGTTTCGGCGGAGGCTTTTTCGATTACGACAACGATGGTTGGCTGGATATTTTCATCGCCAACGGCCATGTCTATCCCGAGGTGGAGCAGGCCACGCCGGGGACTCATTACCGGCAGATCAATTCTCTGTTCCACAACGAGGGAAACGGCAAGTTTGCTGAAGTCGGCAAGCTGGCCGGCACTGGCTTTGGGACTCCGTACGTGGGTCGTGGAGTTGCCTTTGCTGATTTCGATAACGACGGATTTATGGATGTGGTCGTGGCGAACAATGGAGATTCGCCTCTTGTGCTCCACAATAGCGGTGGCAATGGTAACCACTTTCTCAATTTCAGGTTGGTAGGAACTAAGAGTAATCGGGATTCGATGGGAGCCCGCATCCGCCTGGTTGCCGGGGCGATGTCCGAAATCCGTGAAATTGCGGGGGGTGGCAGCTATCTTTCACAGAGCGACCTGCGGGCAAATTTCGGATTGGGTAAGGCCAGCCGCGCGGAAACCGTGGAGGTCGCCTGGCCCAGCGGACTACGGCAGGTCTTCCACAATGTGGAAGCCGATAAGTTTTACCTGATCGAGGAGGGAAAAGATCAGCTACGACTTCAGCAATTCGCGGGCAAGAAGCCCTGAGATCGGAACTCTCAATTCTCTCTTTCTCTCTTAGCGGAACCTCCGTATCAAAAGCGTGTGCCGGTCCGACCGATAGAGACCCAACACATAGAGGGCAGTCTTGCCCTTGGTGGAGTAGATCACTTGGCGAATTCGGAGGACTGGCGCGCCGTGGGGAATGCCCAGAAGCCTAGCGGTATGAGGGTCGGCGGTTGTGGCGTCGATTTCTTCGTCGGCGTGCGCTATCTCCAGCCCATAGTCGTGCTCCAGGATGGAAAACAGCGAGATGCGGTCGAGCGGCGATTGAGTCAGGCCGGCGAAGTCCCCGGCTGACAGGTAACAGGTCTCGATGGCAAACGGTTCATTCGCGCCCAGGCGTAGCCGTTCCACCTTAATCAGCGCACTGGTGGCCGGGAGAGCGAGGCGCGCCGCAATTTCCTGCTCGGTATCGATCACTCCGAGAAAAAGCAACTTCGAGGAAACCGCCAGGCTCCGGCCCGCCATTTGCTCGGTGTAGCTCATCAGCTTATTGAAATGGATTTTTGGTGGGGCTATGAACGTGCCTGCCCCACGACGACGGACGACCATGCCCTCGCGCTCTAGTCCGGCCAGCGCATGGCGGGCAGTCATCAGACTAACGCGATGAATCTTCGCCAGTTCCCGCTCAGAGTCGACGGCATCGCCCGGTTTCAACTGCCCGGATTCGAGCCGCCTTAGAATCGCACCCTGAATTCGCTTGTACGCTGGCAGCCCATTTTGCCGGACCTGTCGCATGAACACTCCTTGGGCACGTGAACCATACTACAGCAGCGCTATATAGCTCAATATAAAATTGCGGAGAATTTATTTCCCAACTCGAGTCCTGAGCAAGGGGCACAACTCTGGTAGCAAAACCCACGCAGTGGATGCTCTCGGGCAAACCGTGAAGAGGCAGGCCCGGATACGAAATTGGGATCGAGCAGCGAATTTCAGTACCGAGTGGCGGATTCTTCAATAGTAGGGGACTAGGTACAGCCTGCGGTGTTCCTGCTGTTTTTTCCTCAGGCGGCGGGCATCGGTGAAGAGATCTCTCCCCAGGTCAGACGAAGGGTCTCGAAAGAAATTTGCGCCTGTCTGCATTTTTTTCTTGACCTGGGCAATCGATGTGCTATATAGCATGACCCCACATTGTTTTTCTGCTGCCAAGTGTCCAGAGGAGGTACTGTGATGACGGGACGACGGTCAGTTGCATTTTGCTACATGGTGTTTCTGTTGATTGCCCTTGCGAGCGCAGTCCAGTCTGCATGGAGCCAGGAAGTTACTGCGGCCGTTGTCGGACTAATCACCGATCCAAGCGGGGCGCCGATTAAGGATGCAGATGTCAAGGTGACTGACACCGAGCGCGGCAAAGTTTGGGCGACAAAGACTAATGATTCCGGATCGTACAGTCTGCCACGGCTGCCGGTCGGAAATTATTCTGTTAAGGTGTCGGCCGTGGGATTCGATACGGCTGTTTACCCGGGGTTTACCCTGGTGCTCAACCAGACCGCGCGTGTGGACGTACAGATGAAGGTCGGAACAGTAACTCAGACCGTCGAAGTTTCGGGCGCGGCACCGGTGTTGCAGACAGAGACCACGCAGGTGAATACCGTTATTGATTCGGTGACCAATGACCTCCTGCCGCTGGCCACGAGAAATTATGTGGAATTAACCCTGCTCTCGCCGGGTTCCGTTTCGCCGGATCCCGCTAATTTTAACAATGGAGACAATACGGCGAGCGGGGCGAGACCCTACATCAACGGCAATCGTGAGCAGGCGAACAATTTCATCCTGGACGGAATGGACAACAACCAGGTGTCAGATAATCTTCTCGGCTACACGCCCGCGCCGGATGCCATTCAAGAATTTAACTTGATCACCAACAATGCCTCAGCCGAATTCGGAAACTTTCAAGGAGGCATTGTCAGTACCTCGATCAAATCCGGCACAAACAGCTTCCATGGCGACCTCTGGGAGTATTTCCGCAATGACAAGCTGAACTCGAATTCCTGGGAAAATCGATTTAAGGCAGCTGAGAGAGCCCCCCTGCGCTGGAACATGTTTGGCGGCACAATAGGCGGGCCGATCCTCAAGAACAAGTTGTTTTTCTTCTTCGATTATCAGGGACAGCGTTTCGATCACCCTTCCGCGACTCAATTCCTCAATGTATTCACCGCAGCGGAGCGGACTGGAGACTTTGGCGACATCTGTAGTGGCGGCTTTAGCGGGGGGATCTGTAATGACAGAGCAGTTTCTTCCTCAGCAACGTCCGGCACTACCTGCCCCTCTGGAGTGGCGCCGAGTCCTGATTGTCTTGTTACAAACCAGCTCTATGATCTGAAGAACGGGCATGCAGCGTTTGCCAACAATGTGATCACGGAGCCGATTGATCCCGTCGCCCAGGCCCTGTTCAACTCGCCGCTTTACCCAGGTCCGGCCGGAGCTGGTCTTCACAACAATGCCACCTATACCACGGCATCTTTGTTTAACAACAGTCAATACGACATCAAGATAGATTTCAACGCCACGACGAATGACCACATCTTCGGGCGTTATTCCCATGCCAAGCAGCACAACCCGACAATCAATTCGTTCGCACTCATCGGGACCGGCTTCTCAGACGCTCCGATCGAGAACATGGTTCTGGACTGGAGTCATACCTTCAGTTCGAGGCTGCTGAACGATGTCCGCGTTGGTTTTAACCATATCAGGCTGCACAACGGAACCGCCTTCGCCAGTTCGGTGGGCAATCTCGGAGACCAGTTAGGCATCGGGAATGGAAACCCCCCAGGCGTCCCTGGATTGCTCTCCATTGGCTTTAACGGAATTCTAAGTGGTATCGGCAATTCCGGGGTCCAGCAGAAGTTCGACGATGCGGTGATCCAGGCTTCGGATACCGCCATCATCACGCACAATCGCCACGTATTCCACGCCGGATTTGAGTTCTGGCGCGATCGTGTCAATACCTTCTATACGGGTAACAACGGAGCCTTGGGCAGCATCAATTTCAGCGGATCATTCACCTCATGCGATCCGGCCAGTGCTCTCAAAGCCCCCACTTGTGCTGGAGGCTACGGCGGCGCTGACTTCTATCTCGGACTCCCCATAAACTACGGCAGAGGCGTCAGTGGTGGAGAGTGGGGACAGCGCGCGAGTGTTTTTGGTGCGTATCTCCAGGACGACTGGCGTGCAACAAGTAATTTGACGGTTAATCTTGGGTTGCGCTATGAAGCTCACACTCCCTGGGTCGAAATACACAATCACCAGGTAAACTTTGATCTCATGACCGGTCAGGTCCTGGCCCCCGATTGCTCCCGAGTGAACCTTGGGACTGCGCCCACGACCTGCAGGAACAGCAGTCGCGGGCTTTACAATGGCACGTATGGGGGGAGAGATTTCCAGCCGCGTATTGGCTTCGCCTGGACGCCCGCTGCGCTGGGAGGCAAGACTGTCGTACGCAGCGCCTTCACCATTTCTTCCTACATGGAAGGCACGGGTACGAATCTCCGCCTTTCGCAGAACCCACCGTTCACCGCAGCTGAGACGTTCGTAAACTACAACGGAGACGCGCTTCCGCCGACCACGACCGATCAAGGCCTGGTACCGGTGGGTTCACCCAGCGACCCATTTGCTGGTTCGCTCGTCCGAGTGTGGGATCCGCATGTCCAGCCTGCCCTTACGCAGCAGTGGAACCTGACCATTCAGCAGGAGTTTGCGAATGCTGGCACACTCCAAGTCGGCTATGTAGGACAGCATGGAACGCATTTGATGGTTCCAGTTCCTTATCTCCAAAAGCAGTTCTTGAAAGGTACAACCTGCCTTGTGGGCACTCCCCCTGTGGCACAAACCTGCACAGCACCGAGCATATTCTTCTCGGGAAATCCTACCTTCCAGTCTGATATTTCTCAGATCTCGGGTACGGCTTCCATCGGGTCGATGAAGTATGACGCTCTTCAGGCGGTCTTCCAAAAACGCTATAGCAGCGGAGTCGAGTACCAGGTCGCATACACCTTCTCCAAGTGCATGACGGACAACAGCGGCTACTACGGTACCTGGGGAAGTTCCCAAGGAGTGCCTGCGAATCCTTATTATCAGAACCTCTACAATCCAAGAGCTGACTATGCGCCATGCTACTTCGATTCCAAGCACATACTCAGCGCCTATGCGGTGTACGAGATACCCTTCGGCCACGGTAAGAGATTCGGTCACGACGTGAATGGTGTGGTCAACGCAGTTGCCGGTGGCTGGACCGTCTCTTCAGTAATTACGGGCCACACTGGGTTCCCCCTGGCTCTGTACAACTTCACTAACGATCCGTCCAACACAAACTCGCGCGGGGCCCGTCCGGATTGCGGACCCGGTGCAGGACGCGTCTTTGGTCGGAAGAATGCATTTGACACCAGCACTGGGGCCTACATTGGCTATCAGTGGTTTGATCCGACACCTTATACCTTGCCCACCAACGCCGAAGGCTTTGGAAACTGCCCGGCACAGGGCCCGGTACGTGGACCTGGATATGCCGATGTAGACTTGAGCCTGCAGAAGAACTTCTCCGTCACTGAGAGAGTGCGGCTGCAGTTCCGCGCGGACTTCCTCAATGCTTTCAACCGCGTAAATCTGAATACGGATTGTTGCGCCACGGCTGTGGGTCCGGGGATGGGGATCCTCTCTAGTTCGCAGCCCCCGCGCAACGTCCAGTTCGCTCTGAAACTCTATTACTGAGCGATGTATGATCAAGGCAGGCGTCATTGACGCCTGCCTTATTTTTATGCGCAAATATCCTTTCCTGTTCCAGATCTCACTGTTCCCATTGTTGATTTCTATCCCGCACTCAGTCGCTCAGATCTCTAAACGGGCCGCGCCATCCGATTTATCATCTCCGCTTACGCGTGCCCTGCATTTAGCGGCTACCGGCAAGTGCAGGGAAGCAATCCCGTTGTTAAAAAGAGCCATTCCCCAGACCTCCGATAAGGACCTGAAGCGCAGCGCCGGATTGGACGGGGTGCGCTGCGCCATGGCCAGCAACCAGCTCGACGCGGCGGAAGACTTCTTACGGATGCTGAATCGCGAGTTTCCCGGCGATCCTGAAGTGCTCTACACCTCCGTTCACACGTATTCAGACCTCGCAACTCGAGCCTCTCAGCAATTGGCGATCTCGGCTCCCAACTCAGCCCAGGCGCACGAACTTAATGCTGAGTCGTTAGAGTTGCAGGGGAAATGGGATCAGGCCGCCAAGGAATATGAAGCAATCGCGCGCCAAAATCCGCGGCTGCCAGGTCTTCACTTTCGGTTGGGCAGGTTGCTGCTGTCCGAGCCCAATCCGCCACCCGATGCTCCCGAGCGGGCGAAGAAGGAATTTCTGCAGGAACTGGAAATCGATCCGAACAACGCCGGTGCCGAATATGTGCTCGGAGAGCTGGCCCGTCAGGACAGTCAATGGCCCGACGCCATTAAACATTTCACTCGTGCCACCCAGTTGGATGCCGGCTTCGGGGACGCGTTTCTGGGCCTGGGGACAGTCTTACTCTCAAGCAAGCGATTCGCGGAGGCAATTCCGCCGCTGGAAACTGCGGTCAAGCTCGAGCCTCAGAATCCCGGTGCGCACTACAGCCTTGCGACGGCCTTTACACGCGCGGGTCGTAAAGAGGATGCGGATAAGGAGTTCGCCATTCACCGTCAGATGACGCAGAAAGGCGAAGCCCGACAGGAACAACAACCTCCTGAGCCGCAGAATCCAAACTAATCTGAATAACCTTGATGTGCCCTCTGCGTACAATCATTGTCGAGAAACAGTGACCAGGTCTTCTTTGCAGCAAAGAATCAGTCGCTACCCGATTTCCCGGCGCCACTTCCTTCGCGGGACCGCGGGAACTCTCGCTGTCTGCGGACTATCGGGTTTTGTTCGAGCACTCCCCGCGATTTACCCGTTCGAAGAGATTCCCCCAGCATCAAGCGGCATCCGCTGGGTCCATACCGCCGGAAAATCCGCCGCGCGATACTTGCCCGAAACCACCGGACCCGGTTGTGCCTTCCTCGATTACGACAATGACGGCTGGATGGACATTTACCTGGTCAATAGCGGAAAGTGTGATTTCTACGACCTAAGTCCACCTCTACGCAACGCGCTCTATCGAAATAACCGAGACGGCACTTTTACCGACGTCACTGAAAAAGCCCGGGTAGCAGGCGGCGGCTATGGCCAGGGAGTGGCCGTGGGCGACTACGACGGCGATGGCTTTCCTGACCTTTACGTTACGCAATATGGCAGAAGCATCCTGTACCACAACAATGGCGACGGAACGTTCACGGATGTAACCGAAAAGGCCGGTGTGGCCGCGCCGGGATGGTCATCGAGCGCTGTCTGGTTCGATTACGATAACGATGGCAGGCTCGATCTGTTTGTCTGCCAATTTGTGGAATTTTCCAAGTCCAGAAATAAATCCTGTGGCCCCGGCGAAGAAGGCAAACACGGTTACTGCATTCCGCGGCTCTATCAGCCCATGCCGAGCTGGCTGTTTCACAACAACGGCGACGGAACTTTCACAGATGTCAGCAAGGCCTCAGGCATTGCCAATTATCCTGGGAAGGCTTGGGGTGTGGTTGCGGCTGACGTCAACAACGATGGCCGGCTCGACCTGTTTGTTGGCAATGACACCGTACCGAACTTTCTCTTCATGAATCGAGGCAACGGCCGATTCGAAGAAACTGCCACCTATGCGGGCGTGGCCTACAGCGGCGACGGCCGGGCGCGCTCCGGCATGGGAGTGGATTCCGCCGACTTCAACCAAGATGGGTGGATGGACTTGTTCGTAGCCAATATAGACCGTGAGATGTTCGCAATCTATCAGAACAACCACGACGAAACGTTTGACGACCAGGCAGGGCCCACTGGCATCGGCGCCGCAACCCGACTGATGAGCGGCTGGGGATTGAAATTTTTCGACTACGACAATGACGGTAATCTCGATCTGTTTCTCGCCAATGGGAATCCCGATGACCTCATCGAGAACTTACACAGCCAGGTGAAGTATCAAGAGCCGCTTATGCTCTTTCACAACACGGGGAAGAGCTTCCAGAATGTCAGTGCGCAAAGCGGGCCGGTGTTTGCGAAGCCTCTGTCCGCCCGCGGGATGGCCATCGGAGATTTCAACAACGACGGAGGGGTGGACGTCTTAGTCTCGGTGAACGACGCCGCGCCTGTTCTCCTGCGCAATAACGCCGGCAACCAAAACCATTGGCTGGGAGTAAAGCTGGTGGGGAAAAAGTCAAATCCTGATGCCGTTGGTGCGCGCATCACCTATCAGGCAGGGGACTTAAAAAGAAGCAGGACGAAAGTTGGAGGGGGCAGTTTCTTGTCCTCGCATGACCCGCGTATAGTGCTCGGCATTGGGAAACGACCCAAGATTGACTGGCTGGAAATAAAATGGCCGCAGCCCAGCGGTGCGATAGAACGGTTCACCGAGCTACCGATCGACCGTTACATCACGATTGTCGAAGGCAAAGGCAAATGGGAGTAGGGTCTCGCTTCAACCCCTCACGAGGTTCATGGAAAATGGCGCGTGGCGTTCGAATAGCAGTTGCCTATGCCCGAAAAGCCGCTTCCGTAGGCTTTTTTGCCTTGGTGCTATCTTGCGGCGTGGCTTGGGCCGGAGCCGCGGGTAGGTCAACGATGCCGGTGCGAGTCTGGGAAGACTCGATGACCATTCCGACCTCCGAAGAAGGTCTCCCCGACCCGAATCCCCCCTTCGACTTTCTTAACACGGGCCGGTTTCTCAACTATCCCTACACCCTGCGCCACAATCTGGTGGACAGACGCATACCGCGAAAATGGAGGACGCTCAATGTTGAGAATGAATACCTGAAGTGCACCGTGCTACCAGACCTGGGAGGCCACCTCTACACCTGCATTGACAAGATCAATGGCGCCTCAATGTTTTACGCAAATCCTAGTATCAAGTTTGCGCGCATTGCTTACCGCGGCATGTGGGCGGCTCTTGGCGTTGAGTTCAATTTTCCGGTTTCGCACAATTGGATGACGGTCTCGCCAGTCGACTTCGCCACCATCCCCGAACCTGACGGCGGCGCTTCGGTCTGGGTCGGTAACATCGACCGGCCCTATGGCATGCAGTGGCGTGTCCAACTCACGCTCCGCCCGGGACGGGCCTACCTCGAACAGAAGACCACGCTCTATAACCGCAGCGACACCCGTCACCGTTTCTACTGGTGGACCAACGCTGGGGTCCAGGTGTGGGACGACAGCCGCATTTTGTATCCCATGGAATTCACTGCTGCGCATGGTTTCGCTGATATAGATACTTGGCCAGTAAATTCGGCTGGCGTTGACCAGAGCATGGTCGGTAATCAGAAGTATGGTCCGGTGTCGCGCTTCAGTTACGGTAGCCGGGAAGCGTACATGGCTGTGTACCATCCGCACACTGACTCGGGAGTCGTGCATTATTCTTCGCCTCTGGACCTTCCTGCGAAGAAGATTTGGTCTTGGAGTAGCGACGAGGATGGCCTGGACTGGCGCACCGCCTTATCGGACAATAACAGCGCCTATGTGGAGATCCAGGCGGGCTTGTTCCGGGATCAGGAGACTTATGGATTTCTGGATCCGCAGGAAACCCGGTCCTTCACTGAATATTGGATCCCGATTCGCAAGCTCGGCGGCGTTTCTCGCGCCAACCCGGATGCCGTGATCAACCTCAGTCGCCGCAACGAGGGCGCAGAAACCGCGACGATCGAAGCTGTCCTCAATGTAACCCGGGAGCTGCCGAATGCATTGGTAAGTGTTCTGAACGGCACGCAGGAAGTCGCATCCACGCGTGCTTCGCTATCGCCGCATGAAACGTTTCGAAAGAGCTTTAGCCTTCCTTCAAATGCAACCTACACGATCGAAGTAAAAGATCACGCCGGTAAAGTGTTGTTGCAACATACCGAAGGCAAGTATGACTTCGTCAGTCACGACAAGGTTCAAACCGGCCCACAGCCCTCGCACGAATACCCGGCAGAAGCCAATCGCAGTGCAGACGACTTCCTCGCGGTCGGCACCGACCAGGAGAGCAACGGCGAACTAATAGTTGCACTCAAGACTTACCAACAGGAACTGGCGCGCTTTCCAAATAGCATCGCTCTGAACCGGGCCGCCGGAAGACTTGAGGTCATTCTCAACCAATACGATCTTGCGAAGCAGCATCTTTCCCAGGCGCTGGCGTGGGTAAATAGCGACCATGAAACCGCCTACTACCTGGGACTAGCGCTGTCAGCCCAGGGTGATGTTCGTGGTGCCCGTTCCCAGTGGGAGTTCGCCCAGCAATCCGGCAGCTATCACGCGCCAGCGATGATGATGTTGGCCGCATTGGAAGGCAAGGCTGGGGACCGTCTGTCAGCGTTGAGAATGATCCAGGAAGTTGTCAGCAACCGCCCGGAACTGCTGCGTGCAGCGGGGATGGAGGTTGTGCTCCTTCGCACGCTGCAACGCAATGCCGAGGCCAACAAGCGGTTGGAGTTCTGGAAGCTGCAAGATCCGACTAACTCATTTCTCCGCTATGAAAGCATGCGCTTGGGTCAGAACGATCCGGGTCTTCTGGCGCACCTGGCGGCGGATCCCGAGCGCATCCTTGAAATCGCCACGGACTACATGCGCTTCGGCCTTTATGAAGATGCCCTCGATGTTCTCTCGCGGCAATATCCGTCTGGCGCCGAAGTCATCGGTGAGCCTGGCGTGCTTCCCCCTGGCTCATACCCTCTGATTGCGTATTACCGCGGTTATTGCAGGTATGCTCTCGGCAAAGACGGAGGTGCAGACTTCGCCGCTGCTTCCAGCATGCCGACGAGCTATGTTTTCCCTAACCGGCCGGAATCGTTCGTCGTGTTGCATCGCGCGATCGAAGTGAACCCGAACGACGCGACGGCACACTTCCTGCTGGGCTCGCTCTACCTCTCTGGGGGCATGTCTAAACAGGCGCTAGAGGAATGGGAGACGACACGACGCATAAAGCCAGTCATTCCTACGCTGCACCGTGACATGGGGTACACCATGCTGAAATCCGGGGAATCGCCGGAGCGGGCGATTAAAATCTTCCGCGAAGGGATGCAGTACGATTCTCGGAACGTCGACCTTTATCTTGGGCTGGAAGAAGCCATGGAAAAAGCCGGCCGGCCGGCCAGCGAAAGAGCGCGTGCGCTCCAGGAATTCCCAGAATTGCAGACCGCTCCCGCAGTCTTAGTGTTCCGGCTGGTGCGCTTGCTGAGCGAAGCCAGAGAGTTCGATGAAGCTGAGAGGCAACTCGTCAATCGATTCTTCCCGCGTGAGGAAGGCGGCGCGAATGTCCGCGAAATTTATGTCGCTTTGAAGCTGAAGCGGGCCAAGGCAATGGCCGCGCAAGGGCAGTGCCCTTCCGCGCTGGATATTGCGCGCCACTTGGGAGAGCCGGTTGCGAATCTGCCATTCACGTCCAAAGGACTGGACCCATTCATGTCATCCGCTGCCTCGAAACAAGCTGTGCAGGAAATACAAGCCGCCTGTCGTTAGCGCATATGCGACGTCGAGCTTCATCTGCGCCAATAAGATCTTTGTCGGGGAGCACCGCGATGAACGGTTCCGTGCTGATTTGCCTGGTCCTGGCAATGTTCGCAGCCGTTGCCATCGCTGGCGACGATAAATCAATGGAGAGCATGAAGGCGTACAAGGACGTTGCCCTCACGACAAACCCTGCTTCCTCATTTTGGCAGGGTGGGCATGCGATCTACGCCCAAAGGGATACGCATGGGAAGCCACTTCCTCGTTACCGCACGACAATTCGTTCGCGCTGGACCAAGGACAATCTCTATTTTCTGTTCATCTGCCCGTACGAAACGCTCAATCTGAAACCCGATCCAAATACGTTGACAGACACCTTCCAACTCTGGGACTGGGACGTCGCGGAGGTTTTCATCGGCTCGGATTTCCAGAATATCCGGCGCTATAAAGAGTTCGAAGTCTCTCCGCAAAGCGAATGGATCGATCTTGACATCGACTTGACGAAGCCACATCACGAGGAGGGTTGGAAGTGGAACTCGGGATTTCAGGTTTCCACGCGCATCGATCGCGCGGCGAAGACGTGGTACGCGGCCATGCGTATTCCCTTCGCGGCGATCGACCAGCGTTCACCGACGGAAGGCAATACTTTCCGCATCAACCTCTTCCGCGCTCAAGGACCGCCTTCCCAGCGAAAATACATTGTCTGGCAACCCACCATGAGCGATAGCTTCCACGTCCCCGAGCGCTTCGGCATTCTCAAGCTGGCGTCTAGGCCGGCGCAGTGAGGCCGACGACGAGCCCGCGAGTGCAAACTGGTCAAACGCGTAGCCCCTCAACGTTCTGGAACTGAAGGCCCCCGGTTCTGACCGTGTCGGACGAATCCCTCCGCCAGTTCACACCCGCACTCCATGCCACGGAATCGATTCATCTTTTCGTGCAGTTGATAAAACCCTTGTTCGGGCTGCTGGCTGGCATGAGCGAAACAGGCAGCCCGCTTGCGGCTCTCTGTTCGCTCGATATCTACATAATCAGTCGGATGGAAGTGCTGTGTTTGCGAGCCTTGATCGACCTCGAAGTAATAGAGGCTAAAGTTTCTGCCACTGCCGACCCAGGCGTCGTAAACCAGTAAAGATACTGCCCGGTGGTCGCGGTGAGTGTCGATCGGCCAATGTGTGAATACTATGTCGGGATGTTCGGTCTGCATAAGTTTGGCGAAGTCAGCGTACCGGGAAGAGCTTACTTCTGTATTGCCGTCAATTTGTCCGGCAAATATCGGCCGCGCCCGCAAGATCGCACAAGCCCTCTGACACTCAGCCGTGCGAATGGCCGCAGCCTCCGGCGCACTCTTACCTGGGATCCCCGCTTCCCCGCGAGTCAAGTAAAGCACGGCAACATCATGTCCCAGATCGGCATACAGTGCGATCGTGCCTCCACAGCCAGATTCAGGGTCATCCGGGTGTGCTCCCGCAACGATTACCTTAAGCTTTCGGGATGCATTAGAAACGTCGCTGCTCGCCTCGACCGGCAACAGCGGTAATGCAATTCCTGCAGATGCGACAGCGAGCGTAGACTTTCGCAATAGGGCTCTGCGCGTGATCTGTCTCATGTAATGTCCTCTCCGTGAATGCCTGCTCCCGTCTGGTCAATTGAACACTTCTGCCGGAACTCGGTGGATCGACGAGGCGGGACTTGATCTATACGAAGGATAAACAGTTGACGCTAACCATGCTCACCGGAAATTTTTCACCAACATAATGTTGGATTCGGCGAACTCGCCTTGAGCATAGAGAAGGGATTTGCCGTCGCGAGACATCGCAAGTCCCCAACCGGGTTCCTTGTCCAGGGTCCAGAGAGGGGTGGTCTTGCGGGTCGCAAAATCCAAGAACTGAATTGTTACTCGGGGTGACTTGTCGAACCTCAGGAAGTAAATACCATTGGAGGTCAGCGCCCAGTTTGGCCAACTGGCGCCGCGCACTTCCTCCAATACTTGGGTCTCCTCCCCGCCCTCCAAGGGCATTCTCCAGACGCCTCCCAGTTCGTACTTCGAGTAATAGAGAAACCGCCCCTCAGGAGATTCGACTCCGGAGATTCCTCCGTGCTTAGTGAGCTTGACCGGGGGGCCACCCTGGACAGGCATCTTCCAAAGCTGAAAAGGTTCATTGTCGTGCTTGGAAGCGAAATAAAGCCATTTGCCATCACGTGACCAGCTGGGCGAGAGATTGTCAGCGCCAGGAATGGTGGGCAGCAGGTGGGCGACTCCGCATGCCACCTCGACAATATAGATTTCGCTCCGCTCTTTGGGATGAAATTCAAAAGCGATGTAACGTCCGTTGGGAGACCATCGTGCCCGTCCAGCTGTTCCGTGCAAGGAAGTAACCTGGTCGCAATTGGAACCATCGGTTGCACACGTCCAAATATCCCAAAAGCCCAAGCGATTGGACTCGAAGGCAATGTTCTTTCCATCGGGAGACAAATCCGGACGCATCTTGTCGCCCTTCTCTGAAATCAATACGGACGGTGGCGCCTGATAATGTTTTTGATCTTTCAGGTCGAGACGCCAGATGTTGAATTTGGCAACAACCTGTTCGTAAACCAACTGCTCACCTTTGGCAGGGATGGACGGCCAGCCTCCCTCGCCGATCGGACCAGCAACCGGTCGAGGCTCACCACCAGAAGCCGATATTCTCCACAAGCTGTCCGGACCTCCGCGCGTGGAGGAGAAGACGATTTCGCGGCCGTCCACAGTCCAGGCAGGAGGGCCGATGATGGGGCGATGATCGAAGGTCAGGCGCCTGGCTTCGCCACCCGCCGTGGGAATGACATAGACATCGTTACTCACTCCGGCAACGGTGGAGCGGACAAACGCAATCTGCGAGCCATCCGGCGAAAACCCTGGTTCGGCATCGAGTGATCCTCCGGGCGGTGCGGTCAGCGGCCGTGTGCTGTAGTCGGCGAGTGATAGCAACGAGATCCAGGAACGAGGCGGATCGGCAGCGCTGGCCTGAGGAAAGGCCAGAAACCTTCCGTTAGGTGACCAGGTGAGTCCCCCTGCCATGGGAGCAGGCCCCATATACACCCGGTGTTCGGTGCCACCCAGAGCGGGAACGACAACGATTGAAAATGTTTTGTCTGCGTAACGACTGAACGCTATGTGACGGCCATCGGGCGCCCAGGTTGGGCAACAATCGCCGGGATCGCTGCTGAGGCGCAGCGATTTCTCGCCCCCAACGAGGGCCGTGTAGATTCCGGTATTGTGCGCGCCGTCGCCGTTGCGAAATGCAACTTGATTGCCGTCGGGAGAGAAAGCGGGGGTGACTTGAAACCCGCGCAGGCCCACCAGCGGCACCACCTCGATGGACGAGAGTGGTCCTTCGGCCCTTTTGCGATACAAGGCCCAAAGAGCAATCGTGCAGAAAAAAGCAAGGAGGGGCACTCCGGCTATCCACGCCAACGTCCGCGGATGCTCTCTAACCCATGTTCGATCGACCACAGGTGCGGCAACAGGGATCGCCGTGGGGGTAGCATCGACCTGAGAGATGAATCGATATCCCCGCTTGGCCACGGTTTCAATGAAGCGGGGCCTGTCGGCAGAGTCGCGGAGCGCCTCCCGCAGCCTGGCGACTGCGCTGTTCAGCCCATGATCGAAGTCCACAAACGTGTCGGCGGGCCAAAGGCTCTGGCGCAGCTGGTTGCGCGTGACCACTTCCCCGGATCGCTCCAACAACAAAGACAAAACACGGAAGGGTTGTTCTTGTAGCTTGACCAGCCGACCTTCCTTACGCAGTTCACACGCCCGAAGATCAACCTCAAAGACATCAAAGCGAACTACCACCGAAGACAACCCATCATCTGGCATCCGGTCACCATTGCTTGGACGAAATTCAATCACCGATGTTAGTGACTCGGGCCGAAATCCCGTCGTGTATTCGCGCGAGCTGTGAACAAAGCCGAGCGTGTTGAGGAACTTACCCCGTTACCCACAGGTGTGGCACGGGTGCGTGCGATTGCATTGCCAACCAGCCCCATTTGACGCAAAAGTTGCATCCAGAGGCGGGAGGAAGGCGAGCGACGACGAGAGACTTTCGTTGGCAGGTCGTTGCGCGGAATCCCGGCCACAAAACCCAAGGACATGATGATGAACTCGCGAGTGCTGTTTCCAGTTACGTTGATGGCGGTGGTTTGGTTCTGCTCTTGTGGGAGCATGGCACAAGATCAGGCAAGGGCTCGGTCGGCAGGAGGCGAGGGGACGCGTCCCTCTGACCTTTACTCTCTCAAGCAGAAAGCGCAGGCCGGGGATGCGAAGGCAGAATACTTGCTCGGCTGGTCCTACATGACCGCGGCGGGTGTTTCTCAGGACTACCAAGAAGCGGCTACGTGGTACCGTAAGGCCGCCGCCGGGGGCTCGGCCGAGGCGGAATTTGGGTTGGGTTATCTGTACGAACATGGTAAGGGTGTTCGGCGAGACTACCGCCAAGCCGTGACGCACTATATCGCGGCCGCGCAACGGGGCCATTCCACGGCGGAGAACAATCTTGGCTCAATGTACGCGCATGGGCAGGGGGTTCGAAGGAACCTGGTGGAGGCGGTCCGCTGGTATCGCGCCGCGGCCGACCACGGCGAGGTTACGGGCCAGTGCAACTTGGCGTCCTTATACTTTCGCGGCAGCGGCGTTGCGCGAGACTATCGAGAGGCGGCGAGGTGGTTTCGGGCCGCCGCCGAGCGGGGCCACCCGCCGGCCCAAGAAGATCTTGCGTGGATGTATTACACCGGCACTGGTGTGGCACTCGATTACTCGGAAGCAGCGAAGTGGGTGCAGAAGGCAGCCGAACAGGGATATGCCAGTGCGCAAATCGACCTTGGCCACCTTTACGAGCAAGGAAAGGGAGTTCCGCTGGACTATGTCAGTGCCTACGCATGGTATCAGCTCGCGTTAGCGGGAGGGGATGAACGCGGTCGCGCAAGAATGAAAAGCCTGTCACAGGTGATGACGCAAGAACAGATCAGCGAGGCCGCCGTTCGGGCAGAACAGTTCCCTGGATCTCGATCGCCGCGAGAGGGCATGAGCAACTCAAACAGGATCGGCAGCTCATTTGCTGAGTGGCGGTGAGGAGAAACGTAGAATGAACCTCCCGCCGATCACCTGTGGTTTAGGGATTGTGCCTGTTCACCGGCCAATGTGTGCGCTCATTTTTCAGCACCGGCGAAGAAGGCGAGTTTGTGAACAGAACTCTGAGGGCTCCGTTGATGACGGTGACATTCTCATCCCTGGAACGCAATGCGGCGCCCAGGTTAGGTGGTTTAATGAACATCAAGATAGGTGAACATAACCACCATCATCTTTGATAGGGACGGGGTGCTCATCGACTCCGAGCCCGCGCATAAACTTGCGAAAGAGCGGGCATTTGCTCGATTTGGAATTACCGTTCCCGAGGGGGTCTAGGAGGAGTACAAAGGCAGACCCGACGAGACGATGATACAAGGAGTCGTTGCTTCCATCTCTGAGGCCAACATCGATGCGCGAGAGCTGCTTCGTCTTAAGCATCTGGAATTTGAGGCTGTGTAAGATCTGGCCGTGCCTATCCACGGGGCCAAAGAGTTCGTGAATTGGGCGAAGAGCAAGTTTCGAATTGCACTCGCCACCTCGGCAACGCCGAGGAACAGACAGGCAGCCCTCCTTTTGCTCGGGCTCAGCGACGGCTTCGATTTCGTCGTGGATGCGTCCGGTTTCTCGCATCCCAAGCCTGACCCGGAGATCTTCGAGAACGCCTTGCGCGGGCTAAGGGCCGATTCCACTGAGTGTCTCGTCATTGAAGACTCTCTACACGGAATTGTCGCCGGGAAAGCTGCTGGTTGCCACGTCGTCGCCATCACTACGTCCTTTGCGGAAGCCCTCCTTCGGAGCCATGGTGCAGACTATGTCGTGCACAGCTTCCAGGAGCTGCGGCGATTGCTGGATCGAGTGCTGAACCTGGGCAGCAAGATCGGTGATTGACGCAGCGGCGGGCGTAATCGTTTGGACACGTGGGCACGATTCCCGCCAATTGTTAGCCCGCTCTCAGATCGCCCTCGCCCAGTTCCCTCTCCCCAGCGGGCCGTCCCCCCGTTCCCTTTTATGAGCAAGTACTTTATTGTATAAAGGTAAGCGCCTTGCGGCTGCCCTGAGGCATTTGCCGCGCGGAGGCTCGGATGAACCCACCGATGAAGCAGCAGCGGCTAGCCCGGCGGATATTCAAAGGCTTTGCAGTATTGGCGATGTTGGGTGTCCTCGGGATCGCGACGTTGTTGGCGTCGCTCTGGCTGGAGCACAGCACCGAGGTCACACTGCCAACACCCACGGGAGCATTCGCGGTTGGCCGCGCGCTCTATGACTGGGCCGACGAGGAGACATTGGACACGCTGGCGCCGGGGCCAGGAATCAAGCGTGAACTCCTTGCCTGGATCTGGTACCCGGCGGTGGCTGGGTCATCCGCTGCGATTGACGACTACCTGCCCGTCCCATTGCGCACGGCTGTCGAACGCCAAAGTGGAGTGCTGCTGACTCAGTTCCTCACGCGAGATCGGTCGAAGGCCTATACGCACAGTCTTCGTGACACCGATCTTGGTGATTATGAGGGCGGGCGCTTCTCTCGAAGTGTGGAACTACTCGGCGCTGGCTGAGGATCTAGCCAGTCATGGTTACGTCGTTGTAGGCTTCGACGCGCCTTACCGCACGGGTGTCGTCGTTTTTCCTGACGGCCGGATGATGAGACGCACACCGGAGAATAACCCGGACCTCTGTGAGAACCAGGAGCAAGCCCAGCAAGCCCGTTGTGTGAACAAAGTGCTGACTGCGTGGACCGGCGATATTGCGTTCGTGCTCGACCGATTAGAGCGGCTGAACACCTCAGACCCCTCCGGCAAGTTCACGGCACGGCTCGACATGGCGCGGGTGGGAGTATTCGGTCATTCCTTTGGCGGGGCGCAAGCCGCGCAATTTTGCTCCCAAGATTCCAGGTGCAAGGCAGGCATCGATGTGGACGGTTCTCTGCACGGCATCGTCATTCAGGCAGGCATCCGCAAGCCGTTCATGTTCCTCCTGAGTGGCCAGGGCGATTTTTCATCGGACGCGGAGATCCGTCAGATCGAGGCCGACATCCAATCGCTTTATGATCGCCTGCCGGCGGATGGAAGGCTACGCATCGTGATTCGTGGGGCGAACCATTTCCTCTTCAGTGACGACGGAGCATTGCTAAAGAGCCCTATGGTGCTGCGGACGCTTCGCATGTTGGGTATTCTCGGTATCGACGGACGCCGCCAACTTGCCCTGACGGCGTACTGCGTGCACAGCTTTTTCGACGCGTACCTTAAAAAGACAGGTCGGTCGCGGCTCAAGATTTCATCTCCGCTTTACCCCGAGATCCAAGTTCTCGATTGAGTTGTCCGGGTGCGGGCCAGGGAGTTTCGAAGCGATGGCGTCCGCAGGGCACGGCATGCAGTCCGCACTCGTCTGGCCCTGGTCGCTGTTCCCCAATACCGATTTTGTTTTGCTTGGTCTTATAGTCGGCGCCCAGGACTTGCGGCCACCGTGGTTACTGTTTCGGAAAGCCATTCGATAGAAACTGCACGGTCACTCTAAGTCCTATGGGCAGTGATTGTGCGTCGTGGGTTAAGTTGATCACCGCCTCGAGAACGTCGCGGTCGATCTTGTCAGATGGATCGCCCGTGTAGACGCTCTTTCTGCCCATGACTGCAGATATGCTCGCTACGGTTCCGGTGAACTTATTCCCACCAAGCCCGTCGGCTTGGATAATCACGCTCTGGCCAATCGTGACTTTACCGAGATCCCTTTCGTCCACTTCCGCTTTAATACGGCGAGCAGAAGTATCTGCGAGACTGAATAAGGGGCGAGGAGTGACCGTGCTGAAGGATTCCCCAGCTCTGGCGTAAACTCTCAGAACAGTTCCAGCAATCGGAGCCCGAATTGCGCACTTCTTGATCCGTTCTTGTGCAGTTTGCACGCGGCCTTCCGCGGCCAGCACTCCGGCGTCTGCCCGCGCCTTTTCTTCCTGCAACGGGGGCGCGGCGAGCAATTCCTCGGTTCGAACGGCGGCCTGGAAGTCAGCTTCCGCGACACCGAAGTCACGATCGGCTTGCTCATAAGCAGCACGGGAGACCTCTCCACCTTCATAGAGGGAGCGCTGCATACTCAGCCGTGATGTAGCCTCCGCGAGCGTTGCTTGAGCCGCTGCTGTCTTTTTGGTGGCTACTCTTTTTTCCTCGTCACGCGCGCCTCGCAACAGGCGGATCCGTGCTTGACGTGTGCCATCAGCTTCCGCGAGTGCAGTTTGTAGCATGGCGTTCAAGTCATCACAGGCGATTTCCCCCATGAGTGTCCCTTTGGTTACGAACTGATTCTCCTTCACGTAAATTGCCTTCACAACACCATCGGCCGCAGCTCCTACCTGAGTTGTGTCCGAGAGCCCTTCCACTCTTCCTGGAGAGGCGAATGCCACCTTGGCAAAGTTGTTCGAGGGTCTCTGATGGGCCTGAACCGTCTTCCTGTCTCGTGACCCCCAGAAGAACGCGGCGCCAGCAATGAGGAGGACAATTGCCAGAAGGCCACGGCTCAATTTGCTGTGCGCGTTCACGAGTTGTTCCCCTGTTCTTTTTGCTTAATCTGACCGTCACTCAGAATGATTGTGCGATCGGCAAATTCTTTCCATCGCGGATCGTGGCTGACCACAACAACTGTTCTTCCATTCTGATCAACCTGACTGCGGAGGATTTGACAGATATTCCTCCCCGCTTCGGCATCCAAAGACGCTGTTGGCTCATCGGCCAGAACAATAGGAGGGTTTCCCGCCAGCGCGCGCGCAATCGCGACGCGCTGCTTTTCTCCCGGACTGAGTTCGTTGGGCTCGCGATTTAGCTTATCCCCCAATCCAAATTGAAGGAGTAGCTCTCGTGCTATTGCCATTCTGTCAGCTCGCTTAGGGTCACGAATTTCAAGACCAAGTGCAACATTGTCGATTGCGGAGAGCGAGTGCAAGAGTCGAAAAGCTTGGAAAACGAAGCTTATCTTTTTTCGACGGAGCACCGTCTTCTCACTCCCGCTCAGTTCATTCACGGCGACGCCGTCGACAAACACTGTCCCCTCGTCGGGTGATAGCAAACAGCCGAGGAGGGACAATAAGGTGGTCTTTCCACTCCCCGATGGTCCCATCACCAACGAAAGCGTACCGCGCTCGAAGGTTGCTGAAACGCCCCGTAGCGCGCGAACTCGTGCGTCCCCCTCGCCGAACGAGATGCGGGCATCCTCAACCGCTAAGAACTGGTCAGGCACGGAACACCCGTCCCGGGTCAACTGTAAGTGCGCTTTGAACCGAAGCCACGGAGGCCAATGAGCACATCAGCAAGCTCAACACAGCCATGATCACCGGCAGCCACCACGGAGTATGAATCCACGGAATCAGAGATCTTGCGTAATTCATGGCCGGAACCACTGCGAGCAGGCCCAGAATGCTTCCTGCCGCGCCGCAAATCAGAGATTGAATAAGCACGATGCGAGCCACAAACGCTGGCGAGGCTCCAAGAGCTTTCAAGGTCGCATATTCTTCTATGTTCTCCATGGTGTTCGCGTAGATCGTTTGCGACACCACCACAAGGCCTATCAGAAATCCCAAAACCGCCGCGGTCAGAATCGCGCTCCCCGCACCCGTCTTGACCACCCAGTACATGCGGGACTTGTGAGCGAACTCTTCACGCGTGAGAACATCGACCTCTGGCAGACGTTGCCTGAGGTTCTGCTGGACATCCGAAACGGAGTACTCCTTGCCGACTCGCAAGAGGATGTACATGCCATCTTCAGGACCGAAACCCAGGTAGCGGGCCGCATTCCGATACGAGGTGAACAGGGAAGGGACACCAAGAAATCCTCCAAAGCCTTCGATCTCATGTTCCATGTTGGCACGGTGACCATTGATCTCGACTTCTGCTGGTAACGAGGCCACCTCAATCAGATCTCGGTCACTGGCATCATAGAGAATCGACTCCGGCGACCTATTTTCGGTGGTTTCACCTAGATCGGGAACCGGAAAGTGCTTTCCTAGATTAGAGTCCGCACCAACAAGCGCTACCACCTGTTGTTTTCCGTTCGGCTTTCGGTAGACGGCAAATGCCATACACGCTCGGCCCGTTTCCGCCACGCCGGGTACGCCGGCAGCCATTTCCCGTACTCGGGCTTCCAAGGTTGCTCCGAATTCGAAAGCCTGCACTCCTCTGGCCGTTATCCAAATATCGAAGTCACTTGCCTCTATAAACCTGGAAGCGGCCTGCAGAAATCCGGCTAAGAGACTGCCTTGGAACACCATTAAAAAGACTGCAAAAGATACACCGAGCACGGTTGCCAAGAAACGGGCTCGGTCATGAAAGATGTTCTGCCAGGCTAATTTCATGCTCTACCTGTGTAAGCACTTGTGCCCGCCGAGAACACCGACATTACATCGCCCGCTTACCACGTTGGCTGTTTTGCTAACAGTAATCCCGCTTCCTCGGCTGATAATGGCTTGGAAAAGTAATATCCCTGCCCATACTTGCAGTGCAGTTTCTTCAGCAACACCAGTTGTTCAATCGTTTCTACGCCTTCCGCAACCACGTCCAAATGAAGATTCAACGCCATGGGCAAAATTGTTCGCGCAATTTCCGTATCTTCCCCGTTGCCGATGCTGCTGATGAAGGAACGGTCAATCTTCAAGGTGTCAAGCGGAAAACGGTGCAAGTAACTCAGAGAGGAATACCCGGTGCCGAAGTCATCGATGGCCAAGCTGATGCCGAGCGACTTGATTTGCTGCAGCATCTCAACCGCTGCGGAGGGATCGCCCATGACAGTACTTTCTGTGAGTTCAAGCTTCAAGGCTTGCGGCGGCAGCTTGAGTTCACGCATTAAACTTCCAATATCCTCCACCAGGTTCGCTTGCAGAAACTGTTTAGGAGAGAGATTGACACTCATGGTTAGCTGGGAATAGGCGTTATAACCTGCCCTCCATTCGCTCATCTGCCGGCACGCTTCCCGCAAATTCCACCAACCCAAATCGCGAATAAGTCCGGTTTCTTCCGCAACCGCGATGAATTCTTCTGGTCCAAGTTGTCCCCGCGTTGGATGCTGCCAACGTAGCAAAGCCTCAAAGCCAACAATCTGTCCAGCAGCCAGGGAAACGATCGGCTGGTAAACATTGTGAAACTCCCCGTGTTCGAGCGCGCGGCGCAGATCCATCTCCAATTGCAAACGAGCCACCACACTGGCCCGCATATCTGCATCGAATATCTCGTAACGCGCCTTGCCCCTAGACTTTGCCCGGTACATGGCCGTGTCCGCATCACGAAGAATGTCTTCTGCTTGCTCATAGCTGGGGTTGCTGAGAGCAATTCCAATGCTCATAGAAGTGAATACTTCCCTGCCACCCAACATAAAGGGCGATGTCACTGACTTCATTAGCCGCTCCGCCGCCTGCTTGGCATCGCCTGGCTCCTTAAGATCATCCAGAAGAACAGTGAACTCGTCGCCTCCCATGCGCGCCACTATGAAACCTTCTCCCAGACGGGCGACCGTGTCCGTGGCGCGCAAGCACTTCTCTAATCGACTCGCCACTCCCACCAACAGTTGATCCCCGACCAGATGGCCCAGACTGTCGTTGATCATCTTGAAGCCATCGAGGTCCAAGAATAAAACTGCAAACCAATAGTCTTTGCGCCGTTTCGCATGTTTGATAAGGCGCCCCAGCCGGTCGGTAAATAGGAGACGATTCGGTAAACCCGTCAGTGGATCGGAGACCTTCCCTTCCGTAATATCCGTCTGCCATCCGACCATGCGTAAGGTTTTTCCTGAGCCATTGTGAACCGCGAGCCCTCTGCACAGCATCCAGCGAAACGTGCCGTCTTTGTGCAGCACGCGGTGCTCACTCTCGAACTGGGGGACCACTCCCTTTTGATGGGCCGCAACCTCCTCGTTCACCCGCTCTCGGTCTGCATCATGTATGCGGTCAAACCATTCGTTCGGATTGTCACCGATTTCACTTTCCTCGTAGCCCAGCATGCTCTTCCAGCGAGGAGAAAAATAAACAGTATTGGCCTGCACATTCCAGTCCCAAAGGCCGTCGTTGGCGCCGCGTGCCGCCAAGGCATAGCGTTCTTCACTCTCCCTCAATCCTTCCTGCGCGCGTTTATGGGATAACTGTGTACCTATGCGTGCCAGAGCGACAGCAAAGTCGATCGGCTTCGTCACATAGTCGTTGGCCCCTAAGTCTAGTGCCCTGACCACATCGTCGCTCTGATCCTTTGCCGTCACCATGATGATGGGCAGTTCAATCGGAGAGTAGGTCTCCCGCAATGTCTTTAGCGCTTCAAGCCCGCTAATTTCCGGCATTTCTATGTCCAACAGTACAAGATCTATTGCCTCTTCTTTGACACGCTGCGGCAATTGTTGCGCGCTGGCTGCCAGCACGATCTCATAGCCTTTCCGTGCCAGCCGGCGGGCGAGCATGTCCCGATTCAATTCATTGTCATCTACGATGAGCAACCGACTTTGCGAGGTCATCGCGCTTTTCTCTCGAGGAGACAATTGTGAATTTTGTCGCTCAGACGGATAAATTCTACGGGCTTAGTGTCATAGTCATCGCAGCCGGCGTTCATTGCCTTTACGCGATCAGTCACGAGCGCATGGGCGGTCAGTGCGATGACTGGAATGTGACGGGTTTTCTTGTCGGCCTTCAGTCGCCGAGTTACTTCACAACCGTCCATAACGGGAAGACTTATGTCCATCAAGATTAGGTCAGGTATTTCCGTAGCTGCCAGCGACAGCGCCTGCTCACCATCGTCAGCGATGACGACGGAATACCCTCTCCGCTGGAGCCTTCTGGACAACATGTCACGGTTCATTTCGTTATCTTCGACTAGTAAGATTTTTGGCATGACTTTCCCTTCCAGAGACCTCAGCGTCGACTTTCCCGTGTTTGTGGCCGTGCGATAGGCGGGACACGGGTACCGCGTTAGTTCGAGTGATAGTTGTAAAACGATTAAGCCGGTGTTTTTCTATAAGAACTGCAAGACGTTCGCGGTCAACCGGCTTGATGAGATAGTTCGAGGCGCCTAAATCAAGGCCCCTCGGCTCATTGTCAACGATGGTTACCATGATCACTGGGATCTTCGACAGTTCAGAATCTGCTTTCATCTTGCTCAGGACAGACCAGCCATCGCAGCCCGGCATGACGACATCCAGTGTGATGAGCACAGGGCGAACTTGTTTGGCAAGTCGCAAGCCTTCTTCCCCGCTGGCCACAGTGAGTACATTGAAGCCCAGTTTTCCCACGAAACGCGACATAAGTTCACGAACCGCAGCGTCATCATCGATCACAAGGATCGTATCCCGGCCGGTTTTTACCTCGACAATGGCATCGGAGGCATCGCTGTCTCCCTCTGCCTGTACAGGACCAACAGCCTCTAGTTTGACCTGGGCAGGAATGTGTACTGTAAAGCTGGAGCCTTCCCCAGGCTGGCTCTCAACCCCGATGCGCCCCTTCATCAACTGAACAAACCGGTGAGTGATGGCAAGTCCCAGGCCGGTCCCGCCGTACTTGCGCGCGATTGAGGTGTCTGCCTGGACAAACTCCTGAAATAGATTTTCTTTTTGTTTGGCGCTAATCCCAATCCCGGTGTCAGTGACCCGGAACCGGAGCCAGTCTTGGCCCTGTTCCGTGCTTTGATCCACATCCACGGAGATAGTGCCATGGTCTGTAAATTTGCACGCGTTACTCAGCAGGTTAAACAAGATCTGCCGGACCTTTGTAATGTCGGCTTGCATCATGCCTACGTCCTCCGCCAGATGCACCCGAAGAGTATTGCGGTTCTTCTCTATTGCTGGTTGAAGAGTAGTAACGATCTCCTCGATCATCCCGGACACGTCGAAAGTCTCCAGGTGCAGACTCATCTTTCCAGCCTCGATCTTGGAAAGGTCGAGCACGTCATTGATCAGTGCGAGTAAATGTTTACCTGCTGATCTAATTTTCTGAAGATCCTGGACCGTCTCTACAGTCGCTGAATCGTGCGCCTCTTCCTCTAACATCTCGCTATATCCAATGATTGCGTTAAGCGGTGTGCGCAATTCATGGCTCATATTTGCGAGAAATGTGCTTTTCGCGCGGCTTGCTTCCTCGGCCACATACTTTGCCTTGAGCAGCTCGTCCTGGGCCTGCTTGCGGTGAGAAATCTCTTCTTCCAACTCTCGTGTTCTTGTCTGTAGCTCCTCATTAGCGCCTCGCAATGCTGTATCCCGGTGTTGGATGTCGGACAACATGGTGTTAAAACCGTCGATGAGACTACCGATCTCGTCAGCGTAAGCTTTGACCGCCCGAACCTCATAGTTCTTGTGGGCGGACACCATTCTCATGGTGTCCTCCAGGTGCACAATGGGTCCGGAAATCACCTTTTGAAGTTTCGAAGACACTAGGAATGCGAGAAAGCCTGAAATCAACACGAAAACCAAACAGATACTTGCATAGCGCTTGGCCCGCGTACTCCATTGGCGCATGTCCGACTGTAAGAACAGCGTTCCGAGACGTTCTCCGTTGAGGGTAACGTCGTGCCACACCTCGAGGTAGCGTCCTTCAAACCGGTAGCCTTTCTCCTGTGAACGGGACGGAAGAAATGCCGGAAGGGTCTTATCGTTGCGGAAATACTGGGCGAACATCTGACCGTCGGGACTATATAAGACCGCAGCTACGATATCTCCTTTGACCATGAGCGCGGACAAGGTTGCGGTTGCGGCGGGCTCGTCTTTAAACGCCATCGCCGCCGCGCTGTTATACCCGATAATCTCGGCCTGGGTCGTCAGATCCTGAGTTAGCAAATGGCGAAACGAGATAAGATCGTAAATGAGGAAGCTAGCCGAGGAGAGGAGAAGGGCGATGCTGCTCGTCAGCATCGTGATCAGGATGAGTTTTCGCCGAATGGACAGATTCTGGAGACTCATTCCGTTTTCTTTCCATCCGCGGCTGGTTCCTGAACGATTCTTGCCAGGGCGAGCAGGCGGGAACTGATGTTTAGATCTGCTTCTTTCGCCGCTTCGACATTGACTTCAAAATGAACTTTGTTGTCCTCAAGAACCAAATTTATGATCCCGCCACGCCTGGCGAAACCAGGTATCTCGCCGATGGTCAGGATGGGCATGCCCTTCACCAGGTGAATGGCTTCTGCTAAGTGAGCCATTTCTGACGAACTCACAAACACAATATGACATTCCTTGAGGTCGGTAACCGATTTCAAGCGTTTGACAAGAAATATCCGGCCATTGACTTTTTTGCCTGCCAGCACCCGGTCGAGAACAGTTCCGAAGGGATCCTCACCTAGAATGCCGATCACAATTGGAGAATCTGGCTGCGTGAATGCATTCGCCGGCCACTGCACCAAATTCGCGAAATTGTAGATAAAGCCGGCTTTGATCAAGTATTCCGAAGAGACAGAGGAATCTTGAGCGTGGGCTTCAAACACCAAGCTCGGCAATATCACCATCGCTACCGTGATCAACAATCCTAACCGTCTCATTGTCGCCTTACCTGCATGGAAGTAATTGTCACTCTGCTCTGAGCAAGTAACCAATAACTCACTCAAATCTCCAAGTAACACTTCCGTAAAAGGTGCGCCTTATTTCGGTGGGAGAGGTGTTGATGAAGTCTGGCAGAAATTCCAAGTGCCGCTTATTTAGCAGATTTTGGCTGCCAACGGAGAATTCCAGGCCCGCCGTTGGCCTCCAGCCGAAGTGGGTATCCACAGAGGAGTAACTGGGTATATTGAGACCGGGGAGCCGATCCGTGTATCGAACATCCAAATCGTATTCAAAATGTTTAGGGAGATCGATGGAAGACCTCACGTAAAACTGATGACGGGGGCTTACCAGGCCGGGATTGTCTGCAGTTGGGTCCAGACTTGCTCTATCCTTCCGTATATCCATTTGCAGATAGCTGTAGGAACTTAAAAGCCGCCATTTAGGAAGGACTCTCCAGTCAGCAAAGAGTTCAGCGCCGTAAGTGCCGCCGCCCATCTTATTCCCGGCAAAGAAAGGAGCGACGATATGGACAGGGGTGGGGCTTATTTCCAGAAAGGGTGCCCCTGGCTCGGCTGTCCGAAGATGGGTGTAATGGTTATAAAACACTGCAATATCAGTCGAGAAATTACTGGTCACTTGTACGCGATAACCGGCTTCATACGCGAGAAGATCTTCTGATTTGAACTGGCGGCTTCCGAAAACCGATATTAGAGCTGGAAGCGGAGTTGGATTCTGCGGAGTTCCCGGAGGCACAACCGCCGAATTAAGTCGAAGTCCCTCTTCGGTTAAGGCTGGGGTCCGCGCTGCGCGGGAGACTGCAGTCCAGACCGATTGGTTGCGCGTGATGGTCCAGAGTAATCTCGCGTTCGGCTGAACTTCAAAACCAGTGAACCCGTTATGCTCGAATTTGGAGCCGAGCGTGATGCGCAAGCGTTTGTCAAAAAGACTTATCTCATCCTGCGCGAAGGCGCTAAATTGATTCAACGTGAGTTGGTTTGGCTGCAGCGAGACTACAGAGCTGGAGTTATTCCCATCGTGGCTCGAGCGGTAACCAAGCCCCCATACGAGGTCTTGTGATCCACTGGCGTGGAAGGTATGCTGGAAATCAATGTCGAAGATGTCTTGATGGTCTGTAAAAAGCGAATTCTCGGTTATGCTGGTGTGGTCATAGTACATCTGCAGAGAGGTTGAGGAATTCGCGAAGGCGTGATTCCACCGGCCCAGCAGGTTCCCTCCGCTAATGCTTCCTTGATTGGGAAAGGTGCTCGAATAGGGAGTGTTTAGCGAAGGAACAGTCAGAGTCTCACCGTAGCCGCTGCGGTGAATGTCTCCCTGTACGGTGAGCGAATCGGCTCCCGGCGACGTCCAGTCCGTTCGAAAACCGCCACGCAATGCATCCCAATTGTCGTTTGCACGCCTTCCTGTGGAAGGGTCTATCGATGGCCCGACATTGAAGTACTTAGCATAGGCTCTGTAGTAGGTGCCCTGGTTTAGCCTGCCACCGTAGCGAACGCTACCGGATCCTCGCGTTTCTGTTCCTCCGCCAGCCGCAGCGAGTGCAGACTGGGTGGACTTTGACGCCTTGGTGATAATGTTAATCACGCCATTGACTGCGTTGGCTCCCCACAAAGTCGCTCCCGGACCGCGGATCACTTCAATCCGCTCTACATCCTCGAGCATCACATCCTGAATGTTCCAGTACACTCCAGAAAACAAAGGGGTGTAGACACTCCGGCCGTCAATCAGAACCAGCAGCTTGTTGGCGAAGCGGCCATTGAATCCGCGCGCGCTGATGGCCCACTTGTTCTCATCAATGCGAGCCACCTGCACACCAGGAACCATTCGCAACGCTTCCGGAATGCTGGCGGCGCCTGAGCGTCGGATGTCCTCCTGGGTGATGACAAAAATGGCCGCCGCGGCGTCTGCCAACTTCTGGCTTCTCTTGGAGACAGAGGTGACCTGCACGTTCATCAGGTCTTCCACGCTCATGGCGGTGACATCGGGCAAATTCTGCGCTAGTGCGCTGGCCACAGAGAAAAATACCAGTGCTCCCAGCAACAAGGCTCGCGTGGTAAGGCCTGCCGAGCCGGCTTGTGAGTGCTGAATGGTTCGCATATCTATCTTCCTTCTCGAAGGGGACGAAGGCGGTCTGGTGTTCTCGACTCCGCCGGACCCTTCCCGTTTTGTTCAATCCGTTTCCACAATTGATGTTGCATCTTGCGCATGCTAATAAACCGACCGCTCACAGGGGCTTAACCCCTGTTACCGTGAACACGTTGGAGTAAGTAAGCGTGTCAGGCCGACGGAGATACTCAAGGAATCTCTGCGCCAGCTCGCCGGCCGCTCGCTCGTCACCGAGGATTCGAGCGATCCAGGGAACTGCAATCTCCAGCTTTAATTCCCACTGCTTCAGAATTTTGAGATCGATCTCTCCGGCGATTAAGTGGTAACACTCAACCTGGACTTCAATGTTTTTGAGGCCCGCCTTATGTGCCAGCGAGAAAAGCTTGCGACCAACAAAAGGGTCGAAACCCGTGCTCGCTAAACCCGCCACCACTTTTTCGACCGCGCATTGCACGACAGGGTCTTCCGGATAGTTCCACAGCAGCTGTCCGTCGAGGTCCTGAAGGAGGACGGACCCGCCGGGCCGGCAAACTCGGACCATTTCGGCGGCGGCTTGTTCTTTGTCGTGGAGGTATTCGAATAACATGCGGGAGTAAACCAGATCAAAGCTGTCCGTTGGGAATTGCATCGCGTGTGCGTCTCCGCGGACGATCTTCACGCGTGAATTCGCAGGGTTTTTCCGAATCGCTTCCTGTACACGCTCTGCGCTGATGTCTATTCCGGTTCCTGTAATCGAGGAATCTATCGCGCAGACTTCCCGCAAGATCACTCCCGGCCCACACCCCACCGAAAGAATTTCCGCCCCCGGGGGCACACGATGGGCTAAGTATTTGCGAACCCAAGCCTCGGGATCGACTTTCAGCTCGAGCCGCATGGCCTCGCGCGGGTCTTCCATGATGTAGGCGGTCGGAGAGTCTGTATTCATCGCGACTCCGAGGCTGCACGGCTGAGCTGCATTTCCTGCTTTTCCGCGCGGGCTAAGAGTTTCGAATAGAAACTGTCGACGTGCTGATAGAAGCCCTGATGTCCGGCTCTAAGCCAGATTCCCTGACAATAGTGGCGCAGGAATGCCGCACCAAACCCGAGCAGGACCTCAGTGGCCATCTCGTCCGCGATCAGCGGAATGTAATCGAGCTCAAAGTCGTGATAGGCAGCAGACAACGCGTTCAGAAGCGAAGCTATGGTGTCCGGAACCTCCGACGCAGGAAGCGTCGGATGGAGCAGCAAATCACAACGGTTCTCGAGGTAACTAAAATTAACTCCTAAGGGACCACGATAGGCGATCGCCGCCCCCACCGGTTCTCTCCTCGATCCCTTGTATGCCAGCCACACAGACCGAGTGCGTCGCAGGCCGACCGAACGGTACATTTCATCAACAGTTCGAAGCTCAACGTCTCCTAGCAAATCCTCCCCGGTAATGTAGACACTACCTCGTGTCGCGGACGCGATGGCAGAGAGAGACTGTTTTTGAGAGGGATCGTAGGGTTCCGCGCGAATCTTCGAGCTCAAGGGCAGTGACAATTGTCTTGGTAATGCGAAATAGCTGTGGCGCTGGACGGAGCAGAGAGATTCCCCAATGGTCTGCACCATGGAACCGAACACCCGCGCTGGAAAGCGGTTCTCGGGCCGAAACCAGTTCTGGGCGTCGTCAATTCCACTTAGAATCTTTCCCGCTGCTGCAGCCAGCATCACCGCCCGGGATGCAAAAGGATTGTTATCGCTAACCAGATGTTGTGGCATCCAGCCGTGGGGCGCCGTTCGCCAGACGGCCAGTGAGGCCAAGCCTCGTTTTTCGTCACCAGCGGTAAGGACGTACAGCAGAGATTCCCCGGCACGCAGCATCCGTCGCCAGTTGTCCCGCACGAGTCCGAGGTGCGGACGGAGGCGGGCTCCCTTCTCGGGATAGAGAAAGCCTGTTCGTTCATAGAGCGCAAAGATCTCTTCGACGTCAAGGGCATTGACCTCGACCCCATAAGTGGCATACAGGCTCGACAGCTGTGGCAAGCTGCTCAACGTTCGCCGATCCTGCGCGTCCTGCGACATGTTGCCTCCGGGTACACGCTCGTAACTGCGGGTACATTACGCACGCCTGACTGTAGGGAGAGTCGGACGACAGACAGCGATGCACCGCTCAAAGGGCGAGGCTCGGGCGCCCCTGAGTCAATGGCTCAAGTGTCGTTTCATGTTGACAAAGAGTGCCTTGCCAGACAAGTTACGAACGTAAGTTCTGAATGGACCAATGGAGAACGAACAAGATTGGGAACAATGTCAGCAACAGCAACGCCAGCGATTCTTTTCAATCAACTGAGTTCTTGGTCCAAAGTAGCGGCAAATGTCCATATCTTCGCTTATGATTCCCGGCGTCCGCCCGGTTTCACAACCACGGTGGCGATTGACTCGAACCTGCTAGGGATCGATTTCCATTCGCAACCAGTAGTTCTTCCGGCGGTTGAGGTCTTCGGTGAAGTCCGTCTCGGAGAATGCTTTGATGCATTCGTATGCGGCCTTATGCCCAGGCTGCATCCCCCTGCAGCCAGAACGAGTCCCCGGGCCTTGCGAGACCTTGGCGCCTGGCCGGTTGGCGCCGCAGAATGGAGTGCTGAGATCTTTGAAGAACTGCGAGCGGTCGGCGAGCACGGGGCGTGGCGGGCGTTCAATTCGATCTAGATTCCAAGTGAAGGGGACAAGTCTTGGTCAGCCGTAATTGCCACCCTTTTGAACTTCGCGTGAAGACATCCGTATCGTCTTCCTCAAAGAACTGCGTTCTATCGGGAGTCTGACGATACTCCTTGGTATAGGTCACGACGGCGGTGTCTCGAAACAAATCTACTCGCGTGTTCTTCTTCTCGATGGTGTATGGGTTGGGACCATGGTTGTGGGTGACAAAATTCTGCTTCACATTTGCGCCAAATTCGCTTTTCGTCAATACCCTCGCCCCCAGATAAACCCAGTCGTCTGCAAGCAAACCCATTATTGACGAATCATTTTGTTGCTCAAATTTGGCGGTTTCGGATTCAATTTTACGAAGCTCGTTCTCGTCTTGAGCCTTGGAAGACTTTGGAAGCTGTGACAACGCTGCAACTGTAAGCAGTCCAACCGCAGCAAACAGCGAAGCGATATTTAGCACGATCTCACCTCCCGGCCGGGTATGGCCGTCTCCGATGCGGTTCCAAGCCAAGTCTGTTGCTGGCTAAGCCCAGCTAGTTCCGATGCCACCTTACGCGTCGGAGTTCTAAATCGCTTCCGCTGCTGGGAGCGTACCGAATGTCG
>Ga0070698_100000491_pt1 | contig 42035 bp, 38 predicted proteins | sample KBSK1502metaG_FD_65477 | JGI IMG/M metagenome (GOLD analysis project Ga0070698, IMG submission 65477) | Corn, switchgrass and miscanthus rhizosphere microbial communities from Kellogg Biological Station, Michigan, USA - KBS K1-50-2 metaG | ecosystem: Host-associated > Plants > Roots >...
TGCAACGCCTCAATCTTGGCGCGACATCGTTCATCCCAAAGGTTGATGGAGAGCGCGTCCATCCACTCGTCGGGGGACAACCTAAACCCGCGGAGCCTCGATTCCAGAGACTTGGCGAACATGGTCTTTCCAGCCCCAGGCAAGCCGCAAACTATGATCAGTCTGCCTGAATCCATTTGTTATACGTAACACGTTGCGGGGAATGGTGTCTCTGGTCTGAATCGTCGGCGAACAGGAAGTTAGCAAAACCCCGCGAAAGCCATTTTCCCTTACCTGGGGGAGCCATCCAGATCCACCGAATGTTAATGTCCTCAAAGCATGCGTCCACTTTCACGCCGCGCCGCTAAGTATGTTGTGATCACTGGAACGTTCGAGAATTGAGCGACAAGGCAGTCGCAAGGAGGACACTATGGCGCAAAGACGACAACGAGGTTGGTTAAAGAAGGAGAAACGCGTTCAGGGCGAAACGTGGGTGCTGTATTTTCGAACTCGGCGAAAATCTGACGGCAGACGGGTGGAGAACAAGATACCTATTGGATTGGTCCGCGATGTTCCCGACAAGGAAAGAGCGTGGGCGCAAGTTGAGCGGTTACATCTAAAGCTCAACCCAGTGGATTTGCGACGGGGTGTCACATTCGCTGACCTGGCAATGCACTACGCTGAACACGAACTGGTTGGGCGTTCAGAATCCATTCATCCAAAGGCGCATACCACAATAAAAGGTTACGAGCGAGTTTTGCGGAATCGCCTGCTGCCAAGATGGGGCACCAGAATCGCACTCGGTATCGAACCACTGGAAGTCGAGGACTGGCTGACAACGTTGAAGCAGGAAGAAGACCTTGAAAATCCAACACTCGATCGAATGCGCCGAGTCATGTCGATGGTCTATCGCCATGGTCAGCGATACAGTTTGATTCCTCGAAGCCAGGAGTCCAACCCGATGCGGTTCGTCCGCTGCAACACGACCAGCGGCTATGAAGCCATGATCCTCACGCCCGAACAAGCATATGCCATTGTCCGAAACCTGCGAGAACCGGAACGCACTCTGACGCTTTTGGCTGCTGGCACTGGTCTTCGCATCTCTGAGTGCCTCGGTTTGCAATGGCAAGATGTGAGCTTCGCCGATGCATTGATCCACGTGCGTCGTACTTGGACATGTGGCCAAGTAGGTCTGCCCAAGACGAAAGCCTCGAAGGGGCCTGTGCCGCTCCATTCATTGCTGGCCGAATACATGCGGTGTTGGAAACAGAAGACGCCATATTCGCAACCAGGTGACTGGGTCTTTGCTTCAAATCGACTAAAAGGCAAACAGCCACGAGTGGCGAATATGCTCGTCTCAGACTATCTACGGCCAGCCGCAGCGAAGGCTGGAATTCTATCATCGCACTGGGACGAACAAGGCCGACTGGTGGAGGATGATCCGCGCCGGTTTGGATTTCACAATCTTCGCCACAGTCTCGCGTCGTTTCTCGTGCGCATGAGAACCGACCCGAAGACCGTACAAACTCTACTTCGCCACAGCGATGTCAAACTGACGCTGCAGTTTTACAGTCACGCCGTCAGCCAGGATCGCATGGCCGCAGCCGGAGAAATGCTAACCGCGATTCTCAGCCATGAAAGCGGACTGAGAGCGGACTGAAGAACAATTGCGCCGCCCCAACTTATTCACCATCAGCCAGCTACGAAAGCTGCCTTCAAGGCGTCTTGTGAGTGCGGACTGAGAGCGGACTCGCGCAGGCAATGCGATTTGGGCTAAGTGCTTTGGAATGATGGTGGCCAGGGACGGAGTTGAACCGCCGACGCCAGCCTTTTCAGGGCTGCGCTCTACCACCTGAGCTACCTGGCCACGTTACAACCAAAGCTTTGCTCACGACGCCGTACAAATTATGAAACACGCCTGGAACGATCGCGGAGTTACTAATTGCGGTCGGTCAAACGATGGAAAGTGTGGAACGCACTGATTATAACAATCAAGCTGCGGTCCCTCAACGCGCCGTCTTCTGCGTGCTCCAGCCAACAAGCACGCTGTAGGCGAGGTTATTCCAATTCTTCCGAATGTCCACCCGCCACCGTGAAGGCACATCGATCCGATGCGAACCAATAGGGAATTTCTCGATAGTCCACCGCATCAAAGACTGCCAGGTCAGCGTCCTTCCCCGGCTCTATCGATCCCTTTCGTTCCTGCAGGCGGAGTGCGCAGGCACCGTTGATAGTCGCTGCCGCAATCGCTTCTGCCGGGGACATCTTCATCTGCGTGCACGCCAGCGACATCACAAATGGCATGCTGGGCGTCGGCGACGAACCTGGATTGTAATCCGTGGCCAACGCTACTGCCACGCCGGCATCAATCAACTTTCGTGCTGGCGGGAAATCATGCCTGCCGAGAAAATAATTTGCTCCCGGTACGAGGGTTGCTACAGTGTCTCGCTCGGCTAACTGGGCGATGTCCGCTTCATTCACGTGGTCGAGGTGATCGAGCGAGGCTGGATGAAATCGTAGTAGCGGTTGCAACGCAGTCTCACTCAATTGTCCGACATGGGCCCGCACTTCCATCCCATGACGCGTCGCGGCCTCAAATATTTTTTGCGTGTCTTCTGCGGTAAAGGCTCCCCGCTCAGTGAACACATCTACGAACCGCGCCAGCTTGCGCGCTGATGTCTGGGGAATCATCTCATCGCATAAGATGTCGACGTATTCTTGCGGGCGGTCCTTAAATTCTTTGGGGACGGCATGCGCACCAAGTAACGTAGATACCACAGTTCCGGGCCAAAGCTCGGCGGCCGCTTGAATCGCTTCCAGTGATTTCAGTTCCGACTCCAAAGTCAGCCCATAACCTGATTTGGCCTCGACCGTGGTTGTGCCTTGTTCAGCCATTTCTCTCAATCGCGCCAGGATTTTTTCTGTTAACAGAGACTTGTCCGCCTTTCGTACTTCTTCGACACTGGAACGAATGCCGCCTCCCGAGTTTGCGATCGCCTCATAGGTTGCGCCCGCGATACGCTTCTCAAAATCCGCCAGCCGGGGAGACAGGAAGACTGGATGAGTGTGGGAATCTACGAAGCCAGGCAGAACTACTTGTCCCTGACAATCGATCTCAATCACTTTGCTGCGATTGTTTTTCAGCCATGGATCCTGCAGAGCCTCGGGAGTGCGGCCGACGGAAACGATTTTGCCGCCTACACATAGCACTGCTCCGTTTTCGATAATTCCCAGTTCCTTGAGTTTGCGGCCTCGACGTGGGCCAGGATCGCCAGATTCAGACCGCAGCGTAATTAGCTGGCCAATATTCACCAGCAGCAATGGTCTGTCTGGTCTGGGTTGCTTCACGTGTCCCCGTAAAGCGCGGGGATCGAGACTCCCCGGCGGGTCGACCGGTGTTATCCGACATTAGTTGCTCATTGGAATCTTGAGATTGTTCTTTTTCGCAAACGTTTTTGCTTCTCCGTATCCGGCGTCCGCGTGCCGGATGATACCCATCCCAGGATCCGTAGTTAATACGCGTTCGATCCGCTTCGCCATCATCTCGCTGCCGTCCGCGACGGTCACTTGTCCCGCGTGCAACGAATATCCAATTCCCACCCCACCACCGTCGTGAATCGAAACCCAGGAGGCGCCGGCCGCGGTATTCAACAATGCGTTAAGCAGCGGCCAATCCGCCACCGCGTCACTGCCGTCTTTCATGCTCTCGGTCTCGCGGAACGGAGACGCGACTGAGCCGCAGTCCAGATGGTCGCGTCCAATCACCACCGGCGCCTTGATTTTACCCTTCTTGACCAAATCATTGATCGCCAAACCGAACTTTGCCCGTTCCCCATACCCCAGCCAACAAATGCGCGCAGGCAGTCCTTGAAACTTAATTCGTTTATGTGCGAGATCAATCCAGCGGCGAAGAATTCGATTATCTGGAAATAGCTCAAGCACCAGTTCGTCAGTGACCGCGATGTCAGATGGCTCGCCCGAAAGCGCTACCCAGCGAAAAGGACCTCGTCCCTCGCAAAACAGTGGACGTATATATTCCGGCACGAAGCCGGGAAAGTCGTACGCGTCTTTTACTCCATGTTGGAAAGCGAAGGTCCGGATATTGTTGCCGTAGTCGAAAGTCACCGCTCCCATTTTTTGCAGTCGCAGCATGCCTTCTACGTGTTGTGCGATTGCATCCAGCGAGCGCTCCTGATATCCGCTAGGATCGCGCTGCCGCAATTCAAGTGCCTCTGACAGCGTCATGCTGTTGGGCACGTAACCGTTCAACGGATCGTGAGCAGAGGTTTGATCGGTGAGGATATCCGGCACCACGCCTCGCGCCGCCAATTCCGGAATAATGTCAGCGCAGTTCCCTACCAGGCCGACGGAAACATTTTCTTTCTTGCGGATTGCGTTCTTCAGAATGCGTAACGCCTCGTCAAGTGAAGTGACCATGAAGTCGCAATAGCCGGTCTTCAATCGCTTCTTAATGCGTTCTGGATCAACTTCGATTCCGAGGAAAGCGGCGCCAGTCATGGTCGCAGCCAAGGGTTGAGCGCCACCCATTCCGCCCATCCCGCCGCTCACGATCAATTTGCCCGCCAGTTCGCCGCCAAAATGTTTTTCGCCGGCAGCGGCGAAGGTTTCGAAAGTTCCCTGCACGATTCCTTGCGAACCGATGTAAATCCACGAGCCCGCCGTCATCTGGCCGTACATCATCAGGCCGGCGCGTTCCAGTTCGTTGAACTTCTCCCAATTGGACCAATGTCCTACTAGATTGGAATTCGCGATCAAGACACGCGGCGCGAACTCGTGGGTTTTAAAAATTCCCACCGGCTTGCCAGATTGCACCAGCAGAGTGTCGTCATTCTCCAGATTCTTCAAAGCACTGACGATTGCGTGATATGCCTCCCAACTCCGCGCCGCCCGCCCTGTTCCGCCATACACGACCAAATCCCTGGGCCGCTCGCCCACTTCTTCGTCGAGGTTATTCATGAGCATGCGCATCGCCGCTTCCTGTTGCCATCCTTTGCAGGACAGCACTGTGCCTCGCGGCGCCCGGACGGGAACGTAGGTTGAAGGGCTGATCTCGGTTTCAACCGGCATAAAAAAGATGGTAGTGCTTTAACCAGAAGTGTTCAAATGACGAAAACTTTTGTTCACCAACTGCTGTAGGCCTTGCCGGTGGTGGATATCTGGCTCGATCCGCTGTGCACGTCCGTAATTCCGGTCTCTTGTTGATCGACTGACAATGTATAGTCTTCCTGGTCCACCGTCCAAGTATCGTTCTTGCCCGTGAAGGGATCGATTGGTATCTGCTTGATATAGCCCCCCTGAACCAGATCTTCCAACGACTGCGGAGCTTTCTGCTTGTCCAGGGTGTACTGCGAGATGAGAGAACGAAGGGTGAACAAATTCTGCAGCAATACGGATTCTTTCGCCCGCAGAATAGATTGGTTGTACGCCGGAATCGAGATGGACACCAGGATCAGAATCAGGCTGATGACGATCATCAGCTCGATCAAGGTGAAACCACGGCTCCGACCTCTGCGGGTGGTTACCATTTACCAATCCTTATAAGGCGTACCATCCAGCGCGGTGCCTTGCGATTTGGTGTACACATCGAACACGTTCTGTCCGCCCCAGGAATCAGACGTGGGATCGTCCGCCATCGAGCGCAATCCCCATTCATTGGTTCCCGTCATGGGATCCACTGGGATGCGGCGCAGGAAACGTACTTTCTTTCCGTTCACGTCCACGCCATTCACCAAGGTTTCCAAATCCGGAGGATAACCTTCGGTTCCCACCTTAGCCTGGAATGCACCGCGATCGGCGGCGTCTTTGTAACGGTCGATAGCGTCACGCATCTCCCACAAATCACGTCGCAACACGTGTTCTCTTTCCCGCTTGATAGTGACTCGCGCCATGGGAAGAGCCATTCCGGTCAGGATTACCAGAATTGCGGTCGCCACGATCAACTCGATCAGAGTGAATCCGCGAGCTTTGGGAAAAGAAATATTTTTAACAACAAGATTCATTTTGATACTCAGTTCGGAGTCGTCGAGGACGTGCGTCTGCCGTTACCGCACGTTAACCGTTGCCACTCCCCCAGCCACCGGTAGAGCCTGCATGGCCGGATCGCGCGCGCCACCCCTTGAGATGGTCAACTGGGACTGTCCGCTGGCCTTGGCGAGAAATGTCAAAGTCACAACCGCCCCCTGTCCAGAAACTCCTCCCGATCCAGGCGGCCTGGTGGCCGTGATTTGCAGCGCTCCACCTTGATCATCGTCGCGGTGCACCAGCGCGACAGCCTGTCCGTCTTGTGAAAGGAAACCTCCGTTGGATATGTTCACTACTTGCAGAATCTTAGGATCGTAGCTGACCTGCAAGGGCACGGAATATACGTTTTGCGCGCCGGTCAGTAGCACATTCACCGCAAACGTAGCCCCCACCTTCTGATTGACAGCCGCTGGATCGAATACAAAAGTCGCTCCCCCCGCTGCTGCCTGTGGCGGCGAGGTCTGCTGCGGGTTGGCGGGTGGTGCGGTCGTCGGAGCTGCTGGCTGCGATGCAGGAGCCATAGTCTGGCCTGGCGCCGGTGCCGGCGTCGCAGGCCGGTTTACGCGTCGCAATTCGATCGCGCTGGCAGTTCCTACCTGCAGCGCGCGTTGGTTCAGCTCGCTGAGTTCCTGTCCCCGAACGATGTGCGGGATCAGGGCAAAGACTATTTCATTTTCCTTATGCTCTTTATTGGTTTGCGAGAACAGATACTTCAGAAGCGGCACTTGCGCCAGCCCCGGAATCCCACTCAGTGATTTGATATCCTGCTCCTCCAGAATTCCGCCCAACAGATTTACTTCTCCTTCCTTCAGCCGAATTTCGTGTTCGATCTTTCTTTGCCCGATTACCGGCTGGTCAATACCGCCGATGTTGACTCTTGACGTCACTGAGGAGATATCCAACATCACCTTCAACGTCACTTCCCGTCCCGCATGCACCCTCGGCGTGATATCGATGTTCACACCTACATCGAGATATTGAAACTGAGTATTCACCAGCGGATTGATGCCCACGCCGCCGATCCCAGGTTGAAAAGATCCCGTGGCCACCGGTACGCGATCACCAATTTTGAGTGACGCTTTTTGCCCATCGACCGCGCGTATCTGAGGATTTTGGATCAGCTTCACGCTGCTATCGCTGAATAGCGCGGTTGCGCTGGCCGGGGGGATCGTCACCGTGAAATCAGTTGCGTTCAGATTTCCTATCCGGTTGAGGTTGATCTGGTTTGGAGTGCCGCCGGTCGTCCCGGTTGTAGTCGTGGTGCCGGTGCCAGTGCCGGTGGTGGTATTGATGTTGTTCTGCAACGCAACAGTGGCGCTGGTGGGCGGGCTGATGCCCAAGTTACGTATTTTGTCCCGGCTAACTTGCATGACTGCCACTTCCACGATCACTTCCGACTTGGCCTTATCCAGATCGCCCACCAGCTTTTCCGCTAGCGCAATCTGGTCAGGCGTGCCCCGGACCACCAGTGCTCCTTGCGAATTCAATGGTTGTATGCGGGAAATTTCCAAAATCTGACGCAGCGCATTGACCACGTCTTGCAATTCGGTCGGTTGAGAAAGATTGGCCAGGTAAAAAGTCTTGATAACGCTCTGCTCAATATCCTTGCGCTTAGCCGGCGTATCGCTGGCGACAAAAATTGTATTGGGTGTTACCGGACGCCAGAATGTTTTCGATTCCATGGCGATGATCTGTAACGCTTCTTCCAGCGTCACCCCATTCAGTTCGATGCGGATGCGCCGCGAAGTATAGTCGGGATCAAACAACACATTAATTCCCGCCAGCTTGCCCACCGTGTCATAAATCACCTTGGTGTCTTCGGTGAGTTTCAGAGTGATGGGAACATTCGAGATCGGCGCTAGCTCCACCGGACCCTGCGCATCATCTAATCGCTTCTGCAAGCCGGTGCGTGGAGGCGTGTCTGACTGCGGAGACGGAGAGCTGCTGGCTGCGTCGATCATCTTCTGGGTGCGGCGGATTTCCTGTTGGGCAATGAAGCTGGCAGAATCAATTTCCGCAGCTTTCCGGAACTCCGCCATGGCGTCGTCTAACTTACCTGCGTCGCGCAGCAATTGGCCCCGGTGTACATGCGACGCCGCAGCCAGGAAGCGCGTCCGTTCATACGAAGACCGGTATTGTATGTCCTTGGGTTTGAGCTCGTAAGCCTGCTTGAAATCTTCGTAAGCTTGCTCGTAATTCTGTCGCGCCTCCGCATCTCTCCCCTTATTAAAAAACGACTTCGCCTTATCGGCGGCGGCAGGCAAGGTAATGGCCAATACCAGCAAAACGATAGCTGCCGGGCGTATCAGGCGTTTCATGACTGGTCCCCTCGCAGACAGTCTTCCCCCTCGCGGCTCGGCCATAGCCTTGGGAGAGTAGCTTTAATTTGCGTTGAAGAAGACAAAAGCTGCGTGATTATAACATCGCTCCAATAGTACGGAAGTGACTGCTGTGGTAGCAGTTACTCAGTAGGCTTTAGGCCAAGTAGCGAGGGCGGGTCTCGGGTGTCAGGTGCGAGTTTGCATTGAGGCCTGAGACCTGAGGCCTGCCACCCGGGACCTAACCAACCGTCACCGCTTCTCTACCCCTTCCGTCCTGTGAGATAACTTATTCACAGCCATGGCCCGTCAGCCCACACATTCGACCCGCCCCAATGCAGAGAAAAATCCCCGCCGCGATCCAACCGCCGCCGGGCAGCGGGACGCCTCTGTAAATAGGATCGCTTCACATAACTATTTCTTGCTGGAAAAATTTGAGGCCGGCGTGGCTTTGACCGGCACCGAGGTCAAATCAATCCGGGCCGGGCGCGCCAATCTGAAAGACTCGTACGGCCTTCTCAAAGATGGAGAGTTGTGGCTGCTGAACTGCCATATTGGCCCTTACGAGCACGGAAATATCTTCAATCATGCTCCCCTGCGAACACGCAAGCTACTGCTCCATAAAGAAGAAATCCGTAAGCTGATCGGCAAGACACAGCAGCGCGGCCTCACCCTCATTCCCACACGCATGTACTTCAAGAATGGAAAAGTGAAGGTTGAGCTGGCACTCGCCAAGGGCAAACAACTCTGGGATAAACGAGAGACCGAGCGCCGGAAAACCGCAGATAAAGAAGCACGCGAGGCAGTAGCCAGAGGCCGGAGGCGGGACTAGCGGTGTTCTTCGTCCACAAGGTGGGTTTTGCTATCACGCTTGAGGGTATTTGCGTCGCCGGTTCTATTAATGAGGTAGGGCAGAGCCTGATCGACACATGAGTTCAAGTTCGCATCGGTGTCGACAACGAGTTTCGGGGGATCGATCGGCTCCCAATTCTTTCGAATTTGACGATAGAGCTCCGGCGTGCGATTTGCGGCGGGGTGGGTGTTTTGCGCCATCGCTTGCGCCAGGCGTCTGAGCGCGGTCTCTTCCGCACAGACGCATTCCAGCGTGGCCCAAGTGGTCCCCACTTGCCGGCAGAATTCGATCACGCGCTCACGCTGGTAGCGCCGCGAGAACGTACGCCCATCCAACAGGACGTGGAGTTCGGCATCTTTAGCCAACAGATATGCGGCAGTTTGCAACATGATCTCCTGGCAGAAATCGTCCTGAGCCAGCGAGTACTCGACGTGCGCCGGCTGGAAGAGCGCCGCCCGAATTGCGTCCTTATCGAGAACCGCGCCTGGAAGGCGTTGCGCGAGCGCTCGCGCCAGTGTGCTCTTACCCGTTCCCGGGAGTCCTGCCATGATCACGATCATAAATAAATCCGACTTGAGCGCGCGCAACCAGGAAAAAGTTTCGACCAGATTCTGCGAATGGAATACGAGCGACCCAGGCACAATGACATCGGCTCCGGCGCGGCGCAGAAGAGGCACGGTATGGGAACGGATGCCGCCATCGGCGATCAAACGGACACGTGCGCGCCGGTCGCCCAGCAAAGACGCCGCGCTCGCGAGGCGGTCGCAGGCATCCGGCGCCAGATCCTGCCCTTTGACGCCTAACCCTGTACCGAGCAGAAGTAAAGAATCAACGCGGTCGAGGTAGGGCTCGGACGCGGCAACAGGAGTGTCCAGGCGCAACGCCAGCCCTGCTGAACGTCCCGCGCGAAGAATGGCTTCGATGGCCGCTGTCGCTTCGGATTTGCCAACCTCCGCGTGTACCGTGATCACGTCGGCGCAGCTGGCTACAAGGTTCTCGATCATGATTGTGGGGCGCTCAACCATCAGGTGAATGTGAAGTGGTCGCTTAGTGTGCGGACGCAGGGCGCGGATCAGGTCCGGAAAGAACAGCAGACTGGGGGCGAAGTGGGCGTCGGAGACATCGAGATGAAACGAGTCGGCGAATGGCTCAACGCGCTCAATCCCCGCCGCTAAGTTGGCGAGATCCGCCGACCACAAGGAGACGTCGGCCAGCAGGCGCGTACGAGGCAGATTCTGCCAGGCGCTAGTATTCAAAATGCACCAGCCGCCGGGGATCGGTGGATCGAGGCGCCGGGCGAGGCTCCCCGGATGTGAGATGAGCGCATCCGGTTAATCGTATCAGCTCGCCATTCTGGGCCCCTTGCACTTTTCCCTATTTGCAAACGATACTAAAAGAATTCCCTATGAAGACGAACCTTTCCTTTGCTAATCCTGCCGAAGTCCAAACCGAATGTCTCGTTGTCGTCGCGCTAGACCGTGGCGACAAAGACAAGACCGAAGTCTCGGTCGAGACCAACCAGTCCGAAATCAAGGACGCTGTTGCTGACGTCATTGCCAGCCGTGAAGTCACGGCAAAGATTTTTGAACCGACGCTGTTGCATCATCCCGCCAAGCTGAAGGCCAAACGCCTGCTGCTGCTGGGTGGGGGCAAGGCCAAGAATTTTTCATCGTTCGAGTTGCGCCGCCTGGCAGGAGCCGCCGTTCGTACTCTGAAAGCCCGAGGGATTCGCAGCTTCGCTTTCGTCGCTCCTAACAATATTGCCGGCCCAGATGGGGTAAAAGCGATTGTCGAAGGGGCATTCGTTGGCAACTTCGATTCCGACACCTACAAGAGCGATCGCAAGGACCAGACCATCGATGCCTTGACCGTGGTAGCGCACGGCGACCAGGCCCGCGTGCAAGAGGCCATGAATGAGGCTTCCATCATCGGCGAATCACAGAACTTTACTCGCGAATTAGTAAACGAACCGAGCAATCGCATGACCCCCACTATGCTGGCCGATCAAGCCCGCAAAATGGCGCGAGAAGTTGGATTGAAGTGCGAAGTTTTTGGCGCTGACAAGATTCAGTCACTCAAGATGGGCGCATTCTGGGGCGTGGCCCAAGGCTCGGATGAACCTCCGGCGCTGATTGTTTTGCGTTACGAACCGCCGAACGCGCCAGCCAATCCAGTTCTCGGGTTGGTGGGAAAAGGCATTACGTTTGACACCGGTGGCATCTCCATCAAGCCCGCGGATGGCATGGAGAAGATGAAATATGACATGGCGGGGGGCGCTGCCATGCTGGGCGCCATGCGCGCGATCGCGCTGCTCGAACCGAAAGTGAAAGTCACCATGATTGTCTGTGCCACAGAGAACATGCCATCAGGCAAGGCACAGAAACCGGGTGACGTCCAAATTGCCATGTCTGGCAAATCAATCGAGATCATCAACACTGACGCTGAGGGACGCCTGGTTCTCGCCGACGGCCTCTTCTACGCCCGCCAACTCGGGTGCACTCACTTGATTGATGCTGCCACGCTGACTGGAGCCGTCGTAGTTGCCCTCGGCTATGTGAACGCTGGTGTGTTCGCCAATGACGAGAAAATGTATCAGCGTTTTCACCAGGCACTGGAGAAAGCCGGCGAGAAGATGTGGCGCATGCCACTGGACGAAGAGTACAAGGAGAGCATCCGCTCTAACATTGCCGATGTTGTGAATTCAGGCGGACGATGGGGCGGCGCCGTCACCGCAGCCATGTTCCTGAAAGAATTTGCCGAAGATACGCCCTGGCTGCATCTTGATATCGCCGGCACCGCCTGGACGGAAGATGCAAAGCCCTGGATCGCAAAGGGCCCATCCGGGATTGCGGTGCGAAGCCTGGTGGAGTTTGCCAAGGCTTTTGCCGATAACTGAAGCAGCCGCAACCACCTCTGTTTGCATCTCAGGCCGGCTGACGCACCACACGGCTCGGGTTAGCGTAGAATCGCGTTTCAATTTCAGCCTGGAGGTTTTCTTATGAAGGGCTTGTTCCTGATAGGACTGATCGTGTTAATGCTGGGCATTGCGTCCTTCCTCGTTCCCATTCCCCACTCCGAGACAGAAGGCATCAAGGCGGGCGACGTAAGTATCGGCGTCCAGACCCACCACAGCGAAAAGCTGAATCCCATTATCGGTGTCGTGATGGTCGTAGCTGGCGCGGGGCTGATGATCGCTGGACGCGGCGGCAAAGCCTAATCATTAAGGATTGCGATTCGTTCACATCGCCGGCGGCACAGTGATTCCCATCACTGCCAATGCGCGAATCAGTTCACGGCGAACCACGGCGACTGTGGTCAGCAAAAATTTCTTTCGTCCCTCGTCTGGTTCAGAAAGAATGGGGTGACGATGGTAGAAGTAGTTGAACTGTTGCGCCAGTTGAAATGCGTGCTTTGCCAAGTAAGCGGGCTCGGTAGTGGCAATGCACTGGTCGATGATGTAAGAGGTCTTTGACGAAGCCAGCCATAGTTCCCATATCTCGTCATTACCCTCTCCAGAAAGATACTTCGAAAAATCAAAGGCTTCCCCAGTGAATTGATCCGGCTCCATCCCACCCTTACGAAAAATATTTGTAGCTCGCACTACGGCATACTGGGCGTAGGGCCCGGTCTCTCCCTCGAAGCTCAACGCTTCCTTAAAATCAAAGGCTATTACCGAAGACTTGGTGAACTTGAGCATGAAATAACGCAGCGCGCCCACCGCGATCTGTGTCGCGATAGACAGACGCTCGGGCTCGGGCACTTCCGCATGACGGGCATCGACTTCTTTCTTGGCGGATGCAATGAGCACGTCGATCAGGTCATCGGCTTTCACGCCAAAACCCTTACGTCCGGAAACCTCAATATAGGGCCGGGCTTTATCTTCTTCCGAGAGTTGATAGCCCAGTTCAGCCGCGCAATGCGGCGTGAGCGCTACCATCTCGTAGGAAAAATGAGTGTAGTGATCGGCTTGCCGGTTGTACCCAAGAGCGCGCAAGGCTTCGATCACGCTGTTCTGGGCTTCCGCCTGGCGTGCATCAATGACGTTATAAATTTCCTCGACGCCACCAAAATGAGGATGATCCAACGCCCCGACGGTAGTTGAGATCCAGCAATCGTGGCCACGAGGATAGTGATAGAACTTCCGATATCCGAAGTCCCGCCCGAGCAGCCCGAACTTCCATAAGTGATAAGCAATATCTTTCCCGACGTAACCCACAGTACCGTTGGAGCGAACAATTACTTTCTGGTCTTCTTCGGAAAGCTGCTCACCTTCGCCAACACTGGCTCCCGCACGTTTCATCACCCAGCAACCCTTATTCTTTCCCGAAATTTCGAGATAGAGCACGCCGCTTTCTTTCAGTTTTGCAAATGCCGCGTCCCAGAAATGCAGATGAAGTATCTCGCTCTCGCGCGGCAGGAAATCGTATTCAATACCGAGTCGATCCATGGTCATAAGATGGCGGCGAAGCACCATGATTGAGATCACATCGGCAATGGCAGCGGTTTCATTGCCTCCTTCCTCGATGGCGTGCAGCACCTCATGTCTTGCTTTCTGGTTCTCCGTATCCTGCTCATACCACTGTGACACGCGCGCATAAAGGTCCCAGCAGTAATAGTCGAAACGAGGCTGGTGAGTGAGTTCCTCTATTTCCGCTCGCGACTTTTTGTCAATATGCAGGAATCCCGCAACTACGTCGGCGACCTGCACACCGGTGTTGTCAATGTAGTTTTGGACATCCACTTCCCGCCCTGCAAATCGCAGTAAGCTAACAAACGTATCGCCGAGAATCGCGTTGCGCAGATGGCCGATGTGTGCGGCTTTGTTGGGATTGATGCTGGTGTGCTCAACTAGAATTTTGCCAGCCGGAACCTGAGCTCTAGGTTTTTCGTCGGCAGCGAGAGCGGCGGCAAGTCCTTCCCTTTTCACGTGTGCATTGATATATCCCGCACCCGCGACTTCGAATTTCTCAAAGCCCGTTACAGCTCCCAACCCGGCAATAATCTCTTCCGCAATTTTGTGCGGCGGCTTCCTGAGTTTCTTGGCCAGTTCGAAGGCGAGCGGCAAGGCGTATTCGCCAAGATCAACACGAGGCGGTTGCTCAATGACGATCCGCGGCAGTTCGAGATCGTAGGTCCGGCGCAGAAAGTCGCGCACGTGCTGGGTCAGGCGGCTTTCCAGATGGCGATACAAGGATCCCTCTAAGCTGTTGAAGAAGATAGTGATTGTAGCAAACCTCGCGGCGCATCGCGGGTTTGACGCACATTCCAGCGTTCCCTATGATGAAGGCTCCACAATTAAAGTCATGCGCATAGCATACCTCGAGTGTTTTTCCGGCGTGAGTGGCGATATGTTCCTGGGCGCGCTCCTGGATGCAGGAGTGCCCGTGCGCCTGTTGGAAGAAACCGTCGCAGCACTGAACGTCGGAGCCCGGCTGGAAATTTCGCGCGTCGAGCGCAGCGGCATCTCGGCGACAAAGGTTGATGTTTATGTTGGCGGTGAGAAGGAACTGCCGCGCGAGGTCTATTGGGAACAGAAAGGACACAATCACGCGCGCGATAACGCCCAGCCACATAGCCATGACCATGAACACGTCCAGTTGTGTGAGCACAATTACTCACAAGAAAGTAAGGAGCCTTCGCCGCCGACTGCACCAACACACCAGCACGAACACGGCCGTGGTCTGAAAGAGATTCGCGAGATGATCCGTAAAGCGAAGATCGCGGAAAGCGCGAAACAGACAGCCCTCGCAATCTTCGAAACATTAGGCGCCGCGGAAGCGAAGATTCACAACACCGACATCGAAAAGATTCATTTCCATGAAGTAGGAGCGGTGGACGCGATGGTGGATATTGTCTGCGCGGCTGTAGGCTCCCAAGCTTTGGGAGTGGATGAGTTCATTTGCTCATCCCTGAACGTTGGCGGAGGCACGGTGAAGTGCGCGCACGGAACCTTTCCTGTACCTGCTCCAGCGACGGTCGAATTGCTGAAAGGGGCTCCGGTATATTCGTCAGGCATTCAACTTGAATTGGTGACGCCGACCGGAGCCGCCATTGTAAAAACTCTCTGTAAAAGATTTTCGTCATTCCCGCAAATGAAAATTGAGAAGACTGGATATGGCGCCGGCTCTCGTGATTTGCCCGGCCACGCCAATGTTGTGCGACTCACTACTGGAGAAGCACAGTCTGAATTCGCCGGAAAGACTTCGGACCAGACTATTACCGTACTCGAGGCCAATATCGACGATTTGAATCCACAGGTATTCGGGTACGTGATGGATCGCTTGCTGGAAGAAGGCGCATTGGACGCCTTCGGCATCCCGGTTCAGATGAAGAAAAATCGACCCGGAATGTTGCTCAGCGTGCTCTGCAGTCCCGAAGACGCGGGCAAGCTGACCAATCTAATTCTCTTGGAAACCACTACACTAGGTGTGCGCAGACGAGAAGAACAGCGCGAGATTCTTGCACGCAAATTGATCACAGTGTCCACGCGCTGGGGCAATGTGCGGTTAAAAGTCGCCAGCATGAATGGAACGATAACGAATTATGCTCCGGAATATGACGATTGCCGGCGCATCGCGGTTGAGCATCACGTGCCGTTGAAGAACGTCATGCAAGAGGCATTGCAGGCGTACATGAAAGTTCGGGCCAAAGCGGGCTAGAAGTTCGCGCTATTCCAGGCCCGAAATTTTTCACCACTCAGTAGCAAAGTAAGCGCAATCGAAACCAGAAGCCAAAGAGTGCAATGAGCAAGAAGTTTTACATTACGACGCCTATTTATTACGTCAACGCGCGCCCCCACATCGGGCACGCCTATACCACGATTGCCTGTGACACCATCGCGCGCCGTCAACGCATGCTCGGGGCGGAGACGTTTTTCCTGACGGGAACCGACGAGCACGGCCAGAAGATTGAAAGAGCGGCCCAAGCCGCCGGTAAAACGCCGCAACAACTCACGGATGAAGTCTCAGCGGAGTTTCGCGCTTTGTGGGACCGGATGGGACTGACCTATGACGATTACATCCGCACCACTTCCGACAAGCATAAACGCGGTGTGCAAGAACTCGTCCACCGCATTCGCGATAACGGATACATCTACAAAGGCCGCTACACCGGCCAATATTGCGTGTTCGATGAGCTCTATGTGGATGCCGTCGGGCCAGGCGCGCCTTGCCCCGAGTGTGGCCGACCAACGGAAACGGTAGAAGAAGAGAACTATTTTTTTAAGCTGTCCGCATTCCAGGACAAGTTGATCAAGCTCTACACCGAGCGGCCGGACTTTATTCGACCCGAGACGCGGTGCAACGAAGTCATGTCTTTCGTCCGCTCCGGGCTTCGCGATCTCTCCATCAGTCGCAGCACATTCGCCTGGGGCATTCCAGTGCCGGACGATCCCAAGCACGTGATTTACGTGTGGCTCGACGCACTCGCGAATTACATTACAGCGCTCGGTTTTGGTTCGCCGGATACAACTCTTTACGACAAGTTTTGGCCCGCCGACCTGCACATGATTGGCAAGGAAATCGTGCGCTTCCACTGTGTCTACTGGCCGGCGTTCCTGATGGCCGCCGGACTACCCTTGCCCCACGGAATCATGGCGCACGGCTGGCTGCTTTTCGAAGAAAACAAGATGTCCAAATCGCGCGGCAACATTGTGCGCGCGGAGACCATTCTCGACGTCCTGGGAGCGGATGCGCTGCGCTATTTTTTGCTGCGTGAGATTGTTTTCGGACAGGATGGTTCGTTCTCGTTCGATGCGCTGGTGCAACGCTACAACGCGGATCTGGCCAACGGCCTGGGCAATCTTGCCAGTCGCACTCTGACCATGATCACCCGCTATTTCCGGGGTGAGGTCCCGTATCCTTCGCATACCGCGTCTCACACCCGTGCAGAGGATGCGATTGCGGACACCGCGCGAAAAGTGATCGCAGAGTGCAGCACTCTTTTTGATGAATACCAATTTTCGCGGGCGCTCGAAACCGCGTGGGGTCTGGTTGCAGCTGTGGACAAATATATCGTTGAGAACGAACCTTGGGCGCTAGGTGAAAAGCGGGATGAGGCAAGCCTGTCGCGATTGGCCACGGTGCTCTACACCAGCGCCGAGGCATTGCGGATCGTGACCGCGCTGGCGCATCCGGTAATTCCAGAGGCGACAGCGAACATCTGGTCCCAGCTCGGTCTTGGCGATATCAAGAAATTTCCTTTGTCGGATTTGAAATGGGGACAGCTGAAGTTGGGCGGGAAATTGGGCCGCGTGGAACCTGTGTTCCCGCGCGCTGACAAGTCTGCGATCGAACGGATGCAGAAACTGGAAGAGCGCGAGGTCGCGCGAGCGACCGAAGCGGTGCCCGCCGCCGAGCCAGCGCGCGCCGCAGGCGCCACGTTCCCCGCAGATCCCACGGCTCCAACTGCAGCAGCCAGGCCATCTGCAATCCCCGCGGACGGCAAAATCAGCATCGACGATTTTGCCAAAATTGAATTGCGCGTCGGGCAAGTGAAGGTCGCTGAAAAAGTAAAAGGCGCCGATAAGTTATTACGTCTGGAAGTCGATCTCGGCACCGAGGTGCGGCAGGTAGTGGCCGGCATCGCCGAGGCATACGCGCCAGAGACGCTGATCGGCCGGAAAGTCGTGATCGTGGCGAATCTTGCGCCCAGAAAGTTACGCGGATTGGAATCGAATGGAATGATTGTGGCCGCGTCTGCTGAGGGCGGAAAGCCCGTGCTGTGCAGTTTCCTGGAAGATGTGCCGGTGGGAACGAGGTTGAAGTAAATTTGCAGCAAATATCCGACCAGCTAAGAAACTCAGCAATATCCCATGATGTTCGTTGACTCCCACGCCCACCTCGAGATGGAGCAATTCAACACCGACCGCGAGCAGATGCTGGCGCGGGCGCGGGACACGGGTGTTGAGACAATCGTGGCCATCGGCAGCGGAACCGGTCCTGGCTCGTTGGACTGCGGCATTGCACTCGCCGAGGAGTATGAATTCATTTATGCCACCATAGGCATTCATCCTCATGAAGCCAACCTTGCGACGGATGCCGACCTTGAAGAACTAGAGGAATTGGCCAAGCGGCCCAAGGTCATTGCCTGGGGCGAGATCGGACTGGATTATTTCTACGACCATTCGCCACGCGAGATTCAAAAACAGGTTTTTCTTAAGCAACTGGAGATGGCGCGATCAGCCAAGCTGCCCATCGTGATCCACTGCCGTCCGTCGGAAGGAAGCGACAATGCGTGGCGAGACTGCCTTCAATTATTACAGGACAATTGGGCGAGCGCCGGCCTGGGAGGCATCCTGCACTGCTTCACCGGGACCAGGGAACACGCGCAGTCTGCACTGGAGATGGGATTCATGATTTCCTTCGCCGGCAACATTACGTTCCCCAAGGCACAGCCCATCCGCGACGTCGCCAAGGAAGTCCCTTTGGACCGCATGCTGATTGAGACCGATTCTCCATTCCTGGCTCCCATTCCTAATCGAGGCAAACGCAACGAACCAGCATTTGTGAAAGAAGTGGCACGGCAAGTGGGCGAATTACGCGGGCTTTCTACTGAAGAAGCGGGCCTCCAGACGGCAAAGAACTTCTACCGCTTCTTTTCGCTTCACGAAAAGCTCAACTCCATTTAGCTTGTTGTGTGCATCGTGTGCGCGCCGGGACTCATCTATCAGACAGGGATGGACAAGTACAATTCGCGACTCAGCCTGACTGAGAAACGCAGCGCTAGAAAGACCAATTCCAAATGCCTGAAAACACTTTTGATATCGTAAGCAAAATCGACTTGCAGGAAGTCAGCAATGCCATCCAGCAGGCCTTGAAGGAAGTCCATACCCGCTTCGATCTGAAAGATTCGAAATCGAATATCGAACTCGAAGGCAAAGACGCGATCGTCCTGCACTCGATTGACGAATACAAGCTGAAAGCCGTCAACGACGTCTTCCAGCAAAAACTGGTGAAACGCGGAGTGCCGTTAAAAGGTCTCACCTACGCGGCAGTTGAGCCCTCGGCGGGAGGTATGGCCAAACAGCGCATCACCATGCAGCAAGGGATTCCCATTGAAAAAGCCCGTGAAATTGTGAAGCTCATCAAGAATTCGAAGAAGCGAGTGCAGGCGTCCATTCAGGCGGATTTGATCAGGGTGAGCGGGAAAGATCGTGACACTTTGCAGGAAATCATTGCCCTTCTGAAGCAGCAGGATTTCGGAATTGATATGCAGTTCACAAATTACCGGTCGAACTAGCGAGGATAAACCGTAACCTTGAGCTCACCTGCCATCATCAACGGCAAAGAAGTCTTCGAGTTGTTGCGCGACGACCTGGCTGCCATCGAGCGCGAATTCGGGCGCGACACAGTATCGAACGTCGAAGCCATCACGGAAATCGGCGAATATCTTCGCGCCGGTGGAGGCAAACGCATACGGCCCGCTCTGTTGCTACTCTCCTCACGCCTCTTCAATTATCAGGGACGGGGCGCCATCCGACTTGGCGCGGTGGTTGAAATCATCCACACCGCGACCCTGGTGCACGATGACATCATCGACGAAGCGCAGACCCGGCGCGGGCGTCCAGCAGCCAACACTCAGTGGGGCAATTCCAAATGCGTGCTCGCCGGCGACTGGCTTTACATGCAGGCGTTCAAGATCGCCGTGCAGGAACGCAATTTCCGCATTCTCGACACACTGATCGAACTGACTCAACAAATGGTCGAAGGAGAACTTCTGCAGATGGAGAAATTGGGCCAGCTGATTTCGCTGGACCAACACTTCGATCTCATCTTCCGCAAGACGGCGTGCCTTTTCTCAACCTGCATGCGGATGGGAGCAATCCTCGGGGGAGCGACTCCGGAGCAGGAAGAGAGTTTGGCGCAGTACGGACGTGACCTGGGGATGGCATTCCAGATCGTGGATGATGTGCTCGATCTGACTGCGTCGGAGAGCATTCTCGGCAAGCCCGTAGCCAGTGATTTGCGTGAAGGCAAAGTCACGATGGCGGTGATTCACGCTTTGGAACGCTGCACCTCCCGCGAACGCTCGGCGATCGAAACAGTAGTGACCGAGCAAGGCTTTGATGGCGTCACTCATACTCAGATTCTCGCCATTCTCAATCGCTATGGATCACTGGATGCGGCCAGCGCGCGTGCGATGCAATATGCGGCACTGGCGCGAAATGCGATTTGCAATTTTCCCGATAGCGAAATCAAGCGAGCATTAATGTGGGCGCCGGATTTTGTGGTAGCGCGGGAAAAGTAACGTCTGAATATTCTCTAAATGAATCCAATTAGTCTAACCGGAGCGGTATGCACGATTTTCTTTCGCTAATCGCCCATCACGGCTACGCGGTGGTGTTCCTGGTCGTGTTGGCTGAAGCCGTCGGATTGCCGGTTCCGGCGGCAATAGCATTGCTGGCAGCGGGCGCGGCCGTCGCCTCGGGAGCTCTGCGTGCACCAGTGCTGCTTCTGGTGGCAGTGATCGGCATGCTCATTGGAGATTCCCTACTTTTTGTTCTGGGCCGCTACATGGGATGGAGTCTGCTCGGCTGGCTCTGCAAATTATCCGCCAATCCGGAAACCTGCATCATGCGCTCAGCCGAATCTTTTTATAAACGTGGCAAGCTTACGCTGGTGATCGCCAAGTTCATTCCCGGCGTAAATACCATGGCGCCTCCGTTGGCGGGAAGCATGCTAATGCGTCCCATGCTTTTCTTCCAGCTCGACCTGGCGGGCGCTGTGCTTTATGCGGTGGCCTATGCAAGCTTGGGATTTCTGTTTCGCGATTTTCTGGTAGCGATAACGCGTGGCTTCCAGACGGCTGGTCGTGCAGTGGAGATGGTGCTTCTGATCGGCCTCCTCGGCTATATCATTTACCGCATCGGACTCTACCGCAAACATTCTATCTATCGCATTGTGCCCCGAGTGCAAGTTGAAGAACTGGCTCGCAAGCTGGCGTCAGAGAACGACCAGGCCCACCTCATCTTGGTAGATGTCCGCAGCCATGGCTACTACGACCCCAACGCCGCGCGCATTAAAGGCTCAATCCGCGTGGAGCCCAATAATCTGGCGGAAGAAATCAAGAACCTTCCCAAAGATAAAGATCTTTACGTCTACTGTACTTGAATGCGCGAAGCAACTAGCGCCCGGGTGGCGCACCTGCTGCGGGAAAAAGGATTTAACGCCTTTGTCCTTGTGGGAGGGTTCGCAGCTTGGAGAAAAGCCGGCCAGGCTACCGAACCAGTGCCTCGCGATGATCTGGTGAAACTGCCCACGTTCACGTAAATCAGGTCTCTGGTCTCAAGGCTCTAGTCTCTGGTCTCAGGGCTCCGGTCTCCGCCGCCTTATACTGTCTTCAGATGGCTTCCCACAAAGAAGTTGAGGTCAAGTTTCGTGTAGATGATGTGCGCGCGCTCACTCGGAAACTGCGGGCGGCTGGGTTTCGACAAATTACACCACGCACTCACGAGATGAACACTCTTTATGATTTACCTGGTCAACCGCTGCGGCGCCGTGGAGAACTGTTGCGCTTGCGTCGGTACGGCAAGGAATGGCTGTTGACTCACAAAGCTAAGGGCAAGGCCGGGCGTCATAAGATGCGTGAGGAGACCGAAACCAAGGTTAACGATGGCAAGAAAATGGACGCCATTCTGCGCGCTCTGGGTTTCGAACCTAGCTTTCGCTATGAGAAATTTCGCGCGGAGTGGAGTGATGGAAAGGGCCACGTCGTCGTCGACGAGACTCCCATTGGGAACTTCGGCGAGATTGAAGGACCACCGCGCTGGATCGATGCAACCGCTCGTCGCCTTGGAATTCAGCGGAGTAACTACATCCCTCAAAACTATGCAGCATTGTTTCAGGAGTGGAAGCAACGGACCGGAAGCCAGGCAAGAGAAATGACTTTTAAGGCGGTTAGGCAAAAGAGATCTAGAATGTTGCTCAATGGACCGTGACACCCTGAACCAAGCTTAAGAAAAAGGGCAAGTTGCCGAAGCTGTGGCCGACGATGCCCGGCCAAGTGCTTCTTGTGCGTTGTGCAATAAAAGAAAGCGCAAGGCCTGTAATTGCCATCCGGACCGTGTCCCAGAGAGTGGGCTGCATGAATAGGTGGAACGCCGACCAAGCGATGCCGTGGACAAACCACGCAGTCCTGCCAAAAGCTAGTTCCTGTCGTGGCAGCACATAACCGCGCCACCACAGTTCCTCCCCACCGATGTTGCACACCAGCATCACAACAGCATAGTAAAAAGGAATCCACCAGGCCCCTTGCAGAGTTAGCCCCATGAAATCGGTTGGACCGAAATGGCTAAAGAACTCACTGTAGAATCCAGTAGAATCGAAAAATTTTACGGACTGCAACATGGGTTGAAGGATCGCAGCGTTACGCTTGACAAGCGTGCCTAACAAAATCGCGGCGAATAGCCACTTTTGGCTCGTCTTCTCTTTCCATAGTGCAAGCCACGACGCTGCCACGGCAAGAAGATCCGCCCAATTACCCCCGTACATAAATCCGGAGAGCGCTACTGCCCAGAGCCAAACTGTGCCACTTGGAAGTGTGAGCCGCAACCGTTGCCGGAGGCTCTTCAAGGAAACAGAACCCAGATCAAGAGTCGCGCCTGCGAGCGCGGCAACCAACATGAGCGCAAGCGGCAATACCAGCAACACCTGGAAAATACGCCACCAAGAGGTTCCCTGTTGCCAGAGACCCGGCCCCAGCCAATGAAAGAGGAAACCGAAAACTAAGGCTGGAACACCGAATAGAAGAATTGTCGCGACCCAACCTGCTGGCTTCATCGCCGGTAAGTGTACGCGATGAGTGTAGCTGACCCGAAGAGCAAGCCACCAAAAGATCTTTGAAAAAACTATGTTGTTCAGCGGTTGGCGGACGCCGTTTTGGCGCAAAACTTGTCGAATGCGACCGTGAGTTCGGCTGCGATTTCTTCCGCGTCACGATATTCGATGTCACTACGCTGCATCATGTAGATCAGCTGGCCGTCTCGAAACAACCCTATGGAAGGCGATGAGGGTGGGTATCCGGTGAAATAACTGCGAGCGCGATCAGTGGCTTGGGGATCTTGTCCGGCAAAAACGGTGAATAAATTCTCCGGACGGTTGGGATGCTGAAGCGCCCGGCGGACACCGGGTCTCATCCGTCCCGCGGCACATCCGCAGATAGAATTGACAACCACCATGGTCGTACCGGCTTGATTGGCCAGCGCCCGATCGACTTCCTCCGGAGTGCGTAGTTCTTGAATGCCCACTCGAGTCAACTCTTCGCGCATAGGAATCAGCATGATTTCCGGATACATTTCAGCTCCTTGATAGTCTCGACACAATCATTGTAATACGCCGAGCACCTCACACCGCACGAAGTGCAGCTTTTTAGCTCGTATATATTGATGGCAGCCCAATGCTCATCCAGGAAAACGTGCCCCTGGCGCCACTGACTACCCTCAAGGTCGGCGGACCGGCTCGATATTTTGTTCAAGCGTATACCATCGCGGAGGTCAGCGAGGCGGTCTCTCTGGCACGCTCAAGAAATCTCGCGCTGCTCGTTCTGGGCGGCGGCAGCAACCTAGTGATCTCTGACGCCGGCTGGCCCGGACTCGTCCTAAAGATTACAATTCCCGGAATCGAAGAGCGCAGCCAAGGCGATAAATCGCTGTTCGAAGTCGGAGCGGGCGAGGAGTGGGACAAGTTCGTCGCCCACGCTGTGTCCCGCAATTGTTCCGGGATTGAATGCCTAAGCGGCATCCCGGGAAGCGTGGGCGGAACTCCCGTGCAGAACGTTGGCGCTTACGGACAGGAGGTAGCGGAGACCATCGAATCCGTTCTGGCGCTGGATCTTAAAGACGGTCAGGTGCACGAACTGTGCAAAGAAGCGTGCAGCTTTAGATACCGCACCAGTATTTTCAATACCTCTGAGCGTGGACGATACATCATTGTGCGCGTGACCTACGCGTTGACTCCTGGCGGCGAGCCGACGATCCTCTACGCCGATCTTAAAAAATACTTTGGTGGCTGGAACACGCAGCCCAGCTTGGCCACTACGCGTGAAGTTGTCCGGCAGATTCGGGCGAGCAAGGCCATGCTGATCACACCCGGCGACGAGGATTGCCGCAGCGCTGGATCTTTCTTCAAGAATCCAGTCTTATCCGATGAGCAATACAAAGAGCTCAGCAACCGCGCGGCGGCAAAAGGTTTGCAGATTCCAAGCTATCCGGCGCTCCAGGCTCAAAGAAAAATTTCGGCAGCGTGGCTAGTGGAGCACTCCGGGTTCAGGAAAGGCTATGGAAATGAACGTGCGGGCATCTCCCGCAAGCACGCGCTAGCCATCGTGAACCGAGACAACGCGACTGCGGCCGACATCGTCGCATTGAAAGAAGAGATCCAGCGGCGGGTAGAAGAAGTCTGGAGACTGCGACTGGAAACGGAACCTGTATTCGTAGGGTTCTAGCAAACACCAACTAACTGCTTCAAAATATACGTGGCACTCTGCACTACTTCCCCGGCAGCTTGCGAAAGGGATGCTCAAAACTCAGATAGAGAAAGACGCCTTTCTCCCCGCTGCTCGGGCCAACGCCGATTGGTACGCCGATACCAGGCACAATCTGTAGCCCGTTTTTGAAGTTGTACGCCCAGCGAATCCCAGGGCTGAGAAATAGAGATCGTGACCACTCAGTTTTGGCAGGAGCCACCACGAACTGCGAATTCGCAAATACAGTTTCCAGCATGACATTAAACCGCGGATTGGTTAGCCAGATGAAGCTTTGTCCCAGGTTGTAGCCGGTTGCGGAAGCACGATCCCTTGAGGCGTCTTGAGCGTGGGGTACGACAGTAACCCCCGCATTCCAGTGGCTCACCAGGTTTTTGCTCAAGACGAGGCTTACTGGAAGGCTGGTCTGTATGCCGAGTCCGCCAGCGCCACGTCCGTCAGCAACACTCCCGGTGGGCAATATCAAGCTAAGCCGTGGCGCAAATGCGAGCTTTGCATTGCCGTTTCCTACAAGCTGGTAGCGGTAGTGTAGAAAGACGTCGCCAATGCCCGCGCCCGAATCCTGGAAAGCTCCGGCATGGAAAAACGGCACGGTGTAGCTGAGTTGGTGACGCGCGTCACCGGGGACTGGCCATTCTTGAGTAAAAATGTATGCCCAATCTTTGCTGTTCCAGAAGCGAGTGAAGCTACCGATGTGCTGCACTACGCCAAAGTTTTGGTTGTAAGCCTCTTCGATCAGAAAGCTGTTGTCTTGAATACCCGGCTGCGCAGAAGCCGATGAAGCGGAATCTTGCTGGGCAAGAGCAGCGCCAGCTAAGAGAAGGACCACGAAGACAAAGTAAAAGCAGCCAATGATGGACGTGTGTCCGCAGGCACGACCGATTCTGGTCATCGATTGGCCAATCGCGCTGCTTCCTCAAAAATGCGGACAAACATTTGGCGTGTAAGTTTTCCGGTTTGTGTGTTCTGGTTGGAAGGATGGTAGGACGCCAGCAAAATCTTCCCATCCGGCATTTCGTACTTTGCGCCGTGCTGAAAAAAGTAGGGCTTCTTGCCGGCAAGTTGACCTCTGCGTTTCAAGTAATTGAGGTAAGCATCGAAACCGATTCTTCCCAACGCCACTACCACTCTCAAATTCTTGAGACCATCCATTTCGCGATCGAGATAAGGCGCACAATTCGCGAGTTCCTGTGGCAACGGTTTGTTATCGGGAGGAGCACAGCGGACGGCGGCTGTGATGTACAGACCTTTCAACTCAAGTCCATCGTCACAATGCGTGGCGTGGGGCTGATTGGCAAAACCAGTTTCGTATAAAATTGGATACATGAATTTGCCGGACGCATCCCCCGTGAAAGGCCGTCCCGTGCGATTTGAGCCGTGGGCGCCTGGAGCGAGTCCGAGCACGAGAACTCGAGCGTTGGGATCACCGAAACCCGGGACAGGTCTTCCCCAATATTCGCAGCCACGATAAGCCCGACGTTTCTCACGAGCCACCTGCTCGCGGTAAACCACCAACCGCGGACATCGGGTGCAGCGGACAACTTCGCGGTTCAGCGTGTCCAGCCAGGCAGCAGACACTTCGGACATTGGACTGCAGGCGTTTGGCATTCGATTGAAGATTATTCTACAGGTCTATTGGCCGGAATCGAGGCGGGCGATTTCTCTTGCGAACAAAGGATTCTTTGGAAAGTCATCACGAAGAGCAGCCAACAGCTCTCGCGCCCGCGGCTTGTCTTTTTCCCGGACATAGGCAATGGCCAGCAGTATGCGAGCGAACGGCGCCAGATAACGTCCTCGCTCGGCGGTCAACTGCAGCTCTGCCATCCCGGCTTTCTTGTCTCCGGAAACCCCGCCGAGACGCATGATCCAACGCACCGGCGCGGCCATGCTGCCGATAATGTATTTGCTAATCCCGGCAGCAATATGGCCGTCATAGCATTGGGGATCCACCGCCAGCAATTGCTCCGACCATTTCGTGGCTTCTTTGGTGTAGCGCAGGGAAGCCAGATTGCGTTTCTCGATCAGTGCGGCATAATCTGCACGCAGGCCGAAAGAAAGCGTCATGGCAAACAATGCGTCGCGATCCTTGGGATTCTTTACCAGAAGCGCACGTGCACGGCTCTCCGACTGGTCGAGCGCAAGGTTAAAGCGGTCGCGAACGCCAGGATCCGGGGCGAGTTTCTTGCGGGCATTAAAAGCTTTGTCGTTTTCGTAGAACTGCGCTTCCAGCACGCCCAGCCGCTGAAATTCCGAGAACAGCAGTCCCGCCGCATCCGCAGCGGGACTGACCGGATCCTCGGGATGCTCCCGTTGCCAGGAGGAAAAGAACTGGTGCGACCGATCGAACTCCAGGTCATACATAAGCCGGAAGCCTTGGTCGAAGGGCGAGTTGGCCACGCTGATATCGGCAGTCCAAGCGGGTAGGCAGAAAGATGCGAGTAAGATAACTCCCAAAACTCGCCGTCCGTGCCTAGTAAATTTTTCTTTCATGCGACCGAGTCCTGCCACGTGCGTCCTAAGCAGTTTAGATGCTGATACTTTACGCTGCCGGAAATCATTTGCAAAAAAATTGTAAAAATCAGCCCTTGGCACTCATTCGGCACTCGGCCCTTTTTGGCTTCAACTCATTGCCAAGTGCTAATTGCCGTCCTCAGTTTGACGCCCTAACTCCCCTTTGCTACCTTCTAGGGTTTCCTCTTCCTCAATTGAGATTCTCATGGCCCTCAAGTTTCGCGGAGTAGATTTCATCGAGTTTGACGCTCTGCTTACGGATGACGAGCGCCTGGTGCGCGATACGGCCCGCAGATTCATTGAAGAAAACCTCATCCCCATCATTGAAGAATGCAATCGTGCGGGACGCTTTCCTCGCGAACTGGTCAAGCCCATGGCCGATCTTGGTTTCTATGGAGCCAGTCTCAAAGGTTACGGCTGCGCCGGGATGTCCAACGTCGAATACGGCTTGGTTATGCAGGAACTGGAGCGTGGCGACTCCGGCGTGCGCTCTTTTGTCAGCGTGCAGTCGGCGCTGGTCATGTATCCCATTTACGCCTTCGGCAGCGAAGAGCAGAAACAAAAATGGCTTCCAGCTCTTCAGAAAGGCGAAAAGCTTGGCTGTTTTGGCCTGACCGAGCCGGACTTCGGTTCCAACCCCGGCGGAATGCGCACCCGCGCCCGCAAGGTCGGAAAAGAGTACGTACTGAACGGTGAGAAAATGTGGATCACCTCCGGTTCCATCGCCGACGTCGCTGTCATCTGGGCCAAAGTAGAAGATGAAGACAACAAGGTCCGGGGATTTCTGGTGGAAACCAATCGCCTCGGTTTTCGCGCCGAAGATATTCACGGCAAGTGGTCATTGCGCGCGTCAGTGACTTCCAGCCTTTCCCTGCAGGATGTCCACATACCGGAATCGAATCTGTTGCCCGGGAGTGGCGGGTTGAAGTCTCCACTCAAATGTCTGAATCAAGCCCGCTACGGCATCGGATGGGGAGCAATCGGCGCGGCGATGGCTTGCTACGACTGCGCTTTGCAATATTCGCTATTCCGCAAACAGTTTCGTGATCAGCCCATCGCTTCGCATCAACTCGTCCAGGAAAAATTGGCGTGGATGATCACCGAGATCACCAAGGCGCAGTTGCTGGCGTTGCAAACTGGGCGTCTCAAAGATAAAGACAAGGCCGGGCCGCAGCACATTTCCATGACCAAGCGAAACAATGTCTGGATGGCGCTGGAATGCGCCCGCATGTCACGAGATATTCTGGGCGCTAATGGAGTTGCCGATGAGTATCCAATCTTCCGCCACATGGCCAATCTCGAATCGGTAAAGACTTACGAAGGCACGCACGATATTCATACCTTGATCATCGGACAGAGTGTGACCGGAATTGACGCATTCTAACTTTGGGGCGATTCCACGAACTCAAGCCGCCGTCCCAGCACTCTTGCCGCGGACGCGCGCAGCATAATCGCCAACTGACGTTAAGCGAATACCATATTTCTTGGCAGTTTCCTGAGCTCCCTTTATTTCCCCTCCTTGGGTATATCCGAGCATCAGTGCAGCAAAGGTTTTTTGCAGCGGATCAGGGGAGCTGTATTGCTGCTGCAAAGCCTCTGCGGGCACGTGTTCGAGCTGGAATTTTTTCTCCAAAGCTTGTTCAAAGATCTTCACTGTCCAGTTGCGACACCGCGTGCGGTCCTCCCATCTCCAGGATCGTGTGCTCATCATCTTTCCCCATAGCAGCAGCCACTGCAAAGTCGGCAACGTCGAATGTGGAGATGTAACTGCCCTTGCCCTCTCCCGACCCGTAAATCCGAATCGCGCCGCTGACGAAATCAAAACCAAGTGCCGGGCTTAACCACACTTCGGCGAAATAAGAAGGGCGCAGAATGACGGTTTGCATGGAACTCCGGAGCAGACGGTTTTCGCAAGTTCGCTTGGCAGTCTCAAGCGGCGAGGCGATCTGAATATTTCCGGAGTAAGAAGTGTAAACAAAACGCTTCACCCCAGCGCGCTCGGCAGCTTCAATTAGCGCCACGCTGCCGTCGAGGTCCACGCGTCGCAGCCCATCATTGGCTGCCGTGGGCATGGATGTTGCGGTACAGACCACGGTGGCAATTCCGCGGCAGGCTGGCTCGAGAGTCTCCGCAACCGTCAAATCGCCATTCACAATTTCTATCCCGGCGGCACGAAGTGGTTGAACTTTCGGGTGGGCATCGCCGCCGCGCACCAGAGCTCTTACTGATTGTCCTCGCCTTCGAAGCTTCTGGGCCACCTGTCCACCCACTACGCCCGTCGCTCCCACTACTAGAATGGACATGTCTCCCTCCGTAGCGCCCCCACTGTTCTTGTCCCGAAGAATCTAGGTCGGTAGATCAGGCATGTCAAGGCCTGCATGAACGAGAACGCGGCGAGATGGATTCTGCGCGCCTTGTTTCCCACATCGAGATTGCATCGGCATCTTTAACGGAAAATTTACATTCCAGACATGTTTGAGTAACACAGCGTCCATAGGCTTCTGGTTCCGAGGCAACACCAGTGTCGAACTACCCCTAAAAACCCAGGAGACAGATGCAATGGAAAGTTACATCGCTGTAGCGAAACACTCAGGCCGGGCATCGTGGCGCTTGGCTCTGCTTTTGTTGGTTATCGCACTTTTTCTGATTCCCACCCACATGCTTGCCGAAGAACCTCACCACCGTATCCAGAACATCATCGTCATTTACCAGGAGAACTGGAGCTTCGATTCTTTATACGGCTTGTTCCCGGGAGCTAACGGAGTGTCCGGGGCTTCGACCGTGTCGCTCACACAGCGCGACCGTCTCACCGGTGAGCCGTACAGCTCACAACTGGGCCAAACGTTCGACCTGGTATCTGGTTCCCTCTCGCTGACAACTCCACCCCAGCCAATTGACAACAATGTCAGTCCTGCCCAGATCGATACTCGGTTCCCCTCCAACCTCAACACGCTGCTCCCCTACAACCTAGTCACCAAGGCTAACCTTCAGACCTCCGATAAAACAGGCGACATCGTCCATCGCTTCTGGCACGAACAGGCTCAAATCAACCACGGGAAAATGAATCGATTCGTGACCTGGAGTGACAATCCTGGATTGGTCATGAGCTACTTTGACGCCACCAACCTGCCGGAGGGCAAACTCGCTCAGAAATACACGATGGACGACAATTTCTTCCACGCTGCTTTCGGCGGGTCATTCCTGAATCACCAGTTCCTGATCGCCGCTGCGGCGCCCGTTTATCCGAATGCCCCGGCAAGCATGCAGCCGACACTGGACGCTAGTGGAAAACTCGCTCTGGATTCCACCACGGGCAAGACCATTCATGACGGCAATATCACACCGATCGGAGCGCCTTCCTTCAGCATCCCGGGTGGTACATTCGGCAAAAACTATGCTGTCAACACCATCTTTTCGGTAAATCTGGTTCCGACATTTTCCACTCCTGGCAGCGCGATTTTGCTGCCATCGCAGAACGACAGCAATCCTGCCGACGCGAGTCGTCCGTACATTCCGACAATCGGAGACCGGCTGAGCGCAAAGCAGGTAAGCTGGAAGTGGTACTCCGGGGGATGGGACAACGCGTTGGCCAGCTCGGCTAGCAATCCCGCCAACAACGGAACGGTTCCTGCGAACCCGCCCGTTGATCCGCTCTTCCAATGGCACCACCAGCCGTTTGCTTACTACGACAACTATGCTCCGTGGAAAAATGGCCAGCGCAATCTGGTTTCCGCCGCTCGCTTGCAGGACGAGACCGATTTCTTCCTCGATCTGCAAAATCACGATCTGCCGGCCGTAAGCTTCATCAAACCGCTCGGCCCCAACAATGAGCACCCAGGCTATGCCGACCTGTTGCAAGGTCAGCAGCACGTCGCCGATATTGTCGAGGCTGTCAAGAACAGTGAGTACTGGGACAATAGCCTTATCATCGTGACCTACGATGAGCATGGTGGCCGTTGGGACCACGTTTCTCCGCCGACCAAAAACGGTATTTTCGGGGACGGGTCGCGCGTTCCTGCAATCGTGATCGGTCCCTTTGCCAAACGAGGTTTTGTGGACCACAGCCAACACGACACGCTCTCGATTCTAAAGACAATCGAACGGACCTTCGGCCTGGCACCTCTTAACACCTTTGACGATAACGCCTCGTCGCTCGACAGCAGCTTGATTCTCGGGGAAGCAAGATAACGAAGATTAACTAACTCTGAAAACACCAACTGTGGGCAGCCGGGCTGCCCACGATTGGATTCAGAGACGTTTTTTCTAAGCTGATTTTCTTTAGAGGCTTGGGGCGGGCCTTAACTCACCACGCATCTCCCGTGCCCACTGGGTGACAACAGCCGGAAGTTAAGGCAGTGGCTGCAAAATCACATTGGGAAAACCAGTAATCCCGAAATCGAAATCCGTCCGCTCCCCAGCCTTCTTACCGGGAGCTGGGATCAGCCTCGCCGTCAGAGGTTTGTGCCATTTGAATGCTAAGCTAGCCACGTCGCCAATAATACGTTCCAATTGCTGCTGCGATACGTCTCCGGGTAAAGGGATCGCGTCCAATCCGGTTCCACATACCGCGGAGTATGCCAGCAGCGCATCGATGCGATAAACCCCTTCGCTCCAGCCCTGTGCCAGCACCGAATCTTCCAGTGGAGGAAGCATCAATCCTGAGTAACCAACTCGCTTCACAGGAATGGAGCGCACAGCGTCGGTGATGATGGCGGCAGCGGTCAATGTGCCGCTGGAACCGAATCTTGTTCCCGTGAATTGTTGGATGGCGGCTCCGATGGAAGAGTCCGGGCCGGGGGCGGGCGTGGCATCCAGGCCCATGTAGCTCCATCCCGAATCCTTTTCTACTTGCAGCGCGATGGCTTCCAGAGATCGGGCGTGTTCCGCCAGTTTGTGCGATAAAAGTTCGCGCGCAATACGAGGATCACCGTGGCTCTCCGTGAAAACATCAGCCACTAAACTCCCGCCTTCGAGTCCAACAGAAAATTGATGGCCCCGTCCATTGTGATTGGAGCCAGGATAGAACGGAGTGTAAGGTGGCACGAATGCCGCGGCGGCAAAATCAAAATTGCGCACACCATTCGCGCTGTGATCTTCGACATACTTGATGGTTTTCGCAGCCGCACGGATTGCGTTCCAATGGATGCCATCGTCTGCGGCAATCACCAAGCTGGTGTTGATGTCGGTGGATACAAGGATGTCCGCTAGCAAGTCCACGGCTGAGTCATCTTGATCATTCAGCATTGCCGGCCCGACATTGGCGAGGAATTCCTCCTTCTTTGACAAGGCATCTAATCCCTTGAAAAATTCCAGCGCTTCCGCTTTCGTTATGCCGCGCGTGTATTGGGGGAATGGCTGGGTCGTGATGCGAATGGTTTGAACCTCATAGCCACCTTTCTCAAAGGCGGACTTGGCTTTTCGAAGCATTGCCAGAGTATCTTGGATCTGCTTGCCGTATGTGGCGCGGTCTATGCTTACGAAGGCGGTGATCGCCCGAACTCTCGGTTTCCGCGACACGTCGCTGCACCAAAGAGCTGCGGCGCAGACATGAGCGAAAAGGATCAGAATTAATGGTCCGCGGAATGCAACAAACTTGATCAATCGTTTTGTCATCCTACCTCCCGCTGATGAGGACACTTTCAGAGCGGAGCTATTTGTGCCAAAGATTCGGGCACACAGGCACATCCAGCTTCTCGCGATTTCCCTGACGGACATAAGTCGTTATAGTCTGTGACCGCCCTTTTATACACGGAGACATCATGGCAACCCATACCAGACCTGAAACTAAGGCTAGAACGTTTGGCGAAAATATTGAAAGCGATCTCGCTTCCCGATTTCTTCGTGTAGTGGAGACGGCCGCCATTGCTTCCGCCCGAACCATGGGCAAAGGCGACCGCAGGCTCGCCGACGATGTGGCCACGCAAGCTATGCGCCGCACCATGGACAACGTACCCATGCGAGGGACAATCGTGATCGGCGAAGGCGAACGCGATGAGGCGCCGATGCTCTATATCGGCGAAAAAGTAGGAGCTGAGTTTCCGGATGGAACCGAGGTTCCGGAAGTGGATATTGCCGTCGATCCGCTGGAAGGCACAAACCTATGCGCGACTGGTGCTCCCGGCGCGATTACCGTGCTGGCCGCATCCGAACGAAGCGGCCTGCTAAACGCACCCGACTGTTACATGGAAAAGATTGTGGTTGGACCATCGTGCAAAAATGCGGTGGAGCTGGACGCGCCTGTCGCCGACAATCTGAAGAACATCGCCAAGCGCATGGAACGTGACGTGGAGGACCTGGTGGTAGTCGTGCTCGACCGTCCGCGCCACGAGAAGCTGATCTCGGACATCCGCGATGCCGGCGCCCGTATAAAGTTGATCGGCGATGGCGACCTCTCCGCCGGAATTGCCGCCGCTGTGATCGGAACCGGCGTACACGCAGTGATGGGATCAGGGGGCGCCCCCGAAGGCGTTATCACGGCCGCAGCCATCCGCTGCCTGAATGGCTACATGCTTGGGCGGTTGGTGATCAATACGCCTGAATTGGAAGAACGCATCGCCCGCATGGGCATCAAAGACAAAAATAAAATCTATGAAGCAGAGGACCTTGCTCCCGGCAAGCAACTGATCTTCGCCGCTACCGGCGTAACCGATGGCTCGCTGATGCGCGGCGTGCGCTTCTTCGGAGAAGGCATAAGAACTTCGTCGGTAATTCTGACTCTTCGGACCGGGAAAGTCCGTTTTATTGACAGCATTCATTTGGAGAAAGGGCCGGATGTGAAGGTGAGGTTCGCGTAGAATGAAGTTCTTTGCTGAATCGCCATTGACGGGCGCCGAAGTAAATTTGGAAACGCAAATCAGATCACGGGCGCAAGGTTAAGTTGTGAGCTTCTAGATCGATATACCGCCCTGGAATTTCTAATCACTAAGCCGGTGTGGGCGGCCACTCCTGCGATAACCCTGGAAACAGATTCACGGTTTTCTCCGCGCGCTTGGTTCCGTCGTGAATCGCAATGCGGTGCGGTTTACCAGTTTCTGACGCGTATCCTTCCCACAGCGATACTCCTGCGTACACTCCGTCCTTACGCAGGATGTAATACGCCATGTCGATGAATCGCAGCCGATCGCGATCACCGTTGTAATTGCGCACGATTCTTTTCAGTGCATCGGTTCCTGCCTCGAGCGGTGACATCCCTTTCCGCATGTTCTCAATGATAGCGTGAGCGCCCGCAACTTTAATGTTTTCTTCCCCACTGCCTGTGGCGCCCGCGGAGCCGACATCCTGATCGGTGTAGCAGCCGGCGCCGATGATGGGGGAGTCACCCACGCGGCCAGGTAGCTTCCATGCCAGTCCGCTTGTGGTTGTGCAACTCGACATCTCGACTTTGTCATTCAGCGCGGAACAATGAATGGTGCCGGTGGGCGGGAAAATCACTTCGCGAATGGCGGTTGCTCTCTGCTCCGGCGCGATACCCAGCTGGGCAGCAACCTCTTCCATACGTTTCATCCGAATCTGCCACTCGTCATTCTGTGATTTTCCCGCGGGAAAGCGTTTTTTCCAGTTGGGATCCGCCAGCCCAGGCCCCCACCAGTCGGAGTGAGTTTCTTTCCACAAAAGCCAGACCTTGCGCGAATAATCGGTCAACAAATTTTCCCGCGGAAAACCTTGGGCGACGGCGAACCGTTCCGCCCCTTCGCCCACCAGCATGACGTGTCCGGTATGCTCCATGACCGCCTTGGCTACCTGCGAAGGATTCTTAATGTTGCGGATACCGCCCACTGAGCCAGCTCGCCGGGTCGGTCCGTGCATGCAGCAGGCATCGAGCTCAACTACGCCTTCCTCATTGGGCAATCCGCCCAGGCCCACGCTGTGATCGTTGGAATCGTCTTCCGGACCCTTTACGACGCGAAGCGCAGCGTCGAGGGTATCGCCGCTGCCCTGAAGGAAGTTGTAGGCATCGTCCAGGTAGTTGTATCCATTCGCGGAGGACACGATGATTGGCCGCTTGCCCGCCAGTGTTCGTGTCTGGGCTCTCTGGGAGTCTTGCTCTTTCTGTTCCTGACCCTCCAAGCCGAGCGATAACGAGCCAACTACTGCCGAAGTAAGAAAATCGCGACGAGAAAAAGCCACACGACCCTCCGCCGAAGCTTGTTGTCAAAACGCCGAACAGCATAGCATGCGAATTCTTGTCTTGACGTCTCATCCACTTGTCCTCTAATGTGCGGTGACTCGACGCGGATTGCGAGAATCTGGCATCCTAAAAATTCACGGCACGGAAAAGAAATCAAAATGAAGAAATCGGTAATCACGGTTACATTTGTGGCGGCAATGGCTTTTGTTTGTTTACGGCCTGATGTAGTCCAGGGTCAAGGCAGCAGCTCAACCACTACAGCAATCACCATTGCCCCGGATGCGGTGAAGTGGAATCCGCTCGTACCGGGAATCCAGATTTCCACGCTCGCTGGGGATTCCAGCAAGCCAGGCCTTTACACTGTGCGATTGAAGTTTGCCGATGGCGCGCGCGTGGCTCCGCACTGGCATCCCGAGGACGAGAGCGTGACCGTGTTACAGGGTACGTTGCTGGCAGGAATGGGCGAGAAGTACGACACCGCCAGCATGCACGAGTTTCCCACGGGTTCGTTCCTGCTGATGCCAAAGGAAATGCGGCACTTCGCGGCCGCGCGCGGCGAGACCATCGTGCAACTGCATGGCAATGGACCTTTTGTGATCAATTACGTCAATCCGGCGGACGATCCATCTAAGTCCAATAAATAAATAGACGGCCCGCATTAGCCATTGGCTAACACTTGGCGGTGGGATCCAATCCCCGGCCCGCCAGCCGTTCGGAATGCCCCCCGAATGCCACTTCGACAGCTATCGGCGCACCACGGGCATCCTAACGCCGGCAAACAGCATTCTGGGCGAAGGGTTGGATTGCAGACAGGGCGCGCGGTGCGTGGCGTTACATTCTAAAATAAAATAGCTATAAGATATTAGGTTTGTAAGTTGCTGATAAAGAGGCGGGCCTTGGTTTTCTAGAAAGTTGATCGATTATGAGACTGCGGCCATGCCGCTGCCCTTACTCTGATCCGCACGGAAGCGCAGAAGCGCGGCGATATTTCCGACTTTGTCGAATTCCGGGTCTCCATCTACATAAAACAACTCGATATCGCGACGGATTGTCGCCGGAATAATGGCTTCGCAGACATCTTCAAGTTCCCGTGTGCCGCGACCGCAAGCGGGACAATAGCGCACCATGTGCGCGTCCAAATGGCCGCAGCCTGTGCATTCCACGGCGTGAGCGCGATAATTCTCACCCATCAGTAGCGTCTGCACTTCCCCAAGCTCCAGGGAACGCAGCACGCGGCGCAGGCCGGTGACTCCGCGGCTGTTGCTTTTGGACTGGCTGATGACTTCCTTCACTAGGTTGCGGCGGCGCTCATCGCGCGATTCCCGCAGGATACGTCCCGCCTGTTCGCGCACGTGATCTGCCTTCATGCTGCCCACGTCGGCGGAGAAGCGCCCTAGCATCCGTTTCTTTAAATAGGGATGCAAGTGGGTTTCAAGATCGTGCCAGTTACTCTCCTGGCAGCCAATGATCAGATTGTCGAACAGATCTTTCTCCAGAGCCTCTCTCAGGTGTTCGGCCACAAATTTAAAATGATGCAGAGCTTCGTCCTGAACACTACGCTCGGCGTGGCCACCATCGTAGCCGGCGAAGCCGTCGCCACGGCCGCGGTGCGGTAATGGACGAAACAGACCCTCCTGCTCCTTGACTTCATCCAGCCGCAGATCGAAAACCCGCGCTTTGTGGCGATCCAGCAGCACCACACAGATCCGCGGGTGCGCGCCCAGCAGCGCCGCCAGCGGCTTCAGGTGGAAGCGACGATTCACGAAGAGCTGCGTGCCGGACAATTGCGGAGGCAGATCAAACTCGCGCCAGAAGCGCCGGTTGCCGCAAGCGAAGACGGCTTTGGCGCGCGCCTGATTGCCGTGCAGCTGGCCGGCCAATTCCACTATCCGTTGCAGATCACGCCGCAGACTTACATTTTTGCCATCTTTCTCGGCGTCGCGAATCGTGTCACGCACCAGGTCCTTCAGCAAAATGGCTTCTTCACGATGAGATTTGTTCTGCGGCGTCCGTGGCTGAAAATAGAAACTGATCGCGCTGCCTCCTTCATCCTCAATGCATTGCAATTGTGCCAGCTCACGGATGTCTTCGCGCGTAATCATTACCATTTTCTCCTCAGCATCAAATCCAGATTCAATTTGTGCCTGTTCTTTGCAATTTGTCCTTGGATCGAGTGGCAAGCGATGGAGAACGACGCAGATGTTCACGAGTAGCAGCAATCGAAGTGCTTATTTCGTCGGGCTTTCTGTCAGTAATGGCAACAATCTCGTCCACCGAGAAACCTTCAATGGCGTGCAAAATGAATACCTCGCGGTCGGCCCGGGAAGTGCCATCCAAAGCGAATTGGATCAGAGTGACCATTTCGTCCGAGTACGCAATGTCCTCCGGAGTAGCTGTGCGGCGATCCGCGATCACGGTTTCCTCGGTAAAGGTTTCGTCGGGTTGATGGAACTGCAATTCCGCCTCGTCGCTGGCCCGCACATTTTGCTTGCGCACGGATTCTTCTAGCGGAACAGAAGACAGGCTTTCCGGGCTGGAAGTTGACAGATCATCAATCGAACGAATCGCCAGCCGGTATAGCCACGGTTCCAGAGCCAGGCGCTCCGGCTTCTCTCCTCCGTCACCCAAGGCGCGCGCGATGACTTCATCAATCACTTCCTCCTTGTTGACGAAGCCCGGAAGAAGCTGCTCCGCGGTTTCGCGGAAATACAATTCGCGTTCGACAAAACGCTCCAGACGCATGAGGTTGGCATTCACATAAGAACGGATGTCATCGGAAGAAGCTGTCGGCACCTGTACCGATGCGACGGTATCCTCAAATGCGACCTGCGACGTGGAACGGGTATCCGCACCTCTTCGCCAGCGTGGCCATTTGTGCGAGCTGCGCAGCAAGTCTTTGTGTTTGGTGAGTTGTTGCAGCAAGTCGTCAAATGCCGCTTTGACTGCCGCCGTCGCGGTGGAAGCGGACTCCTGCACCGCCATTTGTCCGGACGGAAGACGCAAGTTTAACGACACAATGGTGCCTTCGCGCGGGGAATTCTGCTCGATCACGCCTTTCAGATGCACCAGCTCAGGGCGAAACACCTGCAAGCGTTTGCGCAGCTTTTCGATCAGGTGGTTGATTTCTTTTTCGATGTCGGGAGTTTTTTGGACCTTGTAGCTGATGTGGACGTTCATTCACAGACCTCGGAATACGGGGGCAGATCCCGTGAAGCTCTCCGGTCCTACAGGGCGATTCTACACCTTGTTTCAAGCCTCTACCGCAAATTGCTTTTGCTCTGATTCCGCTATTGTGAGTAGCCGCGAGCTCTCGCTAAAAATCAGAGCTGCTCGAATTCGCGGTTCGTTTGTGCAACTCAGTCCCCTGCGCTTGGCTCTAACAGAAGCAATCCGAGGAAATTGCGCGATGAAGGTTCCTTTTGGAGCTTATGTGCTGGTCATCAGTTTGGCCGCAACTCAGCTGAGTTGTGGCGGTGGGGGCTCGAGCGCCGCGCCGCCCCCAAGTTCAAGTCCTGCGCCCAAAATGAGCCACGTCTTCTTGGTGGTGGAGGAGAACCACCGTTTCAACTCAGTAATCGGCAGTCCCGACATGCCTTCCTGAACGGATTGCTTCCACGGGCTGCTTTGGCCACGCAGTATTTTGCTAATGCGCATCCCTCGCTGGCGAATTACTTTATGCTGACCACGGGACAGCCTATCACGCTCGACGACAGCTTTAGCGGACCTGTGTCGCAGGACAACATCGTTAGAGAACTGATCGCTGCCGGAAAGAGTGGAAATCTTATGCGGAAGGGTTGCCTTCGGTTGGGTACACCGGCCCTGACGTTGCCGAGTACGTGCGGCGGCACAATCCCTTTGCTTATTTTTTTGACGTGCAAAATGACTCCGCGCAGTCGGCGAACCTGGTCCCCTTCAGCCAGTTTTCAGCCGATCTGGCAAACGATCATGTTCCCGATTACGCTTTCATCGTTCCAGATCTGCAAAATGATGCTCATGACTGTCCCGCCGGCCAAGCGAATTGCACGGATGGTCAGAAACTCGCGGCTGCCGATAACTGGCTAAAGAAGAATATCGGCCCAGTGCTAAACAGTCCCGCGTTCACGCAAGCTGGCCTGCTCATCATTCTGTTTGATGAATCCTCCGGCAACGACATCGCCAACGGTGGAGGGCACGTGCCCATGCTCATACTGAGTCCCAAGGCAAAAGCTGGTTTTCAGTCGAGCACGTTGTATCAGCACCAGAGCACGTTGCGACTAACGCTCGAGACGCTGAGGATGCAGAATTTGCCAGGATTGGCAGCGATCGCGCCTGAGATGGGAGAATTTTTCAAATAAGATCTACACTGCCACCGTGACCGACGTCTCGGTCCGGGTGACGGGGCGATACAGCGTATCCCTCTCGATCGGTTCGCGGCCGGCTTCACGGATCAGACGTATGAGATCCTCGCGACGCATGCCTTGCGGCGTGGTAGCCCCCGCATCGTGATAGATCTTTTCCTCGATCACAGTTCCATCAATATCATCGGCGCCGAAGCGCAGAGAGATCTGCGCAATCTTCGGCGTCATCATTTGCCAGTAGGCTTTGATATGCGGAAAATTGTCGAGTACCAGTCGGCTGACAGCGATCTGCTTGATGTCGAGCATCCCGGTAGTTTTCGGCAAGTGTTGTAGCGGTGTGTTGTCGGGATGAAAGGCCAGCGGGATGAAGGTTTGGAAACCGCCAGTCCGATCCTGTAGCGCGCGCAGTTTCAGCAGATGGTCGACGCGGTCTTCATCGTTCTCCACGTGGCCGTACAGCATGGTGGCGTTCGACTTCAGTCCCATTTCATGTGCCAGACGGGCAGTTTCGAGCCACTGGTCGCCGTCAATTTTGTGATCGCAGATGATGTGACGCACTCGATCGGCAAAAATTTCCGCACCTCCACCGGGAAGTGAATCGACGCCGGCGGCTTTCAACTCCTGCAAAGTCTCAGCAATGGAAAGCTTCGCGCGTTTGGAAAGATACGCGACTTCCACCATGGTGAAGGCTTTCAGATGCACTTGCGGAAAACGCTGTTTCAGCCCGGAAATGAGATCGAGAAAGTATTGGAACGGCAGATCGGGATGCAGCCCGCCGACGATGTGAAACTCCGTGACCGCTTCGGTGTAGCCGGAAGCTGCAGTCTCGAAAGCTTCCTCGAGAGCCATGGTGTAAGCTCCCGGCGCTTCTTTTTTTCGGCCGAAAGCGCACAGACGGCAAGCGGCCACACAAACATTGGTCGGATTGATGTGGCGATTGACGTTGAAATAGGTCCTATCGCCATGCATTCGCTCGCGCACGGAATTAGCCAGCCATCCCACAGCGAGGATGTCGCCGCTGCGGTAAAGCGCTAACGCATCATCTGTATTGAGGCGTTGCCCGGAAAAAATCTTTTCCGCGACCGGCTCAAGCTGCGGGTCGTCTGTCTGAAAAGGATGCGTCTTAAAAGGATTTACTGGCATTCACTTGATGATAACGCAGAGAAGCGACGGAAGTCACAACGATCATTATCTTCAATCTTTATCGCCGCAACAGCAGGTCTCCGGCAATAAAGAAAAAGAAGAGCACGGAAATCACGCCATTCATGGTGAAAAACGCTGCATTCAGCCGGCTGAGATCGTCCGCCGAAACCAGAGAATGTTCATAAATCAGTAACAGGGCCACGACGACAATTCCGGCGACTGCTAGTTTTCCTAATCCAAAGACGAAGACAAGAGCAACGAGCAGAAGCAACATCAGGAGATGAAACAGCCGTGCAATCCACAACGCCTTGGCAATGCCGCAATAGCGGGGGACAGAATGGAGTCCGGTCTCGAGATCGAAATCGTAGTCCTGGCAACTGTAGAGCACATCGAAACCGCCGACCCAAAATGTCACTGCCGCCGTGAGCAGCAGGATGCGGGGATCGAGTGTTCCCCTGACTGCGATCCAAGCGGCGGAGGGAGCGATCCCCAGAGCCAATCCCAAGACGAGGTGCGACCAGCGGGTAAAGCGCTTGGTATAGGAGTAGAGCAACACGACAGCCAGCGCTAACGGAGAGAGCAGCAATGCCAAGCGATTGAGTTGCGAGGCTGCAAACACAAAAATCGCGCAGGAAACTACCACGAAGGACGAGACGAATTGAGGAGTTAGTTCTCTCGCAGGAAGGGCGCGCGTCCGGGTTCGCGGATTTGCTGCGTCCATCGAGACATCTGCCAGGCGATTGAATGCCATCGCCGCAGAACGGGTGGCAACCATAGCGACGATGATCCATGCCACTTGATGAACTGCGGGAAGACCATTAGCGGCCAGTACGGCGCCGCATAGAGCAAAGGGGAGCGCGAAGATAGAATGCTCCCATTTGATCATTTCCAGGGTAAGGCGCAGATTGTGGAGCAGGGGCACGCAAAGATTTTACCGTGATCAGGGGATGCACGCTCTGTAAAACGCGGTTACACCCTATGCGATACACACGCGCACCCGTCATCCTCGGCGGCACTACGGCGACGGTTGACTGACGTGGTTGTGCCGCTAGATTTCGACGGTGCGAACTAGGCGGCTTGGAACTAGAACCATAAATAGGCTGTGTAGCGGTTGCTGGGGATGAAATTGATTCCATGACAATGTCGGCTCCCTGGACCCGGGTAAACTTTGGTGGTGCCAACCAACCAAAAGGCCCGGGAGAAAGGAGCCGAACAATGATCATGATAGGAGCAGATTACCACCC
>Ga0070698_100000492_pt1 | contig 41984 bp, 24 predicted proteins | sample KBSK1502metaG_FD_65477 | JGI IMG/M metagenome (GOLD analysis project Ga0070698, IMG submission 65477) | Corn, switchgrass and miscanthus rhizosphere microbial communities from Kellogg Biological Station, Michigan, USA - KBS K1-50-2 metaG | ecosystem: Host-associated > Plants > Roots >...
TTCCTATCCTGAGTGTTTGACTGCCAGAAAGATTATTTCTTATTTCCAACACCCTTCCGGTAATATCAATAAGTCTCACAGAAATTTTATCCTTATCATTAAATGTTTCAATATTTAAAGTGAAATAACTTGTGCTTGGATTTGGATATACCCTAACGAAAGTTATCTTTTCTAGATCTCCTTCATTCATCATGATAATATTTTTGCCTGAAGATGTCTCAGCTTCAGTTCTGTTTCCATGCCCATGATCTGAATACTGGAATACAAGATCCCTGATATCTTTTGCTTTCATACTTTTTGGCACTAACACAGTTTTGGTGCCGGTCCCCGTATTTCCATATTGATCAGTACAGGATACAGTAACTGTATAAACTCTTCCATCGCCATTGCCGGCTCTTTCTGCCCGAAGTTTTATATGATGATCATCTATTATCTCCCAATCCGGAGCAGCATCGCCATCGCCAGTTCCATTTTCCGGTTCATCGCTTATTGCTGTTACTTGACAAGTGATCGGTCCCGGGCAATTATCAGTACTTGTATAATTTACATTTACATTTTTCATTTTATGATTCGGTGGCCAAAGCACAGGAGGAGTAACAGCAAGATCATGAATGACCGGTGGCTCTACATCATTTACTGTTACAGTAAATGAACATGTGGCTGTATTATTCGAACCGTCAGATGCAGTTACAACAACGGTAGTAGTACCGACATCAAAGAAGCTACCAGATGCCTTTGAATAGGTGATCGTGGTGCCGGAACAATTATCTGATGCCGTAGCTGCGGGATAATTAACAACAGCGCCGCACAGGCCAGGATCATTTGGTTTAGTAATATTGGCCGGGCAAGTAACGACTGGTGGTTGTACATCCTTAACAATAACACGAAATGAACAACTATCATAACCCGCAGCATTTAGTGCTGTAGCAATAACTCTAGTTGTGCCTACCGGGAAAACAAAAGGTGATGTAATTGCTGTATTACCAATCCTATAATACAATTTTGCTGTCGGTACAGCAGTATTTGTATCCGCCCCAAAACTAACAGAAGCTGAACATAGGCCCGGAGTATTATTTACTGTTGTATCGTTAGGACAAATTATATCAGGAATAACAAAAGATGCATTTTGCAAAAAAATCTGTGCTCTTATTTCACCAGCAGGAAAAGCAGTAGTATGAATATTAAAATATATGAGTCCCATTTTTAAACTGTCCTCCTGCCCGGCTGTTAATACCAATGTATCGGTAAAACTTCCGCTCATTACACCAGTTGGAAATGGAATACCAGTGGGTGCAAAGATTATCGGGCCTGAAATGCCCGGGGGAACATAACCATGAAAATGGGCGGCTGTTACGTTTGCCGATAATCCGCTGAAAGTAATTGTGTAGATCAAACTATCAGTGGCATCATTGTAAGTTCCTACAAATGTCCCTGTTCCAGATGAATTGTTAGCTGGTACTTCCTGTGCTCCGCTAAAGGTCACATTAATGGGATAAGTAGTTGCGCTTGCAGATATGTATATGATAGTGAAAAAAGAAATGATGGCAAGCTTTGGCTTTAGGAAAGATGTTCTCATAACCGTAAGTTTTAAATTTTAGGATTTACGGTTTCTCATAAAGGATATAATAAAGAAGAATATAAGGCCTAATGGTGGGTCGGATTGGACTACTATTCAGAGGGGGCGTATTATCTTTTACTTATATCATATTCTAAAACGTTAAGAGGATGATATAAAGCAATTAAGATCAATTTATTTGTACTGACTCTAACATGATCCGGGAATTCATTTTCCGTTCTTAATACCTTACCTGCCAAGCAATTTTTAAGCCTTAGAAACGTTAATTTATTGTTACAACAATTTGTAAGCCAAAATCCAATTCTCATGAAAAAACTTGTACTTTCTCTATTTGCTTCATGTCTTTTTGTTTCCATTTTTGCTCAGCGTGTTGATCTGGATCGCTTCAATTTCACTGCTTCATACCGCGACTTTCCTGATGAGCCTTTGCCAGCCGAGTACAAAACATATAATATTCGTATTGAAGCCTCCCTATCATTAGGGTTGGGTTATTCAGCATCTAATCTTGAAAACCTTATTAATATAGAGGGATTAAAAAAAGTAAGTGGCACCGGGCATATCACCATTCTTGCCATACTTGATGATATTGTAGTAGAAAAAACTGAGACCAAAGAAAGAGTACAAATAACAAAAGACAAACAAAATCTTGAAGTACGAAAATCATTTTTTTCAACTGAAATGACTTATTCATTCAGCGCAAGAGCCACTGTTTATGATTATAAAGGGTACACTGTGGTCAGCAATTATATTTTGTTTGAAAGAGAAAATAAAAGAACATACAAGACATCTGAATTCTCAAGCCCCGAAGACGCTGCCAATAATTTCAATAATAAAATACTGGAAACTAAATCTAACCTTGCCAAACAATTAGTGAATGGAGCGGTTAGTAACCTGAATAGTTATCTAAACACAAATTATGGTTATGCAATTCAAAAAGTAAATGATATTTTCTGGGTATTGAATAATAAAAAACATCCTGAATATGGCGAGCAGCAAAAAGCCTGGAACAATTTTAAAAATGCAATTGTGTTAATGAACCCCGATGAGCCGCTTGATAAAGTAAAAGAAAAATTGAAACCTGTTATTGCCTACTATGATAAAGTAAAAACAATTTATACCGGTTCTGACAAAGAAGCAAGAAAACTTCGCTATGCCAGTTATTACAATCTTGCCAAAATATATTTATACCTCGATGATCCAACGGCAGCAATGCGTGAAGCCGATGCACTTGCCATGAATGATTATGATGAAAGCGATGGAAGAAATTTGCGTGCCGTTGCTGAAAATCTTGATGAACAATTAAAAAAGAATAATGCATCAACAAGACATTTCCCGGTAGTTATTTCGAATTTTCAGTCACCGGTGAAATAACCATTACGAACTTCTATATATCAAACGTCCGCCAATACCTGGCGGACTTTCTTTTTTTATTAAATTAATATGATAACAATGCCAGGCACAAAAAGTAAAGTCTCCCTTTCGGAAGACTTTACTGCTACTAATCAGAAGTGAGTTTATCTCCACTTCAATCGTTTAACCTTGTTGATATACTTGCGGCTAAACTTTCCTTTATATAGATGGGACGAATTATCATGTATCGCATTCATCAACTCGATTGCCTGGTCATAATCATTGTTTTTTAAATAAGCCAGCGCCAGGTAATATTCAGCCCCATCTTTCAGCACAGAACTTCTATCATCTTTTACATCAGAGATTACCACCTGGAAATTACTGATGGCTTTTGAAAGATCATTTGTTTCCAAATAAGACATGCCGGTAAGAAACACATCTTTTATTGATAATATCGATCTGGCACTAAGGTCTATTACTCCGCCATATTTTTTTTGCCTGTACGCTTTCTCAATTTTTGATTCACTGCTATCGTTGCCACCACCAATTGTTGCTAATTCATAAGCGGTATAGTTTTCAGCAAAAAGCCTGCCGGGTGAAAGGCGATAAAAATTGTATCCTTCAATACAAACAAAGATCAGCAACAAACTTGCCACTACTGGAATACCATAGCGGATGATACTCCGTATCTTACTGGTTTTTTTTACAGCTGTTTCGTTGCTGTGATCCATTCTTTATTCCTTTATTTGTATCCGAAGAAACTAAATTTGCCCCAAAGGGATTCTTTTGGAATAACCTTGAACTTTAGTTTTTATTTAATCGGTCACGAATTTAATTATTATTGAACCAGCAGCATCGTCTTTTGAGCTTAGTTGCAAGTTTATCCAGAACTCATTGAAAGCCTGTACTGCTATTTAGTAAAACAATGAACTATTTTGAAATCTTTGGTATTCCCATTCAGTTGAAAGTCGACAAAAATGAACTACCAAAAAAATATTTTGAGCTCAGCAGAAAATTTCATCCTGATTTTTATGCAAACACAACGCCATCGGAACAGCATCAGGCATTGGAAATAACAGCTAATCTCAACAAAGCCTTTAAGACTTTTCAAAACCCTGATGAAACGATAAAATATGTTTTACAACTAAAGGGATTGTTGGAAGAAGAAGAAAAGTATCAATTGCCCCCTGATTTTTTGATGGAAGTTCTTGAAATAAATGAACAACTTATGGACGCCGGGGATAATCCCGAATTAAAATCAAATCTACAATCTTCAATCTTAAATCTACAATCAGAAATATATGAGCCTGTTAAAGAAATTATTGAGCATTATCAGGACGGTGTTACTACCGAAAAAGAGCTGTTGCAAGTAAAAGAATATTATTATAAGAAAAAATATCTGTATCGCATTCAACAGCAATTAAACGGGATGTCGTAATATTGCAGCCCCAAATTGTTTCGAAGTTTGAGGTTAATAACCTAAAACATCAAACCTCAAACTTTTAACTATCGGCCCGGGTGGCGGAATTGGTAGACGCAGCAGACTCAAAATCTGCCGTTCGCAAGGATGTGCTGGTTCGATTCCAGTCTCGGGCACAAACCGAAGCAATGCTTCGGTTTGTTTATTTTACAAACCGATAATTGAACTCATCATCCTCTAATTATTCATTGCCCGGTATTTTTTAGGCGAGATGCCCATAACCGTTCTGAAGCGCTTTGAAAAATAATATGGGTCGTCAAATCCCATACTAAATGCAATATCCTTTACTGAGCGAGTAGTAAAGTTCAATTGCTGACAAGCTTTTTGCATTTTCATTTGTACAAAATAATCGATCGGCGCATAACCTGTCTTTTGCTTAAAAAGGTTGGAGAACCTGGATACGGAATAATTATACTGGCTGCTGAGATCACCTAATGAAATGTTATCATTAATATGCTCCTGCATATATAGAATAGCACTATCTACACAATCTATTTTATCATTTGCCGCCGGTTCGTAATGTCGTGAATTATAAATAAAGAGAGTCAGGAACTCAGAAAGACACATGTTTGCAAATAATAGATTATCGATACTATAACCTAACTCAAGTGTTTTATAAATTTTAGCAAACAGAGAAACGATGTCCCCGTTATTTTTTACATGATGTGGCTTGAAATGATTTTGTACAACCTGCATCTTATTCAATTCCGGCAATGAATCCCCTCCAAAGTGTATCCAGTAAATACTCCATGGGTGATCAAGATCACTGGCATAAGCATGTTCTGTGTTTTGCGGTAATATAAAAAACTCATTGGGTCCTACCTCATAACGCTGCGAACCTATTTTATACCAGCCATGCCCATCAACGCAGTAAAAAAGAAAATTTTCAGGCAGGCCCTTTTTCCGGTAAGTGTAATGATCTTTTGCTTTCGGATAATATCCAATTGAACAAATGTGAAGGTGCTTCTGAAGCAAGTTGCCTAGTACCCTGGATTTAAGTATCTTTTTAGGGATCTCGATCCGCTGTCGCCCTAACCCATACCACACATTTTTATAGGAGCCTTCTTTATGATCTTTATCTCTTATCATATCTTGCAAACAATACCGGCAGGTAAATTACAGAAAAGTTTTAAACTAAGACAACAGACAGTGCAAGATGGCAAAGACGCTTGATTAACTATTTTTATTCCTCTTAAACTATCGATCTATGACACGATTTGCTTCCTTATTTATCCCTTTAGCATTTTTCTTCGTGGTGTCCCCAAAACCACTGAATGCGAAAGTCACTTTACCCTCCTTTTTTAGTGATAATATGGTATTGCAACAAAAAACAGAAGCGGCGATCTGGGGTTCAGCAAAACCAAACAGTGCGGTTCAATTAACTTCATCATGGAATAAAAAGAAATACACAGTTCAATCAGATCAATCGGGAAAATGGAAACTAAAAATTACAACACCCGAAGCTGGCGGTCCTTACGAAATAACGATCACCGATGGAGAGACAATAACTCTTCACAACATTTTAGTTGGTGAAGTTTGGTTTTGCAGCGGGCAATCTAATATGGAAATGCCCATGAAAGGATTCAGGGATCAGCCCATCAAAGGATCAAATGACGCAATATTTAATTCAACAAATGACTGGATCCGGGTTTATAATGTTCCCCGTGCCGTAGAAAAGTTTTTAAAAGATACAACCAAGTCTTCACCATGGAGATCTGCCTCGCCGGAAAATATCGGCAATTTTTCTGCCACGGCTTATTATTTCGGTAGACTTTTACAACAACAATTAAAGGTGCCCATTGCACTTATTAATGATAGCTATGGTGGCTCACCTGCTGAAGCGTTTATGAGTATTGAGGCATTGCAAGCATTTCCTGAAATAAAAGTGCATGCGGCAACCGATACATTCAGACTTAATAATCGTAATGCGACTACTTTATATAATGGTATGATCCACCCTATAGTTGGTTATACTATCAAAGGATGTCTTTGGTACCAGGGTGAAGCAAATGCTGACCGGCCAGATCAATACGAAAAATTATTTCCGGCTATGGTGGCGCAGTGGCGCAATGAATGGGGACAGGGAGATTTTCCATTCTATTTTGCACAAATTGCTCCATATAACTATGCACAATTTCCAGCGCCAAATCGTACTGAAAAAAATAACTCGGCTTACCTGAGAGATGCGCAAAGAAAATCTGCGATCACCATTCCCAATAGCGGAATTGTTGTATTAATGGATAATGGTGAAGAATTGAGTATTCACCCTGCTGATAAAGAAACTGTGGGTAAACGATTTGCCTATTTAGCCTTAGGTAACACTTACCAATGGAAGGGTTTTGCTTATCAAAGTCCGTCATACGATTCACTTCTTATCAATGGAAATATAGCAACGATCAAATTTAAAAATGTTCCGAATGGTTTGACATCTTATGGCAAAACATTGACTCAATTTGAAATTGCAGGGGCGGACAAAGTATTTCGTCCTGCCACTGCCACTATTCGTAATGGAACAATTGTTTTATCATCGCCATTGGTTACAGTACCTGTAGCAGTTCGTTATGCTTTCAAAGATTTTATTGTTGGAGAATTGTTTGGTACCGAAGGTTTTCCTGTTTCATCGTTTAGAACAGATGATTGGTAACCCCTGTCTCCTAAAGGGGGAACTTAGAACGAATAGTCATTCTATTTATTAAAATGACCTATAAAGTAGATATTATTTTGTCCTAAGCTTTATTTCTACTATCATCTTTTGTTGCGTCGCACTCTTGTACTGCATGAATTCTATTCAGCTACTATCGCAGCATCACAATTACATCTTTTTTTCTTTCTTCAGGAAATATCTTTAAAGAATTGATCTTTCCATTCGCTAATTCAACTTCCAATGTTGTATTATAAGGAGCATGTAATTTAAAATGTACATCCATATTTTTTGGCCAGGCCGGAAACAGGAATATTTTTTTATCATCCACTTGCATCAACATTTCCTGTAAACCTATCATTCCACTTCCACCCCAATTATGATCCGGCACCCAATCAAAGCCCGGTCCCCAGAATGCGGGAAATCTTCTTTCTGAATTTTGAAGTTTTAATGAAGTAAGTTTCCATGCTTCATCAATCAATCCCAATCGTGCTGCCCAGATATTGTCCTGTTTCCAACCAACATGACTTCTGAATTTCACAACATTGGTATCATATATCCATGTATTAATTGCCGTATCCAACCCGGGTTTTCCGATTCCATAAACTCCCCATGGGTAAACAGTATATAGTTGAGATGATTCAGTATTATTTACTCTTTCCCACGACTTAGCGGGAGAAACTGTAACATGACCATTATAATTTCCAAAACTCAAAGCCGGAATTCGTTGAAACAGGCTATCAAGCCTTGATCTTTTTTCCTGAGTCAAATAATCTGCTGGCAAGGCTAATAATCTTTTTACAATAGTTTGTAATGCCGCAATCGTTGACGTGGAATTATAAGCCATCTTAAAAGTTTCAGCCCCGCTACCAGGGTACAGGATCAAATTACCATCTCCATCCAACGCTTTTGCTCCGCGCTTTTTAGCGAGATATTGATAATGTTCATCAAAGAATCGCAGACAGCTTTCAATAAATGGAATTCTATCGCTAATAACCAGGCCTGTATAAAGTTGTTCGTCCAGCATCATCAAACAGAATTCAAAAACCGTATCCCATGTATATTCCAGCCATGCATTGTATTCAACGCCTTTATCAAAATCAGCTGGCCGTTTTGTTCCATACTCAGCATAATCAGGTAAGCCATAGTTTTCCATCTGTTCAGTAAAGCAGGCGCCATCATGATCCCAATAAACTTTACTTCGCAGTTCAGCATTTTTTAAAATGCGTAAATAAAAATCAAGTTGCGATTGTAATAGATCCCAATCACCATTTTTGATCATGGGGAAATAAACTAATCGTTGATTTTGCGCAGTGTGCAACCCACCACCCCAGTTGCGATAATCAGGAGTTAATTTAAAAGATGTATCAGTATAAACAGGATCAACAGTAAATAGTCCGCCATTAAATTTTGTAGGCCATGTTCCATGTGCATTACATGCAAGCATGTAACGAAACAATTGAAAATTTCTTCCGACTTCCCACGACTTTGAATTTGCATTTGACTCATTCACCCGGATAAAACTTTTGTTCCAGAATTCTTTCCACCATTGCTGAGTTTTATTAAAAGGTGTTTTATCCCCAGAGGCAGTTTTATTTACTGAAGCTAATCCTTGTTTCCATGTTTCAATATTTTCAACCTGTGCAGTGTGTAAATAAAGATTCAAAGAATGTTGTTTAGATGCAGTTGAGCTTTTTAATTTCCATCCTTTGTAATCTGTACCAGCATATTCTCCACTATATGTACCAGCAGCTATAAAGTTTTTTCCATCAAATGAACCTCCAAATGCAAGATGTTTTAAAGGATTATACAACTTATTTTTTACAGCATCCATTCCTTGTTGAGTTACGGTAACATCAAAAATTGTTTCCACCGTATTATGATGATAAAATAAAATTTCATTGCTACTAAAATCTATGATATCCTTTTTGTAAACATTATTTTTGGGAGCGGCCCACTTCCATGAATTACCAAAATTTTCCCTTGCTTTAATAACTCTGTCCTGGTAACGCCAACTCTCGTAAGCTGCTTCAACAGAAATTTTTTTATTGCTGCGAATGTCAAAATGTGCAACAGGATTAAAAACATCAGCCCATATCCTAACTGTTGCTTTTATTCCATTGCCCTCTCCTTCAACTGTAACATATCCTTCCTGCAAGTGCAATTCCTGTTTAAAGGTTTTTCCATCAAAAGGATTAGGAAAAAATTTGAGTCTAATTCTTCCTGCTTTCATTAACGCATTGTCTTCATTAAAACTTCCGCTGCGGGCAACATAGATCAGCAGTTCACCATTTTCCACCCACACATTCATTCCAATATCACCACCACCGCAAGGCATGGACTCTGATGCATTATTGCTTTGCGTGGTCCAAACAACATCATAATTAGCCGGAAGTTGGGCAATAGAAGAAACTATTAACGTTTGAAAGAAAAACAGCAAGTATATTTTTATTCTCCCCATTTTGTAAATATTTCTATATACCCGACAATACCTGCAGGCAATAGCGGTTTATCCTTAAGTCTATATGGCGAATTTAACCAAGTCATCCTTTTCTCCGGCAACAATTCATCACCAACTAACTTGTTACGCCATGTGTTGGTAACGGCGATCTCAATTGTGTTTGATCCGGGCTTAATTGCTTTTTTAATATCAATAGCATAAGGTTTTGTCCATATAGTGCCGCAATCAATGCCGTTAATTTTTACAGAAGCAATATTGAACAATTCGTTCATTCTTAGTTCAACAACATTAACCGTATCGGGATCTTTATCAAAATTATAAGTGGTCCGGTAAATTGCAGTACCTGAAAAATATTTAATAAACCGGACACTATCTTCTGTCCAGCTTTTGAGCCTGATCGCATCAAGCACTTCCATGGCAGATCCTTTAGCCAACCTTGCTGTATCAAACAGTAATTTTCGTGTCATTTCATTTTCGCTGTTCTTAAAAGTAATTTCCCAGTCACTGTATAATGGTTCTATTCTATTAACGATCCTGTACCATTTTGAATCATCGATTGGTTCAGGCAAACCCGGTTTGTTAAAAACTATAAATTTTGACTCATACGGTTCAAAAGATTCAAAAAAATCAACACGACCATCAGCAGTATCTGCTGAAAATGGTTTGGTTATAGTTCCGGTAACAGGATCATATATTTCCGGGGTCAATCCTTTATAGTCAAACCAAAAATTATATGTCTGGTATTGATCATCCTGGTTGGAAATAAAATAAATTATTTTGTCGTCAAGTTTCCGCTTTGAAATTGCCAGGTTGAAATGTTTTTTGGAAAGCCCATCACCTTTTAACGTATCATAAATAATGTCTTTTTTCAAGCCTAATTTTTCAAGACTGTTTTCTATGTATGGAGCAACAAAAATGTTGCTGGTATTTTTAAACAAATCGCTATACTCTTCATCCACTATCATTTTCGCTCCTGCATTTGCCAGTTGTTTTAATTTATTCAAAACAGCAGCACTCATTGTCCAATTTGGGTTCATCGGATGCTTTCCGGGAATTACCAGCACCCCATAACTGGCTCCGCCCGGTACTACCACCCTCCCATTCACCACTTTCATCTGCATCAGCACATCGGGATTGAAGCAATCATATTTATAACCATTCAATGCATCAATATATTTTTCCGGATCAGCCATATTAGCTGAATGAGTTACTCCATCCGGTATTGTCCGCATTGGCTGGCCGACATTTTCTAATCTTCTTTTTTCTTCTTCTACTTTTTCTTTTCCGAATAATCCCGGTAAAATATTCACTAATCGCTCAGGCAAAATTGAACGTCTTGGTATTTCTTCACCTGTGAATATGCCAATATCAACAACCGGTTTACCCAATTGCAGCAATGCCTGGCAACGGGTAAGATATTCGATCCATGCTTTGCTTTGCTTAAACCATATCTGGTCTCTTTGATAAAACAATCCGATGCCATCTAATGTCATTCCGGGTCTTTTATTCATCCACGGATTATGCATAAACACATGCAACGATAATTTATTGACACCACCTGCAAACGCCCTATCTCCCAACGCTTTTAATTTGCCCGGATGCTCACCCCAATCACTACGCAGTGTTGTGAACGCCTCTGCCTGCACAATATTCTTTCCGTAAATATGTGCCCCACTGATCGCATCGAGCATGTCATTTGGTTTATCATGAGTAGGGCTGTTCAACCAAAATTCTCCCATTGGTATGTCTACATTTTTATAATGCAGCAACCCATCGCTCACAAAAGTTGGTGCAATACTTTCTGCACTAAACATACATCCCTTTGCATGCGCCAGGCTTTTCAGTGTAAAATAAAATTTATCATTCACCAGGTCAGCAATAGTTTGGCGCACATCGTGCAACACTCTTTCTGAAGTAGCCGCATCTGTAACAGGTGTGCCGGTCATCACTAACAAATAAGGCAATAAATTATAACCTCTCTTCTTTTTAAATTCCGATGCAAAGTTTCTACTCCAGTTCTGACTGCCGCATTCCCAACTATCCACATGAAAAACTTTGATCACTTCTTTTGCCAACGATGCATCTGTATTTGTATAAAATTCTCCGAACCAATTATTGAATTGTAATGTTGTTGCTTCTATGCTAAACTTGTCACATTCCAATCCTTTGCCACCACCGGCTGTACTATTAACAGCCCCGGTTGATGTATGACCTATTCTTACTATTATCCAGTTTCCGGATGGTGGAGTCCAATTTAATTTTCCATTGGGTGATAACTTACCAGTCAGATCTGTGATCTTATTCAGTTGCACTGCATCCACTTTACTTACTTCATCACTTGTAGTATTTACAGCGATCCTCCACACACTTCCATTCTTTGCTTCATAATTATTTATTACCGGTTCATCACTGATATAAATTCCCTGCACTCTTAATACAGCTCGCCATTTAGCAGCATCAAGATCCTCGCTTCCAGGTTCAGTTCCTTCCTTTTGCCATACAAACCGGATATATTTTGCTGTAAAAGTTTTTACAGCATGTGTATAAGGCTCATCCCAATCCTGCCAGCCATGACGTGTTGATTGCAATGTATCAACAGGAATAAAGTTTACACCATCATTACTTTTCAGAATGATAAAACGCTGTGACTGGTAGGCGTTGTTTTGCTTTTTAATTTTTACCTGTCTCACTGTTACAGGTTGTGAATATGCATATTGAATCCAGCAATTGCTATCACTGCGAAAAGTTTGTTTAGTTGTAACATCTGCAAGAAATGATGCATCTGTTCCGTTACTTGCGCTGATAACCGGTTCCAGGTTATTTTGAGCGATTTCATTTTTATAATTGGCAGGATAAGCATATACTGCAACGTCCTTATAAAAATTCTCTTTTGTTTCCGGTTGTGGTAAAATGATTTGGTTTTTATTTCCGGCCCGTACAAATGTTTTGCTCCACGTTAATTTTTGCATACTCAGTTCAGGTTTTATCCATGGACCACCTGCTAATGCAAAGCCATCACTTACATGCATGCCCAATTGTAAACCCAAGCGTTTTGCTTCCTGCATAGCAAATTTTACCATTGCCCACCATTCAGGTGTTAACTGTCTTACAGCTGGCTGAAATGGGATTAACGATGATGTATCTTTTATTGTCATTAAATATGCACCGCCAATTCCAACTTCTTTCATTCCTTCCAGATCTGCAATAATTCCTTCTTTTGAAACTGCTCCGTGCAGCCAGTACCAGAACACCCATGGTTTTGCTGATTCAGGAGGGTTGAGAAAATTCCTTTCAATTATATCAAGAGGTTTTGGTTGCTGTGAGATTCCTTTAAGTGAAATCAACAGCAAACAAATCGTAAAAAGAGAAGGTTTTCGAAATATTGGCATTATTAGTATCAAAAATGAATTTTGCTCTTTCCTTTGTCAACTGATGTAGCCACGGCAATACCACGGTGATCTTTATTATCTACCGCACAATAAAAATGGTAAACCACGCCTTTCCATTTTATCACATAGCTTTTATGCGCATACTTCGCATCATACTCTTCAGTTGATTTGACCAGGTCTTCACCATTCCAGTCCGTCCAGTGCACCAGGTCATAACTGCATGCAAAACGATTAAATGCTTCTTTGCTTCTTTCTTCCCAGAATGCACCAAAATAAAACATCACCCATATATCTCCGATCTTTTGAATTACGCCATCACCAGTTATGCCGATCTTATGATGAACAACAGGATCAATTTGATAACGTTGCCAGCTGATCATATTATCACTTACAGCCATTCCAATCCTTTCAAACCAACGCCATTTTGGTATATTGTTACTCGTATCCCCGTTGGCATTATAGTACATCACAAACGGATGATCCAATGTTTTGTCTTTATCCCAAATAACAGTGCTTTTATATAATTTTTTGTTTTCCCACCAACGAACATCTTTATCAGTTGCTGATAAAACGGCATCACCTACTCTATTCCACTCATGCGGTTTTGTCGGGTCGTTTTCTGTATGTGCAATACCAATGCTGAGCTTACCCGATTCATAGCCTTTTTCTTTTCCGCCAATATAACTCATCCAGTATTTATTATTGAATTTTTGCAACTGATATGAGCCACCCCACTGATGATCTTCTAAAGCGGTATACCCGGCCTTTTGATTAGCATCCCACTCTGTCGCGTCTTTATTGGTTGTATCACCAAAGCTCATAACCCGGCCCAATGTTTTCCAATCTAACAAGTTTTTGCTTTTTGCCAGCCATGTTTCATAACCTCTTCCATCAAACAAGATATAGGTGATATACCAATTCTTTCTCTTTCTGAATACAGATGGGCAGTCGATTTTCTTTGTATCATTTTCGGGGGTGATGACCAACCCGTACTTATATGGAGTCTTTACTTCTTCATAGATCTGTTGCATCACAGATTGATGAACTTCCTTTTGACCGTATACATAGACGCAAATAAGATGGGCTAAAGCCCATAAGAAAAAAAATCTCCATTGCCCCGGCCTTAAGGCCGGGGCAAATGAAAAAACACCATCTTCTGGGCCTCTAGCCCCAACTGACTCTTTACTCATTAAAATTTTATTTCCTTTACTCTTACACCCGGTTCTTTCGTTTTAGAATTAAACGGAACAATATAAAAACTATAACGATATGGTTGTGCTTTAATTTGATATTGTTCCAACGGTGCCGCCACTTCACTCCAGCTATCATTGCCACCAACTCCCATTTGTATTAAATCAATATTTAAAGTTATAAACCCGGCGTCTATTAATTTGTTTGTATGTTTTGCATTTTGAATGGTAGAATCAGTGTAAGGCCACGCACTCATGCTTAACAAGCTATCAGCAATAACCAACAAACCGTTTTTGGTTTTTGGATCGCTTAAATACATCCAACGTACATCGGTCCGGTTGCCATTTTCCTGTGGTACCACGTAGTTTTCTATAAACTCATTTATCGGCATATTGTAAACACCAGCATCAGCAGCATAACGTTTATCTATATAATTCTCAAGCGGACCGCGACCGAAATACTCTATCTGGGTAAAGTTTCTATTAATGCCGCCCTGAATACCAACTTTGGGGATATTGGGCAAGCCAGGTTTTGTTTCCAAACCATAATTGACATGAATAATTCCATTACCATGGACTTCATAGCTGACAGTTACCACAGCACTATCATGAATCACTGAATAGGTGCTTGTAATAATTATTCCACTTCCCTTTTTACCATCAAATTTGCCGTTGGTTATATTGATTAGTTTCAGAGTAGATTCATACCATTGTCTTAGTATCCGATGTGTTTTCCAGCCACGTTTATCATTGTCTGTTTGAGGACGCGTAAAATGCGGCAGCAAGGATTTTTGTATCTGCTCTTTACCATTTTGCACATACGAATTCAATGCCCCATTTACTTTACTGAACGTGATTGTAAAATCTTTCCCTTTCAATTGAATATTTGAATCATCTTCTTTGAATGCGATTGGTGCTGAAAAACTTTGTTTCGCCGACGGTTTATATTCATTTGGAATCCTTAATTGATTACTTGCTATCTCAAATCCATTTGCAGCCCATAGCTCATCTCTCAACAAAACAAAACGGACTGTGGCATGATATTCTGCATCAGGTTTCATGTTGGGTAGCCACTGTGAAATTGGAAATGCCACTTCAGTGCCGGTAGCAACATCAATACCACCTATCAGCTTTGTAAGAATTGTTTTTCCATCTTCTTTGACTTCCAAAACAGCACTATATCTATTTATGTTTTTAACTTCACTTCGATTAATAATCTTTATAACTCTTTTTGTTGAATCAGCCCACCCAACCTGTATCGGTTGAAATATTCTTTTGCATTCATACATTGCCCCTTTGGGCTTTCCATCAGCATTTACAACTCCTTTGATCGTAAAATTGTCAAAATATCTTTCATCAAAGTCACCACCATAAGCATAATACTTTACACCGGCAGAATCTGTTTTCTCCAATCCCTGGTCTTTGAACTCCCAGATACAACCGCCAATTATTCTTGGTGTTGTTCTCCACTGGTCCCAGAACTCTTTCAGATTTCCTGCACTATTTCCCATGGCATGAGCATATTCGCAAAAGAAAATGGGTCGATGATCGCCATTTTGTTGATTAGCGAGCAATGGTGCTGTATATAGTGCAGGATACATCCTGCTTATTACATCTACATAATACTGGTCAAGCGGATTCTGAATCCTATGCGAATGATCATTTGATTTTAAATAACGTAGGTCTGATGGATCAATATATCCTTCTTCTTTTGGGCTTCCCATTGCAGGTTCATAATGCAAGGGTCTCGTCATATCAAAGTCTTTGATCCATCCGGCCATTGCAGCGTGATTGGGACCGCTGCCTGCCTCATTACCCAAACTCCACATGATAATTGAGGGATGATTCTTATCTCTTAATGCCATGCGACTTACTCTCTCAAGATAAGCAGCTGTCCAGCTTGCATCATGATCAAGTTTACCACCTAATCCATGTGTTTCCAAATTCGCTTCATCAATAACCATGATACCAAACTCATCACACAAGTCTAATAAATAGGGATCGCCTGGATAATGTGAAAGACGAACACAATTAAAATTAAATTGTTTGATCGTTTTTATATCCTGTAAAATATCTTCTCTTGATAATGCTTTGCCTTTTGTTGGATGATGATCGGGCCGATTGACTCCATATAAATAGGTGAGCTTGCCATTTATCAAAAGTTTACTATCCGATTTTCTAAATTCAATAGAACGAAAACCAAGTTTACAAGTCTTTACTTCCAACACATTGCCAAGACTATCTTCCAAACTCAAAATCAGCTTATACAAATTTGGTTCTTCAAAACTCCATTTCTTTGGATTGGATATGATCGTTTCCAGCAAACCGAACTTCACCCTGTCCAGCCGTGGATGAATTTCATTGATGATATCCTCAACCTTTTTTGCCAGTACATTCTGCAACGCGGATTTTCCAGTTTCATCATATAACTGCGCTTTTAAAACATAACCAGTCACTTCATGACCTGTCAGGTTTTCAATTCTTGGACGAATACTCAATACAGCATCTTTATAATCCTTATCTAATTTTGTTTGATAAAAGAAATCCGCAATTCTCAATTTAGGCTCTGCAATTAAATACACTTCTCGATGAATGCCACTTAATCGCCATTGATCCTGGTCTTCCAGAAAACTTCCGTCGCTCCACCTGATTACCCAAACAGATAAAATATTCTCTCCATCCTGTAAATAAGGTGTTATATTAAATTCCGAAGGAAGAAAACTATCTTCAGCATAGCCAACAAATTTTCCATTAAGCCAAACTTTATAAGCCGAGCTTACTCCACCAAAATGTAATGTGATGTTCATGTTCTTCCATTCAGCAGGAACAGTAATTGAACGCTGATAACAACCCACTCCATTATAATCTTTCGGGACATAGGGCGGATTCACCGGGCGAAATGGATATACCGCACTTTTATAGATCGGTTTATCGTAACCCTGCATCTCCCAATTGGATGGAACAGGGATCTTTTTCCAGCCACTTACTTTGTTTTTATAAAAATCTTTCGGTTCATCTCCGGGCTTTAATGCGAATGAAAAATTCCAATCGCCATTTAATGAGAGATATCTTCCACTTTTGTCTATGTCGCCTTTTAATGCATCACTTATATTAGCAAATGAATAAGCAGTTGCTCTTGAAACATCACGGTTGATCCCACTTATCAACGGATCTTCATAAGGTTCACGATTATAAATGGCAGGTGCTACAGGAACGGCAGCGGGGGTTTTGTCAACAAGCTGGGCATAGAGGCCTCCCCAAACCCCTCCGAAGGAGGGGCTTACGAAGAGTAAAAATATTTGAAGTTTTATCCGCATTTATAAATCTCTAATTCTGTATTTTGACAAATCATTGCTCACCTTCTTTGGTTGTTGCATCATGCTCAATTGAATTACCGGAAGTACAAGAGTGCGACGCAACAGACGTTGATAGTAGTAATACAGTTGGGTTCATAATAAATTTTCAATAACCTATTCATCAAATCAAGTTTGAATTTCAAACTTAAGTTCCCCCTTCGGGGGGCAGGGGGCTACTGGTCTTCTTCTCCAGTAATTCGCCAAAATACTTCCGCTGATATTCATCCACGGACTAAATACTGCAGCTGCCAAACCCACTGTGCCCAACTTGCCCATGCTGCCCGCAATACCGCTTGCCATACCGCCATTCTGCAATCCAACTTCAAACGCAATAGTGCGACTTGAATTTTTATCGATACCAAACAAACGGCTGAGCCAATAACCAAAAAAATACCCGGCTGCATTATGAATGACCGATGCGATGAAGAGCAGCACACCCACTTTCATCAGGTTTTCTCTTCCTGCAGCAGTGGTAACAGTTGTAAAATAAATGATCCCAAACATGGAGATCAGCGGCATAATGTTATCAAGCTTAGGAAAACGGCGATGCAAAAAATTATACAGCACACCAACGATGATAGCTCCTGCAAAAAATCCTGAAAGCGTTATTGATTGCTGCAGCGCTTTGTCAGTAATATTATTTTGCAGGATGAGAACTGTGATGAGCCACGCAACCGCTATTGCACAGATCACATAAATTTTTTTCTTTTGCGCTGCTGTTGCTCTTTTCAAATAATCATGGAGCAACGCAGCACCGATCGGCACCAGCACGATCTTTACGATCTCGATCATCATATCAATAAACTTTATTTCTATCAAAGTGCCGGCAAGTATTTTCATCAGCAACGGTGTCATTAACGGTGCAATTAATGTCGCCATTGCCGTTACAATAACCGATAAAACAAGGTTGGCTCTTGCGAGATACACCATTACATTACTGGCTAGTCCGCTGCTGCAACTCCCAATTAAAATGATACCTGCAGCAATCTCTGCATCAAAGGAAAAAACTTTTGTAAGTAGTAATCCCATCAGCGGCATGATGCTGAAATGACAAAACAATCCCACCATCACTCCTTTGCCTGTGCTTGCTAATCCACTAAAATCTTTTAGACTCATATGCGTGCCCATGCCAAACATCACCAATTGAATGATAACAAGAATCAATGTTTTATCTCGCAGGTTTATACCACCCCAATTTTTAAATACTTCAGGAAATAACATTCCTGCAACCACTGCACTTATGATCCATGCCGTGTACTGATATCCTTTTAATGAAGGCCCGGCGCCAAGCCCAATTGCAAAACTGATCGCAGTGATCAGTGCAAAGGGTTTATATAATGACGGCTGTTGCAATAAAATACCCACAAGCAAAACGACCGCCGCGATGCCGCTTATAATTAAAAATATTTTACTCCATTGCTTCATCTATAATATTGTTGCCAGATATTGTATAGCGATCGGTGGGCTCGCCAGTATCGGAACTTTTTTATCCGCGTCGCTTAATGTATCCACCACTCTTGCCATTGATGCCTGCGCCAATACGATCACATCCACTTCAGTTGATAATTGCTTTAATGCATCGCCAACTTTTTTATCATGTGTTGCCGCATCGCCACTCATCAAAGCGTCGAATGCGCCTTCGCATAATTTTGATACAAGCACAATTTCTTTTCCTGCTGCCACTGCACGTCTCTTCACTAAGTCACTTGTTGGTTCCAATGTTGTCGACAATGTTGCGATCACGCCGATTCGTTTTCCTGTTTGCACGGCTTTGTCAGCCATTGGCTGGTCTACCCGTAGCACCGGCACTTTTGTTAATGCGGCTGCCGCTTCCACTGCCGGCCCGATCGACGAACAGGTGAATAAAATGAAATCTGCACCTGCATCCTGCGCTGAGCCTGCATAGTTCACTACTCTTCTGGATGTTTCGGGTGTTAACTCGCCGCATGCGATAGTGTTTTTGATCAAACTGTCATCAACGATGTTGAATGTTTTTACATGCGGTAAATATTTACTGCACAGCTCAGCAAACATCGGTACCAATGTCGCCGATGTATGAACCAATCCTAATGTTTTACCCCCAACCCCTAAAGGGGAGTTTGATGTTTTACTATTTGACATGTTCTTTTATGTTTCTATTTTATGTTTTCAACTGCGTTGCTACTATCGTCGCCTTTTGCGTTACACTCGTGTATGTTTTGTAATTCTATTCAGCAACCCACCCCAATTTCCTTTGTTCAATCACTCATTTATTTCGCCCCTCCTTTGGAGGGATGCACGCCCCCTATCCACTCATAACTTACCTCTCATCATCACTCCAAAATAATCTTCAGCTCCCACTTGTCCTCCTTTAAAGTTTAGTTCCAGTCCATTTATATTTTTATTTCTTGAATAAGCTTTGCATAGTGGAGCTCCGATTACCAAGGGAGCAATCATTTCCACTGCATCTATTTCCATTGCCCTTGCTGCATAGCTGCTCGTGTCGCCACCTGCTATCACAATTCTTTTTAATTTAACCTCTTCACAAACTCGTTTTGCAATATGCCCTAGTGTTTCTCCCAGTGTACGTGCAGATGTTGATTGATCAATCTGTCGAATATTACCGGTATGGATAATCACACTTTGGTTCTGTCTAAGAGCTGATATAATCTCTTCAACACTGCATCCAATTGAAAACCCATTTCCTGTCTCACTCTGAAATGTTTCAATTTCCAAAGGCATCTCAACAAATCCGTGTGCAAGTGCAAACTCAATTTGATTTTTTGTAACAGGCGAACAACTACCTGAAATAATTAATAATGGTTCTGCCCTATGAACCTTCTTCCATTTAATTACAGGCTTTAATACCCCTTCTTTGTTCCAATAGTTACCCAAAGCCATTTCAATTCCCGAACCTCCAACTGAAAATAACTGACCATGTTTTTTTTGTTGTGCATTCAGCCATTCACCAATTTTAAGCAATTCATCTTCATTTGTTGTATCAAGCAATACTACTTTCTCATCAATAATACTGTCAAGCCATTCTTTTTTCTTTGCTTTCTGCCGCACACTATCAATTAAGCCAATCTTCTTATTCGTCTGTTTTCCCAAATGAATTCTCAAGTCACCTTCATTCATCGGCGTCACCGGGTGTTTGCTCATCGATGGGTGCTTGTCAATACGATAAATTTTTCCATTACTTCCTATTCCCATGCGTGCAAAAAGATTTCCAAACACACAATACCTTCCTAACACAGGCATACCACCTAAAACGGGAATTACTTTATTCCCAAAAACTTTTGCTCCGCAATCAATCGCTTTCCCAATACTGCCAACAGTTGGTGATGAATCAAACGTTGAGCATACCTTATAGTGTATGTGTTTTGCTTCTATCGCTTTCATTTGTTCGAATGCGGGAACCAATATTCTTTCCATTTCATTTGGATTCAATGCTCTTGTTTTTCCTGCAACTCCATAAGCATCCAAATCAGGGAAAGATTTCAATTGCTCCGTTGTCGGTGGTTCAGTAAACAATACCGTCTTTGCACCAGCACGGCTAATAAATTCCAACGCATCAGTTGAACCCGTAAAATCATCACCATAAAATGCAAGTAATATTTCTTTTCGCTTCTTCACTTTATTTCTTTCCGAATTTTTCAACTGACTTAGCAAACTCAGGATACATCTTTGCAGCATCTTCCAAACTCAATCCATCAACTGACACTTTCCATGCTTGCCGCAATGCTGTTACTCCTGCCGCTGCTCCCATCGGATGTGCCATGATGCCACCACCTGCCATATATAATAAGTCAACAGTCTTTGTTCTTCGATAAGTTTCAAAAGCCTGCCCGCCCCATTGTCCTGATGAAACAACCGGCATTACTGTTTTATGATGATACATTCTAGTAAGGCATGCTTCAATTGAAGCAACTACACTATCATCACTCTCCCAGAATTTATTTTGAATACCATTTACATGGAGTTGGTCAACACCGACTAGTCGCCATAATTTTTGATAAGCTTTGAAATCAATCCCCAGTAATGGATGTCTTGTCAGCATTCCCCACCCATTGCGATGTCCGTGAATAGCCACCTGTCGTTGATCACAGATCTTTTTTGTTGCAGATAAACCAACACTATTAATACTCACCATTGCACAGGTACCGCCACTTTTTACGATCTTTTCATATCGCTGCAACATCTCATCTACTTCACAACTAATGTTAAAAGCATACATTACTTTCTTTCCGGTCTTATCTGCATGTGCATTTATCACATTCATTACTGCATCAACCCTGTCATTAAAATTTGAATTGGCAGATGAAGAAAGCAATTCATCATCTTTTATAAAATCAATACCAGCTTTCGCTAATGTTTTTACAATCTCTGCTGTCTGCTGAACCGTAAGACCAATAGATGGTTTAATAATCGTTCCGATCAACGGCCTGTCATTTACTCCGGTTAATTTTCTACAACCATCAATGCCAAATGCAGGCCCCTTAAATTGTTCACCAAATGATGCTGGAAGATCAATATCCATCAACTTCAATCCAGTGAACTGAGTTATCTCATATAAATTTCCCTGTAGGGTTGAAACCATTACAGGAAGGTTGTATCCGAAATTTTCAATACTCCAGCTAACCTTTACAATAGCACGGTGATATTTCCCATCTTTACTTGTTGCACCGGGAATTGCAAATTCAGTAACTGTTTCTAATAACTCAATAGATTCGACTCTTGCTGCAAATCGCTGCTTCAGTTCTTCTGTTTCACCTGGTACGGCTACAAATGTTCCTGATGACTGCTCACCAGCAAGTACTGCTGCTGCTTTTTCTGGAGCAAAAGGAGTTTCGATATAATATGTTGCCGTGATCCTTTCCATTCTATCGTTGCACATTTAACCAAACCGTCATATCCGTTTTACCACGATTGGCCCAAGCGTAATATGGAATTAGTTTTATTGTTACAGCCTTGGTACTAGTATTTAATTCTTTGTATAAACTATTTTTCCAGTTACCGTTTTGTAACAGTTTTGCCTGCCCTGTTAACGCCATCACATTACCATCAGCAATTTTCATCGGCACAGGTTGAAATTTTATTGATGAAGGAATCATCACATCAAAAACATTTTGATCGGGCAGATCAGAAGACTCAAGACAATAAACAACCGGTCCACGTTTTACTGTAACCTGGTTCTTGGTTTCTTCCACCATTGGATTACTTTCAATCAAAGTAGCAGGCATATCAAATATTAATTCAATCTTATCTTCCGCACTCCATTTTCTGCCTGCTATTACAAAACCGTTCTCTGTATCTCTTACTTTGGGAAACGAATTCTGGATTTTTAAACTGTAGCCTTTAGCCCAACCCGGAATTCGCAAATAAATATTTACAGGTTTAATTGTTGATTCTTTAATTGTGATCACAATCTTTCCATCCCAGGGATAATTTGTTGTCTGTTCCAATTTCAAATTCGTACCATCATGCAGTTCGGTGTTCAGCATATTCCCACCATACATATTTATATATAAACCCTTTTCACCTACGCTATACATGTAATTACTTACTTCAGCAATTGTCCTCACCGTATTTGGCGGACAGCAATTACTTTTACTTATATAAGACTGTCGCCCTCCACTCCATCGAAGATCATAAGGATAATCCTTAGTTGCTGCCAACGGATTGGTATAAAAGTATTTTGTACCATCCATGCTTACGCCACTCAATACACTATTATATAATTCAAGCTCTACGATGTCAGCATATTTTGATTCACCTGTTAATAAAAACATCCGCCAGTTCCAGAGAACGTTGCCGATATTGGCGCAGGTTTCATTATGTGCTGTTAAATTCGGTAATTGGTAGTCTTTTCCATATGCCTGTTGTATCTTTTGTATCTCATCTGGTTTATAGGATAAGCCTTCGTGGGATAACCCATCATACAAAGCGCCGCATCCTCCTGTTACATACATTTTATGATTTACAACATCATCCCACATCAAATCCAATGTATTTAATAATGTAGTATCACCTGTTTCAGCAAACACATCTGCTACACCGGCGAATAAATAATTAGCTCTTACAGCATGACCATTAACTTCCTTCATCTGACGAAATGGAAGACGGTCGCTGTTATCATCACTGCCTTCGCTCATTCCTCTTATATCAATTAATCTATTTACAAGGGTTAAATATCTTTCTTCTTTTGTTGTGCGGTACAATTCAGCCAGCCCCATATAATGTGATGGACAGATCGCATTGCGTGCCTGTTCAGGAGTAGCGGTATTATAAAATCCAATTAAAAAGTCGGCCGCCTTTTTTGCGATGTTCAATAAACTTGTTTTTCCGGTTGCAGCATGATGTACACAAGCAGCCGTCATAAGATGCCCAAAGTTGTAAGCCTCAAAACTTAGTTTATCATCAAACATTTTTGCCTGTCCCGATTTTTTTTGCTCAATGATTGACTTAGTATAAATATATCCGTCCGATTTTTGTGCTTTACCAATTACTGTTATTGCTTCATCCAACCATGCATCAAGTTTTTTGTCTTTAGTTGTTGCATACATGGCGGCAATTGCTTCTAATGTTTTATAAAAATCTCCATCATGAAATGACGGACCCCGAAACCTTCCCGTATCTAATCCTGCTGCTATCCTGAAATTTTGAAAAGAGTAACACATGTCTTTGCTTGTGTAGGTGGCCCACAACTGTGGCACCATTGCATCACGACATACGGCAAAGCGTTCGGCCCAGAAACCTTTTGTCCACTGAACATCGCTTAAACCAACGCTGCTCAGTTTTGCATGCGGACTTGCATTGGTATTCACCAATCCATTTTGCGCCTGCAATCTCAGAGCAAACACTATTATAATTAGTCCTGCGAAAATCTTTTTCATATTATCCTCCGTGAGAATTGTCATCGAAAATAATTAATAACATAATCAACTTTGGGTTGTATTGTCACTTCCCAGGCGTTGTTGCCGATAGCTTTAGCGGTAAAGCCTGTACCCTCTGGCTTTTTGCTGCTGGTGAATCTCAAAGTCCCTATTCCACCGCTTGAAGTCACCTGGATTTGTTTTGTATTTACATACATCAAAATTCTACCTCCCGGAATTGGTACCGTGCCTTGCATCCATTTCAAACCACCCAAATTCGGTTCTATGACATAAGTTGAGTAACCCGCTGATGTTGGCTTTACTCCAAGATAGTACTTACCCAATAAATAGATCGGGCTGGCACCCCATGCATGGCATAGGCTTTTTCCAAACTCACGGCCATACATAGCATAGTGTTTGGCTCCTTTCTTTTCGGGATTATATTCTTCCCAGAAAGATGTTGCTCCCAGCTTCAACATACCACCCCAGTAATCTTTCATTTCTTTCAATACATAGTTTTGTTCACCCATGGCACATAAAGCTTCGAGTTCATAGAAACGCATATAAGGGGTGGTGATCTTTTGAATACTGTTATTCAGCAACACTGATTTTTTTACTGCCTGCTTTTGCTGTTCATTAAAATAGTCAAAGAAGATCCCAAACATATTTGAGTATCGTGTTACATTATCAGTTTGCTTTCCATTTACACGGCTATGCACCAAAGCCTGTTTTTGGGGATTCCAATAAATGGAAAATAATTTTTTACGAATATCGGTTGCTAGTGTTTTATATTGTGCTGAACCGGACTTGTCATTTACAATGTCTGCGCACAGCGCCATTGTCTCGAGGCTTCTTGCAAACAATAATTGTTCAAAACTTACTTCTCCTTTTTTACTTAATCCGGCCGCCCAGTCAATAAAGATCCAGTCACCGGGTAAACCTTCAAGCAAACCACTTTTATTTCTTCTTCCCATCACATAATCCATCAGGCTTTTCATTCTGTCATAATTCTGTTGTATAAATATTTTATCACCGCTGTACAAATAATAATCATAGATACCAAGAAACCAGTAAAAGGTATAATCCATGATCGTGTTTATATGTCCTGTAACAGGATCCTTACCTCTCAGTGCATACATTGTTCTTGTCACAGTGCCATTATCATTCATCAGGTAGTAGTTCATCAAATAGCTTTGATAAGCATCGCCACTCCAAACCCAACGGTCACGTTTGATGCCATCGATAAAAAACTCTCTTGTGCTCAAATGCAATGTATATTTAGCAACATCATAGATCTTATTAATCAACGAATCACCACAGGTAAAATTTCCTATATCCGGTATATCTGCATATTCATACAGCATAGAAACATCATCAAAATGGAGCTCTCCTTCCCTTACAATATTTATATACCGAAATGCTTTTGATAAAGGCATTACAGAATCTTTCGCGACAGCATTATCAATAGTTAATCTGTCTAATGTAACTGCGCCATCTTTACTTAACGCTTCTTCTTTACTTTCACCATAATAAATAGTAATGTTTCCTTTCCCTTTTAGCCCATGCAGTTTGATAAAGCCAAAAGTTTCTTTACCGAAATCAACAAGGATGGAATTGCTGTTTACTTCTTTACTGATTGCTTGTTGTGGTGTAACCGGTAATTTGAATGTTGATGGTGGCCGCCGCGGGTCATTAAAGTCCCAGTAACCCGCATTGAGCCATTTGGTGGCAGAGATATCAGATGTTTTTCCTGTTTCATCGATCCATTCTTTGTCTTCGAAAGTTGTGAGCCATGTGCCATCACTTATAATTGTTTTTCCTTTTACATAAACAGAAGGCACTGCTTCCTGGCAAAATACTTTGATATTGATCTTATGTTTACCGACAGGTACTGTTATTCTAGTTGGAGTTCCTTCAAATGGTTTGCCGTCGAGCTTTACATTGTATTGTCCCTCGGCATAAATTGAAACTTCTTCTTGTTCCTTTAAATCAAATGTTTTATGAAAATCCATTAATACATAATGGTTGTCCACTTTCCAGAATACAGGAAAGAATGTTCCTCTGTCAGTTCTTCGGTTTTGCATTTGATTGCTGAGCCAGATCTCATAGTCGCCGGGATACCAGATCCATGTTTGTGAATTTGCGCTTTGCCACAGAGACAATGTTACTAATAGAAGAAATAAAGGCTTCACGCAAAGGCGCAAAGGTTTCGCAAAGACACAAAGGAAAACGTTGCGTTCATTGCTTCGCTGCGAACGCTGCGAGAAAATTGCTGAATAACGAACAAGATGTACAAGAGTGCGACGCAACAGAAGTTTTATAGTAGCACTAAAGCCTGGTAAATAATTTCTATTTTCTTTTTTCATGATCAATGGCCGTTAAAAATGATATACAATGAAAGAATAACGATCCCTAATAATGCAAATAACAGTTTCACTCTTTTCGTAGTAACTGGTAATGCTGCTGTTTCCAGATTGCTCGTTTGCGGGTTGCGGTCGGTTAATGAAATGATGATGGCTGCAACAAATAATACGGCGAAAATGTAAAACGACAACAATAAAAAATGCGGCCACTGCGGATATTCATCTGCCGGTAAAATCCATAAGTATAAAATGCCGACAAGCAAACTGAATGCTGAACCAAAACTTAAAATGCCATTGACCGCTTTTTTGGTGGTGCGTTTCCAGAATACGCTCAATAAAAATACGACAGCCAGGGACGGTGCCAAAAATCCAAGCACCGACTGGAAGATGTTGAATAAATTTTGTCCCCGGATATTATCAATTGCAATTGCCATAAGCACTGCAAACACACAACCAATTGCGATCGTGATCCTTCCTACCTTGATCTGCTGTTGTGTAGTTGCAGCTGGGTTTATATTTTTTACATAGACATCTGTTGTGAATACGGTACTCAGTGCATTGAGCGATGAACCGATAGTGCCCACCAGCACAGCTATCAATACACAGATCACTAATCCATTCATTCCAGATGGAAAAAGATTTGTGACCATCGTCATATAAGCAAGGTCAGATTTTTCTAACTGAGGAAATAATGCAAAACATAAAATACCTGGCAGAATAAATAATGGTAGCGCCAATACTTTTAACCACCCAATAAAGTTGACCCCTAATTGTCCCTGCTCTAAATTCTTTGCGCCTAATACAGATTGTACCATTGCCTGGTCTGTACAAAAGAATGCAACAGCCGCAACAGGATATCCGAGTAACATAGCCGGCCAGGGATAACTTGTATCATCTGCCGGTCGAATGAGATTCCAAAAATTGTTTGGTACTTTGTCAACCATTGCTTGTATACCGCCAACTTTTTGCAAACCTAAATAAGTTAATGTAAGTGACACTCCAATTAACAATATCATCTGAAATACATTCACTTTAGCGATCGCTTTCAATCCGCCTGCAAATGTGAATACACCTGCAAACAATACAAGTACTATCACTGATTGCCACATCGGTATTCCTAAAATTTGTCTTACCAATACGCCACCACTGAATAAACCCAGCGATAACCAGGTGACTAGAATTTTTATGAGTGCATACCAGGCCAGAATATTTCTTGTACTATCGCCATACCGCTTGCCCATATATTCGGGCATGGTAGTCACTTTACTTGCAATGTAGCGTGGAGCAAACACCATCGCCAATAACATTAAAAATAGAAACGCATACCATTCAAAATTTCCCGCAACAATACCTGTGGCATAACCAATACTTGCAAAAGCCAGCAATGATGAGGGACCTACGTTTGTTCCCCACATGTTGAAACCGATATTGTACCAATTGAGTGAATGACTCGCAAGAAATAATGTTTCATTCTTTTTTTTATTTCTAAAACTTGCTATGTACCCAATCACCAATAATGCAATCAAATAGACTGCAACAATTGCAAAATCCAACTTAGTTAGCTTTTCATAAATTGGATTCATAGGCCATGCTCATTTAAAATGTCCTGAACCTTTATTGGTGTTCCTGTTTGCAAACTCTTGTCCATTGCCTGCAACAAAGCAATCGTCCAGATCCCTTCTTTCATATCAGGATAAGCAGTAAAGTTTTGTTCTATCGAATCAACAAAGTATTCTAAATAGTTTTGATACTCCCCTGCGTGATGACTTTGCCCTTCAAATCTGAAATAATATTTTAATGTACTATCGCCCCATGTAATAATTCTTTCTTCACCAGTTTTATCGGTGATCGCATAACGCAGTTCATGATAATCTGCCTGGCTGGCTCCTTTAGTTCCTCTTAAAATGCAAGTCATGCCGCTATCTCTTTTTACAGGTTGTGTAGGGCCAGTATAACTTCCACTTACCCTTGCGATTCTTCCATCAGTTGATCTGAAAATAAAATGCATGGTGTCTTCATTCTTCAAACCGGCTGCTTTTCCGTTAGCACTTATCATTCCATACCCCATTACTTCTTCAATGTTGGGCAAGTACCATCTGATAAAATCAACCGGGTGACTTAAGCCCCCATATAACCATTTAAAAGATTTTTCTAATGCCCATTTCTTTTCAAGGAACCAGCGATGATCAGCATTGTAATGACCTTCGATTGTGATCAGTTCACCAATTATCCCTTGTTCAAAATCTTTTCTTTGTTTTTTATAAGGTTCAAAGAACCTTGAGCTCTGTCCGACAAAAACTTTCTTGTCTGTCTTCTTTTGCAACTCTATTAATTCTTTTGCTTTACTCAGATCATCAATAAATGGTTTGGTACAGACAACATGCTTACCTGTGTTCAAAGCCATGCTAATATGTTCGGCATGTAAATGATCAGGCGTATAAATAGCAATGATATCAATTTCCTCATCTTTCAGCATGTCTTCATAGTTCGTGGTATAATTTGTAAAGTCAAACTCTTTGCAGCGTTGCTTGCATAACTCTTCATTTGCATCACAAATAGTTTTTAGTCTCAGCTTCGAACTATTTAATGCTGCCGACATAGTGCTTCTGCCTTCGCCTAAACCAAGTATTCCGAATGTTTTCATTTTTAATTCTGAGTTATGAGTTATGAATTATGAATGGCTCATTCATAATTCATCATTCTACATTCATAATTTTTTTAAAAAGACCCACGTCTCACCAGCCTTCGTCCCCTCAATCCCTTCCTGATACTTCCCCATTATCTTATTCCATTCAATCATCTTCGGATTATTCTCTGTTGTCTTTGGATTCAGCCTATCCAAATTCTCACCTTTCGGAATGCTGATCACCAACATCAGTTGCCTTCCATTTCTAAATATCAACAACTGTTGAAAGTCTGCATTGCAAAATCCTTTTGCTATATCCGGCCACTTTTCAAATTGGGCAGCATGATAATCCAAATACTTTTGTTGCATTTTTTTATCAGCAACCAAATTTGCAGTTAATAAAATATGATCCCATTCTTTTACTACTGTTTTATCTGTACAATGTTTCTTTTTACTGTACTCATAAAACAGATCATAATAAACCCTCACATCGGCTTCGGGAAAATTATTCTTCAATTTTCCCTGCGTTACACCAACATCTGCAATCTTAGCAAAGATCACATAATGATTCTGCCATTGGTAAATAGCATCGCTATCCATATTGTTTTGAGTAAGCAATTGTTTGAGTTTAACCAAATCCAATTGCTTTCCTTCTTTCATCACGATTTCAATCACTTCATTATGTTCTTCATTAATTGGCAACGATAATTTGTAAGCAGTTCTTTCTTTTGCTAACCATTGATAAGAAACTTGCAGTCCTGCATTAGGCTTTACACTCTCATCTACAGCCGGACCATTATTGCTCCATTCATTGTTCGGGCCATTTGAATTCTGAAGAAATTTTTGAGAAGGCGTCCAATTATTTTTTACTGTGATGCCTGATGAACCTTCATCGGTGTACAAATAAAACCAATGCGAAGGCAGATGTGCATACGGCGCTTTATAAATACTGTCAATATAATTTTCACTGATAACAGAACCCGGTTGTGCACTCAATGTATAAATGCCGCTACAATCATAATTATGTTTACCATAATGATGGATCTTGTTACTAACAATCTTATTATTCTTCATTGCATTCGCATCCGCACTCCAACCCCAACCCATACTGATGCCGCTATAAGAAACATTCTCCACTTCATTATGCTCAACAACACTGTTGCGTGTATAACCAAGACCGATCCCAACACAGCTCCAATCCTCATTTGTTGCATCGGTAATTAAATTATTACTGATCACCATTCCATCACAAACTTCTCTTTCCTCTTTGGGGTTATAAGGCAAATGAATTTCATGCCCCGCATTAGAATAAACTCCTGCCAATAACGCCGTGCCTCCAATATCCTTAAATAAATTCCCTTTCACTACATTATCATGAACAGCTTTATGATAATCCAATCCCGTTGATGCCAGATGTTCAAAGCGGCAATTCTCAAAACCTGTTTTATCAGCAAAAGAAATTTCAACAGCAGCAGCAGGGCGACCGATCCATGCCTGGTTATCCAATCGCGGATTTTCTTTAGTACCTGCAGGCCTTAGTTTATATGCTTCGGTCATATACATACCTGCCTGATGAGGAACATGTCCAAAAAATGAAGGCCGCAACCACCCCGTATGCTGAAATGAAATTCCTTTAAAGAAAATATTTTTAACAAACCGGTCGATGGTTCCTTCCACCTTCACCAATGTTTCCAAATAAGGAGCAGCAACAGAAGCCGTCAATAAATTTTCACCTCCACGAGGCCAATAATAAATTTTACGATGAACAACATCCAGCCACCATTCACCCGGCTCATCCAAAAACTGTAAAGCATTCACCAAATAAAAAGCAGAGTTGCCAGTTTCTTTCGAGAGCCATGGCGCAGGCCAGGGATGTTCATTTTGTATCTTACTTTCCGGCTGATGAAAAAATAATTGAGTACTATCGCCATGTACTTCCATCTTTTTTATACGCAGCATCGCAATAGCCCACCACTGGTGAATAAATAATTCAACACTTGCAGCACTACTCAACAAAGGGAATCGCGGAGTCGGTATCCAGCAGCCTTCATCTTTTTTACTCCAGTTCAAAATGCGAAGCATCCCATCACCATTCACAGCTTTTGCTCTCACTGCTTTCACTCCATTCACCCACAACTGGCGAAACTCAAACAACTCACCATTTATCATTGGCACATCGGCCACCCACACATGCCCTTTCGCTGTGGCAGACAAACCCGTTGCTTGCGACAATAATTTTTTCCAGCCATTGATCATTACAGCACCACTCAATACCGGTTGTTCTCCCGGAGCCGCTTCAATAAATGTCGGGCTATCGTCAGTGCCCGCATCTTCTGCACGAATAAAGATCGTTTCATGCAACATATACACACCGCCACGCAAAATGATATGAATGCCGTCGTTCACCGATGCATCATTCAACCGGCGCAGCTCTCTTGCTTTGTGCAATGCCGCCGTCACCGTTGCCAGCGGTTGATCTTTCGAACCATTATTTGCGTCGGAACCTTTTGGCGAAACATAGATATCTGCCGCATTGCCGGCAAAGACAAGCAATAAGAAAACGGCGAAGCATGTATGCAATCGTTTCATTGTAGAAGCTAAACCCAATCAGGAAGTTATGCCAATAAAGCTACCCCCGCTACGCTCCTTGAAAAATGTGAGTATTTGTTATAATGATGGACGATTTTCCTATTTAAGCGAGCCTGTCACCCTGAGCCTGTCGAAGGTTGTCGAAGCATGATTTTATTTACCCGGCTGGGTTGCTACTATTAAGCTTTTGTTGCGTCGCACTCTTGTACGTTCAGATTACTATTCAGCTTACCTCAAAGTAGTATTATTTTGAAACAAAAGAGTTGAGTAAATTTGCTGTCATTCATTATTTAACTGTGGATAAAAATTTTTCAACTGACAAGCCTATTTCGTCTAAAGAAGAGGACCGATTTCAACGCTACCCTTTTTCTGAACGTATCGCAAAAACAATAATAGAGAGAGAAAGTGAAGATTGCATAACAATAGGTATTTATGGAGCTTGGGGCGAAGGGAAAACGTCTGTCTTAAATTTTATTGAGACAGAGCTCAACAAAAATGAACAAATAATTATAATTAAGTTTAATCCGTGGAGATATAATGACGAAAATTCCCTCCTGCTTCAATTCTTTCAAAAGCTCGCAACTTCCCTAAAGACAAACTTGAAGACTAAAAAAGAAAAAGCAGGAGAGCTATTACGTAAATATGGAAAACTTCTAGATATCGAAATTCCAGGTATAGGCAACCCTAGTAAAACGATGGAGTCAGCAGGAGAACTACTTGGCAAGGTTGATATAGAAACATTGAAAGAAAGAATTGGACAAATAATTAAGGCCAACAACAGAAAAATCGTTGTATTCATTGATGACATTGACAGATTAGACAAAAATGAAATTCACTCAATATTTCGCTTGGTAAAATTAACTGCTGATTTTTCGAATACTATTTATATTCTGTCATTTGATGAGCAAATGGTTTCCGCTGCTATTGGTGAAAGGTTTGGAGAGGGAAATCAAAAATCCGGTCAAAGTTTTCTTGAGAAAATAATCCAAGTGCCCTTAGAAATACCTATTGCACAAACCGAGGCGCTTAAAACATTTTGCTTTGAATTGGCTGAAAAGGCCATAGAATCTAATAACATTTCTATTGATGAACATGAAGTGACAAGGTATGTAAACAACTTTATACATGCCATTTTGCCAAAATTAGATACCCCTCGACTTGCAGTCCGATATGGAAATACACTTTCATTTTCGTTACCACTTTTATATGATGAAGTAAATACAGTCGACTTAATGTTAATTGAAGCGATAAAGATTTTTTATCCGAATTATTATGAGTTCATAAAAACAAATCCAGAATTTTTTGTTGGTAATTATTCAGATTCATTTGGAACAAATCAAGAAAAGGTCAAAGAAATAAAAGATTACTTAGAAAATCTCTCAAAGGGGTTATTAAAACGACAAACCCGCGGAATTAATTCATTGATTGAGGAATTGTTTCCAAAATTAAGAGGCGTAATAGGTCACTATCATAGTGGTACTGATGAAGAGTGGTTTAAAAAGAAAAGAATTTGCTCCGCAAAGTATTTCAATCGATATTTCACCTACGCCGTTATAAAAGGTGAAGTGTCAGATATTGCTTTCCAAAATTTTATATCATCAGTCCTAGCTCAAGACGAAGCTCAAAATATTGCGGCAATCAAAAAATTAGTTGAACAAAGCTCTCCTGACAATTTTGTTCAAAAGCTTCGTACTTATGAAAAAGATTTCTCTTGGGATGAATCGGTTCGTTTAGCCACGGCAATTTCAAAATGTTCTGAAATTTTTCCAGAAAGTGTCAATGACGCTTTTCTAATTGGGTTTGGATCGCCAAGATCTCAAGCATCAATTTTTATTTCTCAACTAATAAAAAAACATAGTGTCAAGACTGAAGCTTTAAGGTTTACAAAAAAATTAATTACTGAAGCAACATCTTTCAATTTTATATTTGAATTGCTAAAGTGGATGCGAAGCGGGGATGATCAAAGAGAAAAGAAATTCACTAAAGACCAATTGGAAGAAGTCGAAAATATATTACTGGAAAGAGCGATGAAAGAAGCTGGCGCTACACCATTATTTGAAAAATTCCCGGAAAGATGCGATGCCTTATATAAATTTTGGGCTAATAAAAATCCAAAAGATTTAAATAAACATATCGCAAAATTATTTAGTACTGATAAAACCAAATGTGTTGAATTGCTAAATGCTTTGACTCCAATAATGCGAAGCTCTGCCTATAAAGAGCCGTATAAATCTAATTTCTCCAGAGATCGTTATGATTATTTCATTTCAATTTTCGACAAAGAGGTATTTAAAAAATACATTTTTCTGAATTTCACTGAAGAAGAAGTCAATGACTCAAATATTAATTGGGAAGAACATGAAGGAGAATATCAAACTGATTTAAATATTGCTCGGCAGTTTATGCACTGGTATAACAAAAGTGCTGTACAAGAAGCTACGCTTTAAAAAGGCTAATTCTCCTGAAACACCTTCTTCAAATAAGCCGTATTCGCTCCGTAATTGTATTTGGTATCTGAAGGCTTTTTAGCATCACGGCTGCGTTCAATAACCAGCCAGCCACTCCAGCCCATTTCATCTAAGGTCTTTTTTACTTTGTACATGTCGATCTGCGAATCATTCTCCAGCCATACACTGTCTTTATTCGTAGCATGAATCATACAAATACGGTCCTTACCCAAAATCTTTAATTCACTGATCAGGTCTCTTCCTTCTTTCAGCGGGTTGGAGAAATTGAAATAGATCTTTATCGCAGGTGAATTTATTTCTTTCAGCAACTTTACTTCTTCGGTTGCAGATAAAGCAGTTTCAATACCGATCACCACATTGGCGGCTTCCGCCATTTTACCCGCAACTTTTAATCTTGCCACTACCGAATCTCTTACTTCGGGTTTCTTCTTAAGATCGCATTGCACACCCAATGGCAGAAAAGCTGTCTTTACATTCATCAGTTGCATGGTCCTGATACAATCTTCAATACTGCGTTTGTATTCTTCCCGTCCGCAGAATGATTGGGCATAATAACCCGTCATCGCCAATGAAAATATTTCGACATTATTTTCTTTGGCTGTTTTTAAAAATTGATTGCGTACAGAATCCCTCAGTAACTGGTTTTCAAATGTGGGTCTTGTACCGAGACCGCCCATATCCACTTCCACTCCATCGGCTTTAAGTTGTCCAGTTAAAGTGATAGCACCCAATTTTTGTCTTTTTAATAACATCAGGTCGATCAAACCGATCTTGTATCGTTGATCGTTCTTTGCTTTTTGGATTTCTTCAGCTAATAGTTTTTCCAGGTTTTCAAAACCTTTAACTGCGCGGGCTGGTAATTTTTCTCCTTTATCGCCAAAAACATAAAAAGCAGTCTCAGGTTCCAATGTAATGGTTGTATCAATGATGCTTCCATCTGCGGCTTGTATTGGTTTTAAATTCAAACCAAGATGCTTTGCAAAGAACTCATACACTGGTTTGCGTTTATTGAAACCAAAATCATGTTTGTCATTTGGCAGGTGCACATTGATCACATTGCCAGGCTTGCCATACCAGCTATACATTTTTTTCAAATAAAGAAAATCATGTTCAGGCATGCGGTCTGTCCAGTCACCACCATCACTTATCACCAGTTGCGGTTGCGGTGCTGCCATTGCTGCTAATTCTACATGATCTGTTCGTCCAACACAACCGTGCACATTAGCGCCACTTTCACAGGGACAGCCACCATAGAAATAAGAAGAAAGCATTACGACAGGTGCAGAAACTTTTATCCGGTCATCTATCGCTGTCATATAAACAGTTTGCGTACCACCACCACTTCCGCCAACAATCGCAACACGACTTGTATCTGCATCTTTTTGTGATAAGAGATAATCCAATATTCTTGTGCCGGCTAATAATTGCATGGTCAATGCCAAACTCTGCCGATGGAATTCATAGTTGAATTGAAGTGTTGATTCACCCCAGGCAAACATGTCATAATTAAATACCATTGCTCCCATCTTTGCTATCGCAGCAGACGTATACTGGCAATCGGGACGATAACGATGTTTGTCCCAATGTCCCTGCGGATGGAGCACAACGGGGATTTTTCCTTTATAGTTTGCAGGCTTGTATAATGATCCATTCACCCAAACACCGGGCAATATTTCTATTGCTAAGTTCTCGATCGTATAGCCATTCATTTTTCTGAAGTTGGCTTTGATCGGTTGTGTTCCCGGTGATGCTGGTAAATGATCAAGCTGTGCTGTTTCCAAAAAGCAAGCTTTCAGATCAGCTTTTCGTTTCTCCCACTCTTCTACATTTTTATATTGCGATGCTATGCGATCGAGTTCGGCCCAGCCATCTGCTACATTCCAGCGATAATATTCATAATTGCCAAGCTTATATACTTTATCTTTTTCTTTCTTCGCTATCATGTCGAATAGTGAGAGAACATTATCTAATGTTTCCTCAACATCTGTTCTGTATCGCCATTCTGCATAGCTCACCCATTTATCGGCGATCAGCTTTTCGTCATATTTTATTTGTACATCGTATCGCTTTTGAATATCGTTTAGTACTTCTTTCAATGGTTTGCGGTAATTGTTTTCGGTGTTGAGTTGTGCGTGGAGAGAACTGAACCACGGAGACACAAAGACACAGAGAAACACAAAGAATTTCACGCAGCGAATCCATAGAAAATCGAGGTTTGTTAAATCGTTGCGATCGCAATATCGTGGCGAACGCTGCGAGAAAAATGTTGAGTAGCGAACAATGCGTACAAGAGTGCGACGCAACGAAAGCATCATAGTAGCAATGAAGCCGGGAACATAAAAATTATTTTTATCATTAACTGTTTTCATATTTTCTGTTTTTCTTCCAACTACTGAATAATAAATTTTCCTCAAGCACTGGTTTTGGAAAAAATAAGCTGGCAATATAGCCAACCACGATCACGATGAGATGACTGTACACGCCGAGCATAAGTTTGTGATGTGTAAAATTAAAATTACCCAAATCGAGCAAGAGTTTTGGATCTTTTATACCGATGGGTGTGCTGGTAAGAAACGCATAAGCCGTAAACAAAATGCAAACGATGATGCCGATGTTCACACCCTGGCGATTGGCCCTTGCACTGAAAAGACCGAGGAGAAAAATTCCAACAATGCCGCCGGAAAAAATCGCATAGATTGTAAAAATGACCCCAAGCACACCTTCATTGCCGGTGAGCAAATACAATGCACCGATTGCAATCGCAAGCAAACCGGAGATAACAACAAATGCTTTGCTGATGTAGAGATACTGTTTGTCGGCTTTGCCGGGTCGTAATTTTTTATAATAATCTTCAATGCCGACAGCAGCAAGTGAATTGAGATCGGCGCTGAGACTACAGATAGCCGCAGAGATAAGTGCTGCCACAATAAAACCAACAACACCAGTTGGCAATTGCGTCATGATAAAATGTGGGAAGACTGCTTCGGCTTTCATACCTGCCGGCAAATTGTTCTGTTTATAAAATACAAACAAGGCCGTGCCGATAAACATAAAGATGGTCCAGATAGGAACAGTGAGTGAAATACCAAGCAGCGATGCTTTCTCTGCTTCTTTATCTGTTTTGGCGGTAAGATAACGTTGCACAACAGTTTGATCGGTACCATATTTCTGTATTGCATAGAAAGCTCCGTTGATGATCATGACGATCAATGTAAGTTGTGTGAATTTTATATCATAAGGTCCAAAGCCCGTGCGATCATTTTCAGTTGCTATTTTTATTGCTTCGGGTACGCCGCCTTTGATCGAGAATAATATTACAGCGAGGCAAATGATACCACTTGCAAATAACATGAAACCCTGGAACACATCGAGCCAGATAACTGCCTGCATACCTCCTTTTAAATTTACCAGCACCAATACAAAACCAACAATAGCTAATACGATAAACGGGTTGATGGTTGTCATTTCATGTATAGCAACGGCGATCAGGAATAACACCGTGCCCATGCCTGCAAACTGTCTTATAATAAATGATGATGAGCTATAATAACGGGCAAAGCCTCCAAAGCGTTTTTCAAAATATTCATAAGTGCTGAGGCCGATAACTTTTCTGTAAAGTGGAACGATAAACCAGATAGCGCCTAATAAAACTATCGGCACCATTAAGCCTTGCACCAGTAATATCCAGTTGCTGGTATAGCCTTGTGCAGGGTAACCTAAGAATGTTACGCTGCTGATAAGTGTTGAGAGTAATGATAGGCCTAAAGCCCATGCAGGAAAATTTCCTTTTGAAAGAAAATAATTCTCGGTTGTCTTTTGTCTTTTAGCAAATCGAAAGCCCAGCCATAATGTAATGCCCAATACAATTAAGATGATGAGATAGTCTATGAAGTGTAGATGGTTCATTGTTGCCGGACCTCACCCCGATCCCCTCTTCTCCTGAGTTTATCAAAGGATGAAGAGGGGAAGCCTCCGGTTCAAAGGCTAGAGGATCGGTTAAATTTTTTTATAAGTACAATCGTTTTATTTGTTCAGGCAAATCGTAACTGCCTGGTTTTACTGTGATATATAAATTACCGGTTTTCATTCTCACTACACCTCTGCTTAATTCGTCTGTTGGTTCTAAAGTTTTAATATTTAATTCTTCCAATATGGCTGCTGCAGTTGAACCACCTTCGATAAAAATTTCTTTTATCGCTTCTCTTTTCACAATTTCCTTTACCGCTTTTGCCATCTTTGTTCTTAATGATAAAGCAGTATCTGTTGACTCATCGATTGCAATAACAGCTTTCTGGTTTTTCTTTATTATATCACCAGTATTTTTTAGCCAATCTTCATTTACAACTTCGGGCAGCCACGAAACGCAACTCAGTTTCTTTATAAATTCTTTTCTTTCTTTGAATGCAGTGCCGCATACATATAGATGAGGTGATTGCATTTCAAATTGTTTTTGTGGTTGTGGTTCGTAATTTTTATTCAGCAGAGCAGTGTAAAAATCGCCTGCACCAACCAATACGGTTTCCTCATTTGCTTTGTCTGCCCAATAATTATAATCTACAAACTTGATTACCTCTCCTACCACAATGCCTTTTTCCCGTAACTCATCTTTGGGTTTTATTACTTCAACTTCATTATTTAGTATGGCTTTTACTGAATTTGTTGTTATCGGAAACTCTGGATCCTGAGTAAAACCAGTTTCAGTGATCTTAATATCATCAACAAAATATTCCCCATTCTTGATCGTTCTGTTGAGTGATGGATTGGCAGGCATTATAAATGCTCTAGACTTATTCATCAGTTTCATTTGTACTTTCGCTTCTTCCAATACATATCCACGCAATACAGAATCAATTTTCTTGTAAACAAGTTTTGGTCTTAGCTCCAAGATCTTTTTCAATATCTCCTCTGTGATCCTGATCGCTTCATTTTTTTTCAAAGAACGGCTGTCGGTTGAAACAACCAGTACATCTGCATTTTTATACTGTACTTCACCAACACATAATTCAACTTTTAAACCATAGCGGAGACTTATCCCAGCCAATTCAGCTGCGCCTGTGAAGTCATCTGCTATTATGGCTATCATTTTTTATGCTTTGATAATTGCACAGCGCTTTCAATTGCCAAAATCATTGCATCTGCACTTGCTATTCCCTTACCTGCAATTTCAAATGCAGTTCCATGATCGACTGATGTGCGGATAATTGGCAAACCCAAAGTAATATTCACACCCTTCACACTATCCATCTGTTGCTTTTCTGCATTCCATTTAAATCCTGCAAGCTTGAAAGGAATATGACCCTGGTCGTGATACATCGCCACCACTCCACCATAAGCACCCATTGCTGCTTTTGCAAACAGGGTATCTGGGGGTACAGGACCTTCAACTTCATAACCTAGGTTTTTTGCTTCTTGAACTGCTGGTAGAATTTCTAAATCATCTTCGGTACCAAACAATCCACTATCACCTGCATGAGGATTCAATCCTGCTACTCCTATTTTCAAATTTGTTTTGCCTAAACGTTTCAAACCATCAACGATCAATTCGATCACTTGTACGATCCTTTCCTTTTTTACAAGGTCAACTGCCTGCCGCAATGATACATGTGTGCTTACATGGATCACATTGATATTATCTTCAACCAGCAACATCGCATATTTTTTTGTACCGGTGAAATATGCATAGATCTCTGTATGTCCTGCAAAATGATGTCCTGCTTCGTTAATTGATTTTTTATTGATGGGCCCGGTTACGGTCGCATCCACTTCTTTTGCCATTGCCAATTCAATCGCCTTCTTCACTGCCTGGAAGCTGGCCTCGCCGCACATGGCATCAATTTTTCCGAATTGAAGCTTATTGATATCGGTAATATCCAGGTCGAATACATCAATGGTTCCCAATTCAAATTTTGCGTCAGCAACCTTATTGACAGCATTTACTTTAACCTTCAACTTTAATTTACTAATGATCTGCTCAAACACTTTTGCATCGCCCACTAAAAGTGGTTTGCATATTTCATGAATTGATCTTTCCTGCAATGCTTTCACTGCAATCTCCGGTCCTATACTCGCCGGGTCGCCCATTGTTATTGCTATGATCGGTTTACTCATTTTAATTCATTTACAAAGGCGGCATCACATATTCTTCGCACAGTCCTTTTTCTTTCATCAGTAATTTTAATGCATGCAGACTTTCACCCAATGTACGGTTGGCCTGGTATAAAGCTCCATAATCATCACTCAGCTTTTGCATTTCATACATTTTATCTTTATCGCCGTTCTCAAAGAATTTGATCATATCTGCATATATCTCGGGATAAAGATTTCCTGTGCTCGGTACAAGCCCATCCGCGCCGTTCAACAGAGCATCTGCACTTTTAGCAGCCCAGCCAAGTATATAATGAAAATCTTTTCTGTCCCTCCACAGTTGCAATGATTGCAACATTCTTTCTTCACCGCGTTCACTGTCTTTTATACCAACGATGTTTTTATGCTTACTCAATTCATCAATCACCGGCAGCGGGATGCTCATATGAGTTGTGGCCGGAATATTATAAATAAACAGGGGCAATGAAATACTACCCGCCAACGTGGTAAAATATTTCAGCATCTGCTTTTCTGTAAGTCCGTAATAAGACGGCAGGGTTGCCACTACCACATCAACAGCATGTAATGAACAGTAAGATGCAAAATCTATACTTTCAGCCATCACATTTGAACCGATGCCTGCATACAGTAGCGAGCCCCTCTTTTTATTCTTGCCGGCAGCCAGTACATAATCTTTTTTAAGTTGCAAAGGCAATGATGCTGACTCACCTGTTGTACCTAAAATGAACGGCGAGATATTATGCTGATAGAATAAAGTTAATAATCTTGATACTGCAGCTTCGTCTATCTGTAGTTTTTCAGTCAATGGTGTTACTACCGGAATAATTACCCCTGTATATTTCTTACCTCCAACCCCTAAAGGGGAATTTTGAACTTTCTTTATGTTAGTAGCACTCATTATTTTTTATAATGCCTTTGTATAAATATTTATCGCATCTGTTTCAGTTATCTCTTTCGGATTATTTTTCAATAACCTCTGTATCTTCATTGCATCGGCAGCCATTTGCGGAATCGCTGATTCAGGAACATTCACTTCCTTCAAAGTTGCTGGAATTCCGCAGGCTTTTATCAGCTCTTTTATTTTTCTAACTCCTGCACATGCAGTTGATTTGTCATCAGCTTGTCTTTCGCAACCCAAAGCAATAGCAACTTCAGCATATTTTTTTGTAGCAGCCGGAATATTATATTCCATAACATAGGGCAGCAATACTGCATTGGATAAACCATGTGGCAGGTGAAACATGCTTCCTAATGGATACGACAAAGCATGTACGCCTGCTGTATTCACCGGTCCAAGACAAAAACCTCCCAATAAACTTCCCATTGCCACTTTTTCTCTTGCGTCTTTATTGCTTCCATCATTTACTGCGCTTACAATATTTGCGGCGATCAATCGCATACCTTCATAAGCATACATATCGATAAATGGTTGGGCAAATTTGTTTATGTAGGCTTCGAGACAATGGGTTAATGCATCGAGCCCGGTTGCAGCCGTAATTGCGGGAGGAACAGATATAGTAAGTAAGGGATCAACAT
>Ga0070698_100000493_pt1 | contig 41974 bp, 40 predicted proteins | sample KBSK1502metaG_FD_65477 | JGI IMG/M metagenome (GOLD analysis project Ga0070698, IMG submission 65477) | Corn, switchgrass and miscanthus rhizosphere microbial communities from Kellogg Biological Station, Michigan, USA - KBS K1-50-2 metaG | ecosystem: Host-associated > Plants > Roots >...
CGGTTCGTGCGCATGTCGAAGGCGGCGATGGAGCGCGCGGCCGCTACTTCTTCTTCTTGACCGGCTTCTTCGGCGCGGTGGGCTTGGGCTCGTCGGGCTTCGCATCGCCAGCCTGGGCGATGCGTTCGGCGATCGCGGTGAACTTCGCCTTAACGTCCTCGAGCGCGCGCAGCTGACGATCGGCTCGGCCGCGTTCTTCTTGCGCCGCCTTGATCGTCTCCGCCTTCTCATCCGCTTTGTCCGCCACCGCCTTCGCGCGGTCGCGCAGCGATGTTGCCGATGCCGCGAGCTCGTCGCGCTTCACCTCCAAGCGCTGGAGCTCGGCGCGCCGCGCGGCGACTGCGTCTTCGGAATCGTCGAGCGATTGCACGTCGTCTTTGAGCGCGCGCACGCCGGCTTCGACCGTCGCGTTTTGGTTTGCGAGGTCCGTGACTTCCTTTTGGCCTGCGGATTCCGGTTCGGGCGCTGGCGCCGCGGCGGGCGTCGACGCAGGCACCACGGCAGGCTTGGGCGGCGGCTTTTGCGACGACGAGCCGCATCCGCTGAGGGCGGCGGCGGCGAGGAGAATCGCGAGCTTCATCGAAATCATTATACGTCGAGCCGGGAGTTGTCTTAGGGGTTGCGTCGGCGGAGTGGATCGCGGCATGCAGTAAGAGGGAGCCATGCCAATGAATCGTGCAACCGCCTCAGATGTCACGCGCTTGCTTGGTGATATCGAGCCGTTGGTGCTCGAGCGCATCCTGTTGACCGGCGCTACCCCCGATGAAATTGCCGAGGCGTTGCGAGTGGTCGAGGACGAGACGGGATTTGGCGAGCAGCCGCATTTGCCATCGTCACCGCGTGTGGCCGAGGTGCGCGCGCTACTGCACGAGATGGCAGTGCTCGAGCCCGAAGTCGCCGACGACGAAGAGATGGTGTAGCGAGTCGGGCGGCAGCGCTCACGTGGGCGGCAGTACACCGCGCGCGACCGCGCGATGGAACCAGTGCGCCGCGTGCTCGTGCTCGGGCGCGAAGCGGCCACGCGGCGCGAAGCCGGAGCGCAGGCCGCGCGAGACTTGGGCGAGCGCATCGACATCCTCGGCATCGACTTGCGAGCTCAGCCAGCGGCGGTCGCGCTCGGCGTGCTTTTGCCGATCGATCGCGAACTGATACCAGATGAAACGCGTCGTGTCGGGTCGCTCAGGGACCGGCTGGTAGACGTTGACCGAGAGACCCCACGGATAGAAATTGAGCGTCAGGTTCGGGAAGATGAACCACCAGAGCGCGAAGACTCGACGATTCTTTTGCGCGTCGCGGAAGCGCTCGGGCAACCACGTGGGATCGAAGCCATCGGCGGCATCACGCGCGTAGACCCACTGCAGCACCGAGCGCTCGTAGATTTCGGTTTTGTACGTGGCGAGATCGATCGCGTCGGCGAGACCACCCGGCGCGCGGTGTACGAACCCGATGTGAAACTGATCGAGAAAGTTCCACGCGTGCTGCTTCCAGTTGCCGTGGACGTCGCGGATCTCGGCCGTCATGCGCTCGGGAATCGCCGGCATGTTTGCGAGCGATGCATCGACCTCGGCGAAGCAGTCGGCGAACGGTTGGGCATCCGCGACAAAATTTATGAACGTTAGCCGGCGCCACGTCGCGATGCCGAGCGGCTGCAGGTGATCGCACGCGCGCGGAAAGTTCGGCACGTTCGTGAAGCCTTGTTGCGAGACGAAACGGCCGGTGCAATCGAAACGTCGGCCGTGCTGGCCGCAGACGAGGGTCGGGCCGCGCGTCGCGCCGAGCACGAGCGGATACCACGCGTGCGTGCATGTGTTGGGGAACGCTCGCAGCGTGTCGTCGTCCCAGCCGCGCTGGATGAAGAGCGGGCGATCGAGCACCGTGATCGGTACGCGCGAGCCACGCGCCGCGACTTGCTCGTCGAGCGGACGCGGATCATCGCCGCGTTCGGGGACGACGAGCCACGACGTGCGAAAGATCGTCTCGAGTTCGCGCGCGAGAAAATCACGATCGGTGAACGCCGCGGCGGGTAGTGTCTCGGCGTGACGGATGTCATCGGCGACGTTGCAGTCCTCGGGCGTGAGCATGCGCGCGCAGGATATACGCGCAGTTTGGCCGCACGGGGCACAATGCCTCGCCAAATAGATCGGAAAGGTCTATGACTGCCGGCCGAGAAGCTGCTTCGATCGAGGGATGCGGAAGACGTACGTGCTGTCGATCACCGTGGCTGCCTTTGCCGCCGGCATTGCCGTCGGCAAGACAACCGTCGAGAAGGTCAAGTTCGTCGCCGCCGAAGAGGTGAAGTGGGATGAGCTCGAGGGCGGCGCGAAAATCGGAACGCTGTACGGCGACTACAAGAAAGGCGCGTACGGCGCGTTGTTCAAGCTGCCTTCCGGCGCGACGTCAGCGATGCACTCGCACACCTTCACGTATGAAGCCGTGCAGATTTCGGGGACGAGCAGCCATTGGCTCAAGGGCGAGGACGGCACGAAGGCAAAGAAGATGACGCCGGGCTCGTACTGGATGATTCAGGGCAAGCAAGAGCACGTGTCGTCGTGCGCGCCCGGCACCGATTGCGTGTTCTATATCTGGCAGAAGACGAAGTTCGATTTCATTCCTGCGAAGGAAGCAGCACCGAAGGCAGCGGCGGCGACACCCGCCGCGAAGAAGTAGTTAGTCCACGCGGTGAAGCTCGACGCCGCGCACCGCGTTTGTCGATGCATCGATGTCGACGACGAGAAAGTGGCGATCGATGCCGTCCCACTTCATCGGCTCGGCACCACCGCCGCCCGAGATGTATGCGGGGATGCCCGCATTCTCAAACTGGATGAACGTGTGGATGTGACCGTAAAGCGTGAGGTCGACGTTGCCATCGACGAGACGCCCGAGCAGACGGCGGCCATCTTGCTCGCTGCGAAAGCCCCCGTAGCGCATGCCGACCGGATCGATCGGCGGAATGTGCGTGAGAAAGATGTGCAGCCGATCGCGCGCGTCGGCGAGCCAGCTATCGAGCCATTCCTCGACGAGCGGATCGAGACCGGCGTCGCCTGAATCGACGAACGAGAACGCCGCGCCCTTGAACTCGAAGTGAAAACTGCCGCGACCATAGCGCTCGTGAAAGCGCGCGAAGTCCGCCCACAGCTCGTGGTTGCCGAGCGTCGTGTAAAACGGAATCGTCAGCGTCCCGAGCTGGCGCTCGAACAGCTCGTATTCCTCGACGAGGCCGCGCTCGGTGATATCGCCCATCGCGATCACGAAGCGTGCGTCGGGCACGGCGTCGATTGCTTCGAACACGTCGTCGACGGTCGGCAGCGCGGTCTGGATGTCTGCCATGGATGCGACCTTGAACGGCTCGACGATATCGGCATCGGGTGGCGCGATGCGCAGCTCGTGCGTGCCCGCGGGCAACGTGACGTGGAAGATGCCGACGGTCGGGTATTCACCCGGATCGCGCGTGAACGTCGTGCCGCCGACGGTGAGCACGGCATCGACGAGCACGTTGCGCGCGATGATCGTCCATTCGCCGCCTGCGGTGTTGCCGAGCACGAGCGAGAAGTGCAGATCCGGTGTCTGCGACCAGACCTCGATGCGATGATCGGTGAACCAGCGCACCGCCGCGAGACCACCGGCGATATCGATCGAAGCGTCGGCGAGCGCCGCTTGCCCGATCGACAGCTCGGCCTCGGCGCGTTGCTCGCCCGGTCGCGTGCACGCGCACACGGCGAGCACGAGCGCCAACTTCATTGCGCACCTCCGCGGTACGCGATCGCAAGGGTCGACACCCACGCATTGCCGACACCGAGCTCGGCGTGCAGCGCCCATGGCCCGTAGACGCGAACGTCTGCGCGCGCGCCGAGACTGCCGACGAAGCCCGACGCGCGCCACGCCGGCAATCCACCGACGAGCCCATCGCGGCGATGGTCGTAGAACAGCATCGCTTCGCCGCGCGTGCCGAGATAGACGCCCCACCCAAACGTGCCGAGCAGCTCGCTCGCGATTTCGGTTTCCATGCGCTCGTACGCAACGCGCGCGACGCCGACGCCGGTCGACGCTTCGACAAAGCTCGGCGCGAACGCGGCATCGAGCCGCGCGAGATCGAGACGGCCGATGACTTCGAGCTCGCCGACGATCTGCGTCATCTCGTCATCGTCGTCGCGATGCACGCGTCCACCGACGCGCGCGAGCAGTCGACTGCCATCGCCAATGACTTCGCCCGTCGCCGGCGCGCCGAAGATTCGAACGCGCACGTCACCTTCGCCGAGCTTCGCGGCACCGCCGGCATCGATCAGCGCGAGCGCGCCGACGCGCACGCGACCAAGCTCGAGATGACCGCCACCGCGCAAGAGCGCGCGATTGCGATACGCGTCGTGTTGCCACGTCGTTCCCGCTTCGACAGACCATGGCGCGAGCGCACGCGAGGCGGCTTCGATACGCGAGCCGCCCGCAGCGACCCAGATATCGGTTGCCCACGACGTGAAGAAGAGGCCGCTGCCCGCGAGCAAGATCGGCACGCCAGGCCAGATCGTGTACGGATTTCCTCCCGTGCCGCCGACGAGCAAGCCACCGGCGGCGATGCCCGCGAGGCCGACGAGCTCGACTTCGACGAGCGTCTTCGCCGGTTTCTTCTCGCGCACGATCCAGCTGCCCGTGCCATGCAGCACGAATCCGGGCACGACCGCGAGCGCAACCGCGGCGGCGCGCCGCGCCGGCGAGACGTCCCCCGCCGCGTCTACGTCATCCGTGTCGTCGGCACGCACCGCATGCGGCGCGAACACGAGCACGACGACGAGCAGCCAGCGCATGCTCGGCGAGCGTACCTGCGTAGGCACGCGAGATCGACGGCAGATGTCGGCGTTACGCGCTCGGCGGAACGCAGGCTTTGATGTTCGCCTCGGGATTCACGAACGTCACGTTTGCCGAACAGTTCGATTCGTTGAGCACGTCACGGTTCGCGTTGCACTCCGGTTTGTCGATGCACGTGCGAAAGCAGTAGTTGACGTTATCGGTGTGCGTGACGCACTTCGAAAGCGGCGGGCAATCGGCGTCGCCCGTGCAGTTCTGAATGCCGCAATAGCCGCCCTTGAAGGCCAGGCACGTTTGCATGAAGTCTTCGGACTGCTTGCAGTCGTCGCTGTTCGTGCACATCGCGCCGACGCCGTAATCATCCGCGTTGTTGTTGCAGCCAAACATCGCGAAGAGGCCCGCGATCAAAATCAAGCGAAGCATGAATCCCTCCTAGTTGGACTTCGCGCCTTCGCGAAGCCAGACCAGGATCTTGAGGTAGTCGGGGTCCTGCGGTCCAGTGAACGTCACATTTGGATGCCCATCCGACGGGCTTTCTGCAGATGGCATGGTCAAGACGAGGCTGCCCTCGGGATTTGTGGGATTCGCACGCAGAGGGTTCTCTTGGGTCAGCTCCTTGTAGACAAGGTTCGCGCTGCCATCGAGCGTGAGCCCACCGAGGTCACGACCGGGGCCATTTCCCGAGTGACACGCAACACAGCCGCGATTGGTGAAGATCGGAAACACGGTCTGCGAGAACGATACGTTCGTCGGCAGCGGCGGCGGCGCACCATCGGCGACGACGACGTTCGCGATCGTCACCGTGCCTGCGCCCACCGGCGACGTCGCCATCTGCAGCGTCACGGTCGCGTTCGCCGCGACGCCCAGCGAGACGACGCCCGTCGGCACTTCGAAGAACACGGCCCAACCCGATGACGACGTCGCGGTCAGCGACGAGACCGGGCGCAAGGCGTCGTCGAGAAACTTCGGCCCCGTCGCGCCCTGCACGTTCGCGAGCACGAGATTCGAACCAGAAACGCCCGCCTTCGGATTGCCCGCACCGTCGACGAGGTGCAGCAACAACACGCCCTTTGCCGCCGATGGCGTGATCGAAAAGCCGCTCGCGAGCGTGCCGAGAAATTGCTCGCTCAGCGCGTACGCCTTGACGCCGTCGACATCATCCGTCGTGACTTCGAGCGCGGGGCTGTACGTGCCACGATGCGTGGGCGCGACGCTCGCGAGGATCTGAAACGCGGAGTTCTCCGGCACGCCGTCGAGCGTGAAGCTCGAGCCCTCGACGGTGATTCGCGGCGCCGGCACGAGCGCGGTCGTCGACACGCTCGCGGTGCCTGCGATCTCGCCATCTGTCGCAAAATCGCGCACCGAGCCCGCGACGGTCAACGAGCCGCCGAGTGGCGCGTCATCCTCGCTCTTGCAACTGACGACCACTAACGCCAGCGCCAGATACTTCATCTTCATGGGCGGCCTTCTTCCCAGCTTCCTAACAGTGGGGTAGCTGGGCTCGATGGTGGCAGTTTTTTCAGCGCTCCCGCCTATGTCTGTGAATTTTCGTGCAGGATAGCGGCGTGGATGCCGACGGTGGCGAGACGATCGACGAGAGCGAAGAGCTGACCCACGTCGTCGACTACGACAAGGTGCGCGCGAGCTACGATATTGTTGCGGAGCGCTACGCGAACGAGCTCGCCGACGAGATGGTCACGCGTCCATTCGAGCGCGGCATGCTGCTGTCGTTCTCCGAGCTCGTGCGCAGCCTCGGGCCGGGCATCGTCGGCGATGTTGGCTGTGGGCCGGGACACATCGCAAAACACCTGGCATCGCTCGGCGTGCGTACGATCGGCATCGACATCTCGGCGGCGATGATCGAGCAAGCGAAGCTCAAATTCCCCGAAGGCGACTTCCACGTCGCATCGATGTTTCATCTTCCGATCAAGACCGGGTCATGGATCGGCGCGGTCGCACGCTACGCGATGTTGAACTGCGATGCCGACGAGCGCGCTCGCGCGTTCCAAGAGCTGTATCGCGTCGTACGTCCCGGCGGTTATCTGACGTACAGCTTCTACGAGTCCGCGCCAGGCCAGCCCGTCGGCAGCGTGTATCACCTGCAGAGCTGGTTTGGGTATCACGTCGATCTCAAGACGTACTTCTTGTCGATCGAAGACGCCGCGAGCGAGATCGATGTCGCCGGCTTCGACGTCATTGCGGCGCTCGTGCGCGAGCCGATGTCGCCCAGTCAGTTGCCGGCGCGGCGCTGCACGTTGGTTGGCAAGCGCCGCTAGTGGCGCGTCGCTTGCTGCGATCGGCGGCATGCGGCTTGCCGCAATCGTGCTCTCGCTAACAGCATCCGCGCGCGCCGACGGTTTCTATTACAACCAGTCGTACGGAATTTCGAGCGCGCGCAGCGATGGCGCAGCGATGCTGGGCACGTCGCTTCAGCTGCGCATCGCGCTTGGCTGGCGATTTGGCGCACTGTCGATCGGACCGTGGGTCGCGGGCCACGTCGCAATTGCGCGCGAAGGCGCGTTACTCGGCCTCGTCGGCGGCGATCCACCGCCTGGCGACTCGGACCTCAAGACCGTCGGCGCCGACGCGCGCTACAACGCCGCGATCAAGGAGCATCTTTCGATCTACGTGCGCGGCGGCCCGCGCTACGCGGTCGGCGAAGGCGCACTCGCTGGCTACAGCGGCGTCGGCATCGGTGTCGGCACCGGCGTTCAGCTCACCGGCCGCGTGCGTGCGCTTGGATTTCTGTTCGCGCCGCTGTTCTTCACGCAGCGCGGACCGATGATCCAGGCGACGGTATTTCTCGATGAGAACGTCGAGTGGTACCGCCTCGACGCACTCGGGATGAAGAGTCTGTCAGTACCCCTGGTCGGTACCAGTATTGGGATTGGTGCCGGTAGCTACTTTTGAGCTTCCGACAAGCCACTCCTTCGCGTACGTCGACATGTACGTCATCGCGGCCGCGCGAACGAAGCGAAAGCCGATCGCTCCGGCAAGCGTTAGCAGCGCGCTTGTCACGCGATGCGGCCGCGGCGCCGGTTGCACCATCGCGAGGATCGCGCCGCACGCAGCGGCGATGCCGACGGCAGGCAGCGGATTGGCGATGATCTGCTCGCGCAGATCGACTTGCTTGACCTTGCGCCCGAGCTGACCGAGCTTCTCCTTGAACGCGGTCTTCCTCGGCACGCCCATGACGTCGACGGCGGGATCGATTGGCGGATTGGGTTGCATGGTGTCCATGACTGCTCCTCGTGCGCGTGAGGTGTCACGCGGAGCGGCGGACCCGCGCGCAGGCCCGCCGCTCCGATCGCGGTTGGTCGTCTACTTCCTCATCATGCGAACGGCGAAGTAGCCGACGCCGAATGCAATGCCGAGCGCGACAATCGGATGAAGCTTGATCCAGGCGGTGGTCTCTTTGACCGCCTTCTCACTGGACTCGAACACGGTGTCCTTTACATCGAACGCCTTGCTCTTGAGCTGGCCCGCGCGCTCGCCGCCTGCGTCGACGAGATTGCGAATGCTCTCTTTGATTGCGTCTAGCCGATTATCCAGCGTCGTCGATCCGTTCTTGTGCATGGTGATTCTCCTCGAGGTGGTGGAACGCAAAACCCGAGAGCAACACGCGTGCCCTTTGCTGCGATGCGCAGCGCAGTGATGTGAGGTGATGGCGCTCGGAGTGGCCGTGCGCGAGGAGCCCGACGTGCAGAAAACACCGCACGCAAGGTCAAACTCGCCGTGCTGTGGCGCCACGGCCGTGCGCATGCGCCACGTAGCACCCTCGCCTTAGCGGCGTTTCGGCGCTGAAATCTCGCCGACGACGGAATCGCGCTCGCCGCGCGGGGTGATCGGTGGTCGGGCCGATTTCGTGTTGCCTGCTTCTGTGTACGCAAGGTCAGGTGTCCATCGTGGTTTGCGGATGGTCGGGACCATTTCCGTGATCCCGTGCTCGAGTGCGTCGGGATCCACGACGACGACATCGTGCGTCTGGCCCGAAATTGCGACGTGACGGCGCACTGCGCGCGGCAGACGTGGTCGTTCGCGCTCCACTCCAATCACTTCGAAGCTCTCGTACGCCGTCGATTGCTCGAGCGCGATCGTGCGCGCCATCTGGCGAATCTCGAGCGCTCCCGGTCGCACCGATGGATCTTTGTCGAGCATGCGGTGCACGAGTGCGCAGAGCTCGGGAGGAGCTTTCGTGAGCTCGTCGAGCGGCGCGGCTTCGCCCGTCAGGTGCATCGAAACAACTTCGGCGAGCGTGCGACCGTCAAACGGCGGTCGCCCCGTCAGCGCTTCGTAGGCGATGACACCGAGCGCGTACACATCACAAGGCGCGCCGATGTTCTTGCCCGTCGCTTGTTCCGGCGACATATAGATCGGCGTTCCTGGCGTTAGACCGTCGAGAGTTAGCCTTCCCATCGGGCCAAGCCGTGCGACGCCCCAGTCGATCACGCGCAGTGGAAAGTCGCGATCGACGGGCGTCAGAATCAAATTGTCGGGCTTGAGATCGCGATGAATCACGCCGCGTGCGTGCACCGCTGCGAGCACGTCTGCAACTTCGGCGAGCAGCGTCGCGACCTCGCACGCATGCAGACAGAACTCCTGCGCGAACCGAGCGGCGAGTGTTTGTCCTTCGACAAGCTCCATCGCGATCCACGGCCTGTGATCATCGAGCAGCGCGCAGTCATAGACGCGAACGACGCCGGGATGTCGAACGTGCTCGAGAATCGATGCTTCCTGCACGACGCGCGTCGCCATTCCCGGATGCTTGCGAAGCTCGGGGTGCATGACTTTGAGCGCGGCCCGACGAGGCAACACCACGTGATGCGCCTCGAAGACCACGCCCATTCCGCCGCGACCGATCTCGCGAACCAGGCGATAGGAGCCGACCATCGTATTTGGTCCAAGCTCGCTTTCAGGCTCGGAGGTCATAGCCGGGGCAAGTTGCAGGAAGCTTGCCGACACTCTTCACGCGTAAGTCCTTGTGAGGCCCCATGACGCGGAGCGCTTTTGCCACGGCCACGATCACAGCGAGCGGGCTGGCACGGAGCGTGCTCGGTAACCGCGAGGCCATGGTTGTATCCGCGAAGTCGAACGGAGATGAACGACGCCCTCCGGATGCTCGCGCGCTCCGGACGGGTGACATGGTAAGTGCCTATCGCATCGAGCGATTGCTCGGCACCGGCGGGATGGGATGGGTCTATCGCGCGTGCCACACGGTCGACGGGCGCTGCGTTGCGCTCAAAGTTCTGCGCGAAGATCAGCTCCGCCAAGATCGTGCGATCGATCGCATGATGCGCGAAGCGCAGATCCTCGCGACGGTCTCGCACGGCGGCATTCCGCAGTTTTTCGAGTGCGGTCTGCTCGGTGACGGTCGCCCGTGGATCGCGATGGAGCTCGTCGCCGGCACGCCGCTCTCGCTGCGCATGGCAGAAGGCCCGCTCGATCACGACTTCGTGATCGATCTCGTGACGAACGTCGCAGGCGTGCTCGCAGCCGCGCACGACCGTGGCGTCACGCATCGCGATCTCAAGCCCGACAACATCCTGCTCACGCCGACGGATCCGACGTACTCGGTGCGCGTGATCGATTGGGGCATCGCGTTCCACGAGAACGGCGGTCGCTACACGAATCACGATGAAGCGATCGGCACGCCAACATACATGGCGCCCGAGCAGGCGCGCGGCGGCCCGACGGACGGCTACTGCGATGTCTACGGTCTCGGTGTCGTCGCGTATCAAGCGATGACGGGACGGCCGCCGTTCGTCGGCAAGACATCCGTCGAGATCCTCGTGCAGCATCTCAATCGGCCAGTGCCGGCGCTCGCGCCGCGCTGTCCCGACGCGCCGTTCGGTCTCGTCGAGCTCGTCGAACGCATGCTCGCAAAAAATTATCGCGAGCGACCGAGCGCGAGTGAAGTGCAACTCGAGCTGCGCAAGCTCCGTCACGAGACGACGGCGCCGACGTACAGCGTGTACTTCGTCGATGGCGCGAGTGATGGCACCGCGCCGGTCGTGCGCAGCGATGCAGACGCGGCGACCGCGATCATGCGGCCGACCGTCCGCAGCTAGCGCAGGCAACTACGCGTCCGGCCCTTCCATCGCGGCGAGATCGTCGAGATCGATCTCCTCGACGATATCGTCCTCGTCGACGTCTTCGTCGTTTTCGAGATCGTCACCCTTGAGTGCGCGGTCGTCGGGTTCGTACTCGTCGACACGCGGCGCCTCCACTTCCTCCTCGTACGAGTCTTTAGTAGTTCGCGGCATATACCGCGTTATTGAGCAAGCGGGGTGCCACGCTCCCAGCGTCTCGCACGCGGTGGATCCTTCGGCCACGTAAAGCGAAACGTTGCGCCTCGGCCTTCCTCTGAGTCGATCCATGCGCGCCCACCGTGCGCTTCGACGATTCGGCGCACGATCGCCAGGCCGATGCCGGTGCTCTCGATGCGATCGCGCGAGTGCAGGGTTTGGAACAGACCCCAGATCTGATCGTGATAACGCTTCGCGATGCCGGGACCATCGTCGCGGACGTAGAACTCGTAGCCGGTCTCCGTCGAGGTACCGCCGATCTCGACGTGCGGATCGGGCCGCGGGTTGTACTTGAGCGCGTTCGCGATCAGGTTCATGAACACCTGCTGCAGCGGGACTCGCGCGGTGCGCAGCGTCGGCAGCGTTGGATCGATCTTGATCACGGCGGTGCGCGGCGGCCCGAGCAGCTCGACGACCTCGTGTACGAGCGTGCAGACATCGATATCGACCGGCGGCTCGGGACTGCGACCAGCGCGACTGTATTCGAGCACGCCGTGAATGAGATCCTCGAGGCGTCGTACGCGACCGCGCAGGAGCTGGAAGTACCCGCGCGACTTGTCGGTGACGCGGTCGCCAAGATCTTCCTCGATCCACTGGCTCAGGTTTGCGATGCCACGCAGCGGCGCGCGCAAGTCGTGGCTCGTGACGTACGCGAACTGATCGAGATCGTGGTTGCTCTTTGCGAGCTCGACGATGAGCTCGGTCGCTTCGCGAAACAGACGTGCGCTGTCGGTGGCGGTGGCCGTGACCGATGCAAGGCCGATCAGGAGCTGTTCGTCGCGCACGTCGAATCTGCCCGGTTGCGAATGCGCGAGCGCGATGCCACCGATCAGATCGCCTTGTCGGCTGCGCACCGGAACGGCGAGGTAGCTGCGAATGCGATCGATGCTCGACAGAATGCCGAGGTTTGTCGCCGCGGCCGCGCGCGCGACATCATCCATGCGCAGCGCGCGCTGGAGCGCGAACGCGGGGCAGGTCGGCGTTAGCTCGTCACGACGCGCGGCGATCGCGGCCGCCTCCTCAGGCGTCGCGCCGCGCAGATCGTATTTGACCTCGCCATCGACGTACGTGAAGTAGAGGCCGACCTCTGCGTGCGTCAGCGCGGTCGCTGCTTCACCGACCTTCGCGACGACCTCGTCGAGATCGTGGATGCCGGCGAGCTCCTGGCCGATGCGATTGAGCGTTTCGAGGCGCGTCGCTTCGTCGCGAAGCGCGACCTCGCGAACCTGGACCTCGCGCAAGAGCAGGGCGTTATCGACGAACATCGCGATGCGGCGAGCGAGCTCCTCGCCAAACGTGAAGTCGTCGCGATCGTACTCGGCGCCGGCGTGCGCCCGCGCCAGCGTGATCACGCCGATCACGCGGCCGCGCACGACGAGCGGCATCGCAACATACGAGGCGAGGCCGAGCAGGCGCAGCGCGGCGCGGGCCCACGGCTCGCGCGCGAGCTCGTCGAGCAGCTCGTCGGTGACGTGCTCGATCCACTCGCTCTGCCCGGTCGCGAACACGCGTGCCGCACCGCGACCGTTCGGATCGCGCTCGTGCTCGCCGCGCGCGAGCATCTCCGCCATCTCGACGCGCGTCGGATCGACGTGGCGAATCGCCAGCCGCTCGAGCTGGCCGGCGGTGTTGACCATGTGGACGGTCGCCCAGTCGGCGAGCGTCGGCACGGCGAGCTCGGTCGCCTTATGCAGCGCACTGACGTAGTCATCCGACGACGCGAGTAGCGTGCTGACCTCGGCAAGCACCGAGAGCCGCGCGCGATCGCGTAGATCGATGCGCTGGCGAGGAGGACCGCGATTGGTTTCCTCGTTCTCGTGGGGAGACGTGATCACGCTAATGGACGACCGCTCTTCCGCGCGCGATACGTTCGCGCACACCCTCGACTGAAAAAACTACCAGTTCGAGCATTCGCCCGAGCATCAGCTCGAGGATGCGTGGGTGATCGGCCTCCTTCATGGCGGGTATACAAAGCACGCTGTGTGCCACTACGCCCCGATGAACGTTCGCGACGATGGTTGTTCACACTAAGACACACACGCTCGCCGCGCGCTCGCGCACGCTAGCGAACGAGCGGCAGCGTGAAGAAGAACTTGGCGCCGTTGCCCTGCGAGCTGTCGACGGCGATGTTGCCGCCATGCGCAGCGACGATGCCCTTCGCGATCGCGAGGCCAAGACCTGCGCCGCCCTTCTTCGTGCGACCTGACCAGTAGCGATCGAAGACATGCGGCAACTCGGTCTGTGGAATCCCGGGACCTTGGTCTTTCACGGCGATCACCGCGTGGGCATCTTCGCGCTGGACGGAGATGTCGATCGGCGCGCCTCGCGCGTGCTTGAGCGAGTTGCCGATCAGGTTGCCGAGCACCTGGAGCACGCGATCGCGATCCGCCGAGACGACAACCGGCTCGTCGGGAATGTGCGCGATGATGCGGCCGCCGGTCTCCTTTGCAAGCAGCTCGTACTCGACGACGGCCTGCCGCAGGATCGCACCCGCGTCGACCGGGCCCCGCGCGAGCGTTAGCGCTCCATTTTCGATCGCGCTCGCCTCGAGAAGATCGGTGATCAGCCGCTCGGCGCGCGTCGACGCGCGCTCGATCGCGCCGAGATAACGCGCCGCCGGTCCGCTGACCTCGTCCTTGAGCGCCTCGGTCGCGAGCGAGATCGCGTGGAGAGGACCGCGCAGATCGTGCGAGACGACTGCGAGGACCTCGTCACGCGCGCGCGCCGCGGCTTTCGCGCGTGCCACGGCGAGCGCCGACTCCGCCTCGGCCTTGCCGATCCGGATCGCGAACTTGACGCGCAGGCCGAGCCGCCGCGGCGACAGGTCGTTCTTCGGGATGAAATCGGTCACCCCGACATCGACCGCTTGCTGCAGCAGCTCTTCGTTCTGCGCACCGGTGACGAACACGATCGGCACCATGTTGCCCTGCTCGCGTAGCTCGGTCGCGAAGTCGATGCCCGAACGCCCGGGCAAATCCTGGTCGAGCAGGATGCAGTCATAGTGGTTGCGTCGAGCAAGCGACATCGCCTCGTCGGCGTTGCTCGCTTCCTCGACGACACCGTCGAGCCCGCTCTGTTCGACCGCGCGGCGAACCGCCAGCCGATCGACCAGATCGTCGTCGACAACCAATAATCGTATGCGCTCGCTCATGGCGGAACGCTTTGGCCCCACGGAGGGGGGAGACTACTCGAGCTCTCCTGGCTGGCCTCCGGCTGCCGCGGGAGGTGCCGGGTGAGCGGGCGGGGTTGTCGGCGCACGCGGTGGGTGATGATCACCGCCAGCGGATCGCGTGTCAGCCGCTGGCTTCGGCTCCTCCTTGCGATCGTTGTTTCGCGGCTCCTCGAGCCGGCGATACAGCGAGCGCCGATCGATGCCGAGGATGCGAGCGGCGTGCGTCTTGTTGCCGCCAACTGCATTGAGGACCTGTCGCACGTACCGACGCTCCATTTCGTCGAGCGTGATCAGCTCGCCGGGAGATTCGGTCGTGATGACGATCTTCGAGCTTTGATGCTCTTGGATCTTCGCCGGCAGATCATCGACGGTGATCTCGTCGAGACGGCACAGCGCGACAGCACGCTCCATACAGTTTTCGAGCTCACGCACGTTGCCCGGCCAGTCGTAGTCCATGAGCAGACGAGCTGCTGGACCCGAGATGCCTTGCACGGGCTTGCTCGTGCGACCCGCGATGCGCTTCAGGAAATACTGCGCGAGCAGCAGGATGTCACCCGCGCGAGAACGCAACGGCGGCACCGGAATGGCGACGACGTTGATGCGATAGAACAAGTCTTCGCGGAACCGCTTCTCCTCGACCTCGGTTTCGAGATCGCGGTTGGTCGCGGTGATGACGCGCGCCTCGAACGGGACTTCTTCATCGCCGCCGACCGGCCGAACCTTGCGCTCTTGAAGGACGCGCAACAGCTTGACCTGCATCTCGATCGGCATCTCGCCGATCTCGTCGAGGAAGATCGTTCCGGTTCCTGCTTGAACGAACAGACCGGCACGCGAACGCTTCGCATCGGTAAATGCGCCGCGCACGTGACCGAACAGCTCGCTCTCGAGGAGCGGCGCCGGCATTGCGGCGCAGTTCACCGCAACGAACGGATGTTCGCGACGCGGTGACAGGTTGTGCAGCGCACGCGCAACCAGCTCTTTGCCGGTTCCGCTTTCGCCGGTGATCAGCACCGTCGCATCGCTATCTGCGACGCGTCGCACGAGCTCGATCGTTTCACGGATCGCTGGGCTATTGCCTGCGATGCCGTCGATCGGCACATCGCGATCGGCTGCCGACTTCAGGCGTTTGACCTCGCGTCGTAGCGAGAGGTGCTCGATGGCACGACCCACTGCGATCGCGAGCGCGTCGACCTTCACCGGTTTGGTGATGAAGTCATACGCGCCGGCGCGAATCGCAGCGATCGCGGTATCGAGCCCGCCTTGGCCGGTCAGCACGATCGGCAAGAGGTCCGGATGGCGCTGGCGCAGCTCCTGGCATAGCTCGATGCCGGAGATGCCTGCCATCTGCACGTCGGTCACGACCACATCGGTGGGAGAGACGCGCAGGTGCTCCAGCGCAGCTTGCCCCGAAGTGACCGCGTCGACATCGAAGCCGCGCTTACGGAGAGAATCCCGTAGCAGTACGGCAGTGTCTTCGTCGTCGTCAACGATCAGGATTGTTCCGTTCACTTCGGGTTTACCTTTCTGCCGCCAGTTACGTTGCGGTGGTTATATCGAGCGCTCAGGACGGCCCCCGACGACCAGCAACAAAGCTGATGATCGCCAGAATAAGCGCCACGATGAAGATGATCTTCGCGATGCCAGCTGCACTCGCCGCCAACCCGGTGAAACCGAAGATGGCTGCCAAGAGTGCGATAACGAAGAATGCGATTGCCCAAGAGAACATAAGCAACTCCTTTAGGTGTCCTACGTTGGGGTAGGCACTGCGGGTCTTGTGCCGCAAAGGAGTCCCTCAAATCTGCATGGTTGTCGTGCGCGGGCGCTACATGTGCTGTGCGCCTGCGCCCGTCGAGCGCCTGCGTCGCGGGTAAACTCATGATTGCACCGCCGTTCGGGTGGCCTGCCTGCGAACGCGACGGAACTCCGCCTCGAGGCGGGCGAGCTCCTCATCTGTGAGCTCCTCGAGGTCGACCATGGTGTTGCGGGCGGTCTTGATCGAACGCAACAGCTCGTCGAGCTTGAGATGAAGTGCGCGAGAATCGTGGTTCTGCGTGTTCTGGATCAAGAACACGACGAGGAACGTCACAATGGTAGTGCTCGTGTTGATGATGAGCTGCCACGTGTCGGAATAGCCAAACAACGGACCCATTGCACTCCACGCGATGATCGTCAGCACGGCGATCACGAACGCGATCGGCGTACCGATGGCGAGCGAAACTCGTCGAGCAACTTTGCGAAACAGCTCGTGCATATCAGTGCGTGGGTTTGGGCGCGTAGCGAGAGGAGACGTGGTGGTGAACGTGTTGTGCGACTCGATCCGCCATGAGCACGAAGAAGCCAATCGCGGCGAAGACAACTTGGTTCACGCGGCGCGCGAGTGCAAGCGCCAGGCCTAGTGATGCAGGTGCGCCGATCAACGTGAAGAGCGCTACGTTTCCACCTTCACTGATACCGAGGCCCATCGGGATGATCGTCGAGATCCAGCCGACGAGCACGCCCGCAGAGAGCAGTGCGAGGAACTGGCCGGGCGACAGGTGGTAGCCCGCCGCCAGCACGGTCAGATACGACAGCGTCTTCTGGAGCAGCTGCGATGCCGCGATGCACGCGATCGCTTTACGGCGATGCTCGCCATCGGAGTGGCCCGACAGCCGAGCATCGACATCACTGAGCGTCTCGTTCCATTTCTCGCGACGCTTGCGCGAGATCAGATGCAATCGCGCGAGCATGTTCGCGAGCTTCGCGAGCATGCCGTGACTCAGCAGCCAAACGATCCCGAAGCCGATGCCCACAGCAGCCGCTGCACCCAGGAAGAGCCCGACCTTCGCGACCGCCGGCATGTCGAACAAAAACGGCGTTACCGCGCTGCCGATCGCGATCACGCCAAACGCCATCACCACGGCAACGAGCCCGACGTACATCACCGCGGCAACCGCGCGACGTGTCGAGCCCCGCCTCGATAGCAGGCCCACCTTCACGGCTTCGCCGAGGTTGCCGCCGGGCGTAATCGAGTTGACGCCACGGCCTGCGATCTGCGCGACGACTGCTTCGCGCCACGTCGGACCGCGCGCCATGTAATAGACGGCGGTGCCATCGAGCACCGACGAGATGAGCTCGACCGCGACGATCACGATCAGGAACCAACCGATCGCGCGGAGGTAATGCATGATCGCGGATGGACCAACGATCACGATCGTCGCAACGAGCGCGATGAGCCCGACCACGAGTGACACGCGGGTCACCCACATGAGCCAGCGAGGCGAGCGCTCGCTCACGCGAGTGTGCTCCTGTGACCAGCTGCCTCAACGGCGAGATCGGGTGCGTACGGCCGCGTTGTCACGATCAGCGACAAGTGGCCATTGCCCCAAACAACATCTCGCATCATGTGCACTTTGTGCAGTCGGGGTGCCAATGAGAATCAGTCGAAATCCTCGGAACTTGCGGCGCCTGCTGTGCGCATGCGCTCAGTGTGGCAATGACGCGCGTTCTGGGGCTGACAAAATGCAGCTAACCGCTGAAACCGCAACGGAAGACCCCGGTTGGTATCGAGCGTGCAATGGGTCCAGTTCGACGCTGGGGCAACGTAAAACTCCAGCCTCACGGTTACTCACCAAAGTTCGTACGGCGTCCTTCACTTGTGTTCCACCCGCGCAAGTAGGTCGCCTTGACCCCCGCACCCCCCAGTGCGGGTCCCGCCGATGCGCCTCCCCCAGGTTCATCGGCGGTTTTTTTTATTTAAAGAGCTCCTTCGTCGCCGCCACGGCGCGCGGGCCCATCGCCACGATCGCCGGATCATCGGGCTTCGCTTTGCCGACGATGATGTCGCGCCACTTCGCGTGAAGCCGGCGCGCCATCGGGGCGTTTGCATCGACGGGCGGCACATCGAGACCTGCGACCCACGCGAGGTCGTCGCCGAAGATGTCGTAGAGCCATGGCCCCGGCGGTCGTTCATCGAGCGGCAGAAACCCGAACAGCGCGGGATGTTCTTTCGTCGGCAGTGTCGTCGCGAGCACCGCGAGATCCGCAGCACGAAAGCGCGATGTAAGACCGAGCGCGCGTGCCGCCGCATCGAGGCGTCCACTCGTGGCTTCGTACCGCGCGCGTTCCAGTGCGAGCAGCGCCGCTTCTTGTTCGCCGATCGCGGTCGCGTATCGCGCGGGCGGCGGCACGGGACTCGCTGTTGCCGGCGGTTCGCCGATCAACTGAAAGCCGCGACCGCGTGGAATCGCGCGCCTGATGTCGAGGCGGCCAAATGCAGCGGCGTCCGAGGCGGCGATGCGGTTGCCGCGAATCGCGTTGGCGACGACAGCATCCGCTTCATGCGTTGGCAGCGGCGGTACGAGAGCGAAGTCGGCACGCGCTCCAGCGATCGCAGCTTCGTAGCGCACCGCGAGCCACGTGGTCGGGCGCGTCGCGACGAATACGCCCGGCCCCGGCGGTAATGCAGCCGTGAGATCGGAAGCGAGCTGGGTCGGCGTTGCGCCCGGATCGTCGACCCTGATCACCGGGCCCATCGCGAGCGCGGCGGCGATGAGCGGCACGCCGGCCGCAAACGTCATCGCTTGCCGGCGCGTGCCCTTGAGCGAACCCATCGCCGCGCGGACGATCGCACTCGGTACGATCGCGCCGCCGATCGCGAAGACGGCTAACACGACGGGCGTGGTGCCGCCGAACAGCGCTTCGTGCGCGGCGGTGACGATGACGATCAATGCGAGCCAGCGTGCGCTGCGCAGGCCGGTCAGCGCGCCGAAGCCAACGCCTAGCAGACCGGCACCGACGACGATTGCTCCCGCGCCGCGACCCGATGCGGTGAGCGCGCCGAGATCAGGATGTGGCATCGGCATGCCGCCGACCGCGTCGAACCATAGTGCGATCACGATCGCGCCGAGCGCGCCGACGCAAAGCGCGAGTAGATCGCGCGCTGCACCCGCGCGCCACAGCCAGATCGTCGCGATGATGGTCAGCGCAGCGCCAAGCCATGGCGCGCTGCCGACGACAAACATGCACGCCGCAAACGTGCACGGCACGTTACGTCGATCATGATTGCGCGCGTACCGCGCAGCGCACGCGAACGCCCAAACCGCACCGCACGCCGCGAGTATCGACGGCGCGGCGAACGCGGCAGCTTCGCGAAACGGCGCGGCGGCGACGAGCAGCAGCGTCACGGTCAGCGCAGCCGCCACCTCGCGCGGCACGAGAGCGCGCACACCCGCAACGACGCCGCCGAGCGCTACAGCGCCGAGGATCGCGGCGAGAACGCCGAGGCGAAACCCCGGCTCGCCAACGGGCAACGCGGTCGCCGCGTTCGCGAGTAGATCGTAGAGCGGCGATGTCGCGAGGTGGTCCAGCCGCGCAGCGAGTACTGCCTGCGCAGACGCGGCCCCCCAACCGGGGCCACCGCCGGCGTCCAATATAAAGATCGCGAGCGCGACCATTGCAACGCCGAGCTCGAGCACGGGCAGTCTGCGGCCTTCCACTGCGCCAAGGCTGCCACAGACGCGATATGATGAGCGCAGGCATGGCCCAGATCCGGATCGTCGACGACTGGCTGCGCAGCCCAGCGTCGCCCCCAAGTCATTACCGGTCCGTGATGGTCATCGCCGAGAAATGGGCGGAACAGCGCGTCCTCATGCGCGCGTATTCGCAGAGCCGCGATCAGACGATGCCGACGATCATGCTCCACGGCGTCGAGCTCGCGATCGGTCCCGCCGGGATCGATGTCAATGGTCCGTGGGGCATCCACGTGGGCCAAGCGGTCGAGCCTCAAGCCGTGAAAGCGGGGCTCGAAGACGCCGCGCGCCGGATCGCAGGATCGAAAGGCAACCCGCCGCGCCTGATGGATGAATCGCCGACGTTTGATCGCGAGCCGACGGGCAACTGGGGGCCCGGTACGCCGCGCGTTCTGCCGCAGCGGCCCGATGCGCGCCAGCCCGTGATCGACTACGTGCCGCAACATCAGATGGCGACTTATGTGCCGCAAGTGCAGCCGGCGCAGCACGTGACGCAGCAGCCACATATGGTTAGCGCCGCGGCGCCCACGAATTCCGAGCTGCGCCGCACGCCGATGCCGCGGCGGTCGTCGGGCAAGACGCGGCCGTTGTCGGCCCCGGGCAGCCCGGGCCCGGCAAATCATCCTTTGGCACAGGCGGTGCGAACCGCGCTCGGCTACACGTCGGGGTCGGGAGCGCAGTCGGCCGTCGTCAAGCTCGGCCTCGTGCCGCATGTTTCCGCGCAGCTCGGCCGCTACGTCGATCGCGTGGTTCCTGCGGATTTCACGATCGATCCGGGCGAGCGCCGCATCCTCAACGTGCTCGGCGAGCAAGATCTGAGCGCGCGCGCGATCGGCAACATGCTCGATCTCGCCGATGCGGTGTCGTTCATGGAGCGGCTGACCAATAAGCTCGAACAATATGGGCTGGGTGACCTGATCGAACCCGGCGAGCCGGATGGCAGCGAGCCGACGTATCGGATGCGACGCTAGCGCCGCGATCTGTGGTAACCACCCTGCTTCCATGCAGGTCCGCATCGAAGAAGTGTCTCCCGTCGAGAAGAAGATGTTTGTCGAGATTCCGTGGGAGACGGTGAGTCAGAAGCTGGGCGACGCGTATCGAGAGCTGTCGAAGGGTGTCGCGCTCAAGGGCTTTCGCAAAGGCAAAGTGCCGCGGCCCGTGCTCGAGCAGGTCTATGGCCAGCGCGTGAATGCCGAGGTCGCGTACGAGCTCGTGCGCGAATCATTCTTCAAAGCGAATCAAGAGCACAACCTCGCGGCGGTTGCCGAGCCGCGCGTCGAAGAAGCGGCGCCGATCAAGAAGGGGCAGCCGTTCACATTCGCCGCGATCATCGAGGTGCGCGGCGAAGTCGTGCCGCAAGAGTACAAAGGGCTCCCGATCGAGAAGCGCAAGCTGACGGTGCCGGAGGAGGCAGTCGACGAGGCGCTCGCGCAGTTGCGTCGCGAGCACACCGAGCTGCGGCCGATCGAAGGCCGCGAGGTCACAGCCGCCGGCGACATCGTCGGGCTCAGCATCACAGGCACGATCGGCGAGCACGAGATCAACCAGCCGCAGTTCGCCGTCGATCTCGATGATCCCGAGCGCGAGCCGCTGCCGGGGTTGCGCGATCACTTGGTCGGAATTCCGCTCGATACAAAAGACAAGCAGATCGAGATCCAGGTGCCCGAGGATCACAAGGACGAGTCGCTGCGCGGTCGCAAAGCGAACTTGACGTTCACGATCCTCGAGGCGCGCGCGAAAGACGTGCCCGAGCTCGATGACGAATTCGCGAAGGACACCGGCAAGGCCGACACGCTCGATGGTCTGCGCGCGGCGCTGCGCAAGGATCTCGAGGAGCGCGAGCAATCGGTGATCGATCGCGAGGCGCGCGAAGCGGTGCTGCGCGAGCTGATCAAGAAGAATCAAATCCCGGTCGCATCGTCGCTCGTCGAGCGCTCGGTCGAGATGCAGTATCAGCGACTGCGTCAGATGCTCGGCATGAAGCCCGAGCGCGGCACGGCCGGGCTCACCGACGATCTGCGCGAGAAGATGCGCCCCGCGGGCGCCGATGAAGTGCGCGGCCAGCTGCTGCTCGAGGCGATCGCCGACAAGGAGTCGATCGCTGTCACCGATGCCGAGCTGACGAAGCACATCGAGACAACGGCGAAGACGCGCAACACGTCACCGACGAAGTTGCGTGCGGAGTGGCAGCGCGATGGCCGCCTCGACAGCGTGATGTACTCGCTGCGCCAGGAGAAGGTGCTGCAGTTCCTCGTCGAAAACGCGCAGGTTACCGAGGTCGAGAAGCTCTCGCAGCCCGGCACGCCGGTACCGGAAGGCCCCGAGCACGGCGATGAAGGTCACGTGCACGGCCCCGATTGCGATCATCCGTAGGCGAGCTCTCGCTGAGTCGGATTTCGGGCATTGTCGACGGTCGGGGTTTACATTATCGGCATGGAGACCGACCAGACGCAGCCAGGGATGAGCGGGCCGCACCCGACCATCGCGCAGCTGCGGAATCCAACCGAGCCCGGCATTAGCGACCACGTCGCGTCGTGCTCGATGTGTCGCTCGGTGATCGCTGCTGATGGCGACGAAACGCCGATCCCGCTTGATCTGCCGAAAGGCCTCGTTAGCGAGTCTGCCTTCAAGTGGCCCGCCGAGCCGCTCGCGAAGGGCGGCATGGCGCAGATCTTCGCGGCCGAAGATCGCCGCCTCAACCGCACCGTGATCCTCAAGGCGCCGCGCGAAGACGAGCACCTGCCCAAGGACATGACAGACATGTTCCAGCGCCGGCTCACCGCCGAGGCGCGGGTGCTCGCGAAGCTGCAGCATCCGTCGATCGTCGTGCTCTACGAGCTTGGCAAGGCGAGTGTCGGCTGGCCGTTTTGCGTGCTCGAGAAGGTAGAAGGCACATCGCTGCGCGATCGGCTCGACGACATCGCCGACCGCGAACACAGCGATGGCAAACCGCACACGCGCGAGCGCCTCGAGCTGCTGTCGAACCTCGTCTCGATCGCCGAAGCTCTCGCGTACGCGCACGAGCGACGCGTCGTTCATCGCGATGTCACGCCGAACAACATCCTGCTCGGCAAGCGCGGCGAAGCAACGCTGATCGATTGGGGCATCGCGCGCGATCTCGACGCGCCGGGCGGCGCGGAAGATTCGCTGCGCGATCATCCGCCGTCGGCGACCGGGCGAATGGTCACGATCAGCGCCGGCACGCCGCCGTACATTCCGCTCGAGCAGAGCCAGGGCCGCAAGGCCGATCCGAGCTTCGATGTCTACAGCTTTGGCGTCACGCTTTATGAAGTCGTCGCCGGCAAGACGCCGTTTATGTGGTCGCCGGCCACGTCACCGGGCGGCCGTACCGCACAGATCGATGCGTTCATGGCGTGGTTGCAATCCGATGACGCGATTCCGCCGGCGATGCCCAAAGACATGGAGCTGTCGGGAATCATCGCGCGCGCGATGGCGCGTCATCCCGAGGATCGCTTCACGTCCGATGAGCTCGTGCGCGCGCTCAAGCAGTACCTGACGGGCGACCTCGTGTTCTCGCATCGCTACTCGATCACGGGTCGTGTTGCGCGGTGGGCGCGTCGCAATCGCGCCGCCGCGGTGACGGTGCTGTTCTTGATCGCATCGGCCGTCGGCGGTGCGCTCGTTTGGGCGCAGCTGCAGCGGCAAGCGAAAGAGCGTGCCGAGTTGCGAGCGGTAGCGGCATCGGCGCAGGTCGATGCGACTGAAAAGGCGCGGCTCGCCGACGAAGCGAGCCGCGAAGCAGACAAGGCGAAGCAGCGCGCCGATCAAGCCGAGCGCGAAGGCAAGGATGCCCAAGCGCTGCGCGCCGAAGCGGAGAAGAAGCAACAAACCGCAGATGAGGCGCGCAAAGCATCCGAGCAGGCCGCGACGCAAGCAAAGGGCACGGCCGACGAAGCGGTCAAGAAGTTCCAGGAGGCGATGAAGGAGAAAGATGCTGCGCTCAAGGAGCGCGACGCAGCAAAGACAGCGCAGACGCAAGCCGAGCGCGATCGCGAAGCCTCGCGAGCGGCGCAGCTCGCCGCCGAAAAGGATCGCGAAGCGGCGCGCGCGGCGCGCGATGCCGCCGACAAGGAGCGCGATGCGGCAAAGCAAAGTGCGGCAGCCGCCGAAGCCGAGCGCAACGCTGCGCGCGCGGCGCGCGAAGCATCCGACAAAGAGCGTGATGCGGCGCGCTCGGCGCAGTCCGCAGCCGAGAAGGAGCGCGATGCTGCGACCGCGGCGCGCGCGAACGTCGAGCGCGAACGCGATGAAGCGCGAAGGAAGATCGCGGAGCTCGAGGCAAAGCTGCGCGAACAGCAGCCGCCGCAGCCAGCACCAAAGCCGTAGCGGTCGGCGGCGGAGTGTCGTATAGAGTCGCGCGATGCGCGCCTGGATCCTGCTCTCGCTCGTTGCTTGCTCCGAACCGGTGCGTCGGCCGCCGCAGACAACCACCGGGCCGCGTGCGCTCAACGGGTGTCAGTCGTCGGGGACGGCGCTCGGTGGTGTTCGTTACACATGTGGCGCGTTTCATCTCTACGACAACACGGACATCGCCTCCGCTTCAATCCATACGTTCGAAGCGGCGCTCGTTGCGAGTGCTCGCGCCGAGGGAATCGAATCGACGAGGCGCGTGATCGATGTGCCCGGCGCCGAGGACGCAGTGCTGATCGAGTATCGGCAAGCTGAGGGCCGCGCGTTCGATGTCGTCGCGATGCAGCCGATGGAGGCGAAAGCTCGCTTCGTGCAATGCCACATGTCCTGGTTCACGGATACGAGCTCGCAGTCGACGCGCGAACAATCGTGTGCGCGCATCATCGGCAACCTGCTGCAGCGGCCCGCACCAACGGGGCGTGAGGTCAGTGTCGACTGCAGGCGAGCAGCGGTGCGCATCGCAACGCTGCCGGGAGGGCCGACGAGCTCCGCCGATCTGAACGCTGCGCAAGCTGACTTCGCAACGCGGTGCACGGACAAAGCCGCAGCGTGCGCGCTCGAGGCCAAGAACTTTGGCCGCGCAATGTTCTGCTTGGAGTGAACGTCGTGACCGACGAATCCCGACGAGCCGCATCGCGACGCCATCGTCGCGCGGCGGGCGATCGGTCGGCGCGGATCGCAAACGCGCTCATGAAATTGTCGGACGCGGCGCTGGCGAAGCTCGATGTCGATGACGAGCTTCGCGAGGAGATCGAACGCGCGCGCAGTGTGACGTCGCCGATCGCGCGCCGGCGTGCCGAACGCACGCTCGCCGGTGAGTTGCGCCGCATCGATCTCGCCGAGATCGAGACGACGCTGACGAACCTCGAAACGGCGGGCGCGCAGGACGCGCGGCTGTTTCACCTAGCCGAGCAATGGCGCACGCGCTTGATCGCGGAGGATGCCGCCGCCGCCGAGTTTCCCGGCGGCAATGGCGAACCGCTGCCGACGCTGATCGCGAATGCGCGGCGCGAGCGCGATACCGGCAAGCCGCCCGGCGCAGCGCGCGCGTTGTTTCGTCACGTGCTCGCCCAGCTCAAGCAGGCTTAGCGTCAATGCCACTCACGTCACGTTGACGTTGTCGTCCCTCCCAGAAATCGCCAAGTCGCCGCAGAGCCAAGACGCCACCAAGAGAGTCGGGGCCGAATCAAGCCGCGGCAATTTTGGCGCTTCGAGCTGCTCGCACGTTAGTACGGCGACATTGCCGATGACCCGCTGAGCGCAGTCCTTAAACCCCCCTCTGTCTGGCGGCCTTGGCTCCGCGGCGACTTGGCGATTCAAAAGCACGCGGGCTTAGTCTCGCATTTCAGCGAGGGCGCTGCGCATGGTCGGTAAACGTACCAGCGATGCGGTTTGTTCAGAGCTCGTGCGGATCGAGTAGCTCGGCAAGCACCGAGAACGGCTCGTTGCATTTGGGGCATTCGATCGTGCCGGCGATGACGCCGCACGTTTGCGCGAGCGCGCCATGGCCCGTCTCGATGAGCAGCTGCAAGATGCCGCCGAGGGCATCGCGATCCGTCGACGGCGTGACGGGCGTCGACAGCTCGTCGACGTGCGCTACTCCATCCGCGATCGCGATTTCGACGCCGCAAGTATCTGCCGGGCAGCGAATCGGCAGCTCGCCGCTGCTGAGCGCAGACACCGCGTCGTACAGCACGGCCGACTTCTCGATCGCCAGGATCGCGAGCAGCAGGTCGAGCGCCTTGTCGTGTGGCGTCAGTGCGAGATCGGCGCGCGCCAACGCGGCCGCCGTCGCGAACGCGCGATCTTCATCCTCGAGCCAGCTGTCGGCCGCAAACGCGATGCGCCCGATCAACGTCAAGATGTCGTGCCGCCGCTCTGCCGAGCTCGCCTTCGCGATCGCGGTGAGGTGAGGGACGGAAGCAAGCGCCGCATCCGAGACCGCACCGCGCTCGATCAGCGCGAACGCATCATAGAGCTCGCTCACCGATCCGCTGCCATCTGCGACACGACGGAGGATGGCAGGGATTTCGGTCGCAGGTCCGTAAGCGTCGCGCAGCTCCCGCCACGTCGAGGAATCGAGCTCGATCATCGCGAGGTCGTACAATTTTGAGAGGTCGCCGTCAACGAGGGATGTAGATATCCACGACCGGTAGGCTGCACTCGCCGCGCTTTTTGATCGAGTGGCTGAGCGCGAGCACGCCGCGCTCGGCGACGAACTCGACGGTGCCGCCGCAGTACTTCACTTCCGGCAGTGGAGCCGTGATTTCTTTCAAGATCGTTCCATGTTCGTCCACTGCGAGTAGGCGATACACGAGATCGCCCTCTTCGCCGCTGTGGCCGTCGAGCACGACAACCCAGAAGAAGCCACCGCCGCGAAATACCGAGTGAAGCGCGTCTCCTTTATGCAACTTCGTCCTCCACTGCGCTTTGCCCGTGCGCGCGTCGACCGCGACGAGCTCGGATCTGTTCGCGCCACGGTTCACGTGCAGCGTCATGTCGTCAGCGTGATTGGCACTGGGAGTCGTCGGCGTCACTTCGCGGCCGCTCGGAATATCGATCGTGAATGTTCCGGCGTCGCCGGCGATTGTCGCCTGGCCGTTGTCGATCGTCGTCGATAGCATGTCCATGTCAGCGGCCTTGCGATGCCACCGCACCTTGCCGGTCTTCGCGTCGACGCCGAGCACGAAATCCGACGCGGCGACGACAACGACATCGGCAACGACGGCAAGCTGCACAGACACAGAGGACGAATGGTCGAGCTTGACGCGAAACCGTCGGCCGCCATCGCGACGAACGCCGATAAGCACATCTTCGAACGTCAGCACGACGACGGTGTCGCCATCCGTTGCGAGTGCGCGCACGCCGTCGGCGACTTCGAGTCGGTGCATCGTGAATCCGGATCCCGCGAGCGCCGGCTGCGCGCCACATGCGATGAGGGCGATGATGAGGATGCGAGTCATGCACGAATGACGTGCGGCACCACGAACTGGTAACAAGAGTCATGAAGACGCGTTCGTTTGCGTGGTCGCTGCTCGGCGGCGCCGTCGGTTGCGCGGTCGGCATCGCGATCGGGCTCGCGCTCGCGGGCGACGAGGTCGGCAAGCTCGGCGATTGGAGGTACGGCGCGCTGCGCTTCATCGGGTTCACCGGCGCGCTTGGCCTTTTCGGCGGCTTCATCATCGTGTCGCGGTTCACGCGGCCACCTGCGATGACGCGCCGCGGATTCCGGCTATCGCACGGGCGCATCGAGCCCGTGGCCACCGGCTATCGCGACCTCAAGACGCTCACCGTCGACGATGTGCTCGCCGGCCTTCGCGCTGTCGGTTACGAGCCGACGATCCAGGCGTGCGATGTCGATGGCACGCGCTTGGGAAACGCGGATCCATCGACGCCGCTCGTCGGCGCCAATATCGCGATCGCCGATCGGCGCGTGCGCGGCTGGGTTCGCCTGCAGCTGATTCCGCCGAACGAGACGCAGACGAAGGCACTCGGCGCGCTCGAGGCATGGAGCGAGCGCGGCGGTTCTGCGGAGGAGCTCGCGATGTTTTCATTGCGAGTGCTCGACAAGCTCGTGCCATCGCTCGCCGCCGCGCACGACGATTCGCGGCTCAGCGAGGATCCAGCATCGCTCTTGACCGCCGGGTTGCCCGACGCGCCCACGAGCATTCGCTAGCGATACCCGGCCGCTTGAATTTCGAACAGCTCGGCGTAACGCCCGCGCGCGGCGATGAGCTCGGCGTGACTGCCCGCCTCGTGGACCCGACCATGCTCGATCACGTAGATGCGATCGGCGACGCGAACGGTCGAGAACCGATGCGAGATCACGATCGCCATGCGACCGGCAAGCTGTTGCTTGAGCTCGGCGAAGATCTTTGCTTCGGCTTCGGGATCGAGGTTCGAGGTCGGCTCGTCGAGGATCCAGATATCGGCGCGGCGAAAAATCAGGCGCGACACTGCGACGCGTTGCCACTCGCCGCCCGAGAGCTCGTGACCGCCATCGAACAAGCGACCGAGCTTGGCATCGAGGCCTTTGTCGAGCGTGGTCATCAGTGGTCGTGCTCGCCCGGCATCGAGTGCGGCGAGGATGTCGGTGTCGCTCGCTTCGCGGTCGATACGACCGAGCTGAATGTTCTCGCGCAGCGTCAGCTGATACTTCGCGAAATCCTGAAACAGCACGCCGATGCGCGCGCGCAACTCGAGCGGATCGACGTCACGTAGGTCGACGCCGCCGATCCGAACGCGCCCGCGCGTCGGATCGTAGAACCGGGTTAACAAGTTGACGATGGTCGTCTTGCCGGCACCGTTCTCGCCGACGAGCGCGATGAGCTCGCCGGGACGGACCTCGAGGTCGATGCCTTTGAGCACCTGCTGCGTGCCGCGCGGATACGTGAACTCGACGCCTTCGATCGCGATGCCGGGCTCGAGCTTCGCAGGAAGCGGCGTCGGTTGCGGCGGCACGACGATCAGCGGTTCGACGGCAAAGAACGCAAACAGATCATCGAGGAACGTCGCGTGCTGCTCGACCTGCAGTAGCGAGCTCGACAGCATGCTCGCTTGGCCTGTCACCGCGGCAAACGCACCGATCGCCGCCGTCAGATCGCCCGCGGTGAGCCCGCCGTGGAGCCCTCGATCGGCGACGAACGCGTACGCGATTGCAATCGCGCAGCCGGTGCCGAGCCCGGCGAGGATCGTGATGCCGCTCGCACGGCGATACAGCCGTGCGAGTCGGTCCAGGTTGTCGCCGCTGATGCGCGCGTGGCGCTCGGTGAAGTGATTCGCGAGGCCGAACGCGCGCAACTCCTTCGCGCTGTCGGTGCCGGCGAGAAGATCGACCATGTACCAGCGCTCGCGATCTTCGGGTGTCGTCGCGAAATGGAATTCGTAGATGCGCCGGTTCGTCCGCCGCTGGATCATGATCCACGGCAGCAGCGAGACAACCGACAGCACGACGAGAAGCGGGTGCAAGCTCGCGAGCAGCCCGAGCATGCCGATGATGCCGACGAACGATGCGACGAGGCCGATCGTCGTGAACGACAGCTGCGCCGGCCGCCAGCCGACGTCGCGCCGCGCGCGCGCCATGCGATCGTGCCAATCGGAGTTGTCGAAGTGACCGAGGTCGACGGTCGCCGCCTTCTCGACGAAGCGGCGCATCGTGTGGTGCTCGACTCTGCGCGAAAACACTTCTTGCTGGTGGAAGCGAATGTTCGATAGCGCGCGCTCGGCGCCGCCGGCGAGGCCGAACATCACGATCGTCGGCATGACATCGGTCAGCTCGAGGCCGCTGTGCGCGCCTGTCATGATCTGATCGACGAGCAACTTGCCAAGCCAAATCGCAAGCGGCGCGATCAAGGACGTGATCACGGAGAACACGGCGATCGCCACGAAGCCGCGCGGGCTCGCGTCCCACGCGAGTCGCACACCGCGGACGAGGTTCGCTCGCAGCTTACTCACGGCAACAGCCTACTGCATGGTCCACCCGGCAAGCTGTATGGCAAAGCCGACAACTGCGATGCATCACGTGTTGCAGTTGACGTAGCGGCGATCGCGGCGCGAACAGCTACGGCCAAGCGCCGCCGTGACCGCTCACTTCGCGGAGAAATCGGCCATGCACTTCTGCTGCTTCGCCGGGCCGGTCCACTCGTTGTTCTTCATGCAGTACGCGATCAGCTCGAGCGGATCGTAGGTGCCGCGCGCCACCGTCGAGATGCACGTCTGGATGTAATCGGGCCCGGACCACTTGAACGCGTCCTGACACTTCTGCACGACCTGCACGGCCTTCGCCTTGTGCCGCGACTTGAGGATCGCGCTTGCCGAGGCGACGCACGTATCCTTGTGCGACCCACCGCTCCACTCGAATGCCGCCTTGCATGCGTCCGTGATCGCGCTCAGCTCGCTCATGCTCGGCGCACTCGCATGCGGCGGCGGCGGCGGTGGTGGCGGCTCGACGCCCGAATCGCCGCGCTGCCGACAGGCCGCGCCGATCGAGCGCCCCGTCCACAGCTTGCAACTGTAATAGGGCGTGTCGAACTCGAGCTTGCCTTCGCGCGTCCAGCCGACGAGCGCGATCGAGCCGAGCGAGCTCGCCGCCATCTGTCGGCCGTCGACGCGCACATCTTCGATGTCTTGTTGCTCGATGACGCGACCGCGCGACACGCGCTCGATCGTCAAGTACGACGCCCGACCCGACACGCTGACGATCGCGCGATACCCCGTCGCGCTGTCGGTTCGCACATCGGTCACCGTCGGGCTCGCGTAATCCGTGAAGCGATGGTCGGCAGCTGCTACCGACACCATGGTGGACAGGAGGCCGAGGACGACGGTGGTGCGCATCCCAGGCGTCCCAGCACGCGCTGTGCCGAACGCGCCGCGAAGAAGTATCAACCGCTTGGCTGGCGAGGTGACCAATGCAGCTTCCGGCTACCGCGGCTTCGTGCACACGCGACTTTGCACGGCCGTACTATACAGTCCCGCAATGGACTTCGTGTTCATGCTGACCCGCGCCGATCGAACGATCGACAACGCGCTCGAGGTGCTCGACGAGCTCGAGCCACTCGGCCTGCGGTGCATCGGCTTTAAGGATGTCGGCATCGCGGGCGAGGCACTCGCGCAGCTGCATCGCCGCATCAAGAAGATGGGCGCGCAGAGCTATCTCGAAGTCGTCGGCACGACAGCCCAGGCGTGCCTGGAGTCGGCACGCACGGCGCGCGAGCTCGGAATCGATCATTTGCTCGGCGGAACGCAAGTGGATGACGTGCTCGCGATCCTCGCCGGTAGCAGCGTGCGGTATCTGCCATTTCCCGGGCGGCCGCACGGTCACCCGACGAAGCTCGGCGGCTCGGCGGCGGAGATCGAGGCGGATTGTCGGCGCTATCGCGAGCGCGGCGCGGCCGGCGTCGATTTGCTCGCGTACCGCGCGACGGAAGCGGATCCGATCGAGCTCGTGCGTGCGGCACGACGCGCGATGGATGGCACGCTGCTCGTCGCCGGCGGGGTGGCGACACCGGCGCAGGTGAGGGCACTCGCGGCGGCTGGCGCCGATGCGTTCACCGTCGGCTCGGCGGTCTTCGATTACGCGTTTTCGCCAAATGCTCGCTCGTTGCGCGAGCAGCTCGAGGCAGTTCTTGATGCCTGCGCGTGATCCGATCGCGCTTCTGCTCGCCGGGCACTATCCCGATCCGGAAACCGGCGAGATGCTCGCGGCGCAGGCGCGCGCGGTCGTCATCGACGATTCGCTTGATGGCAGCGAGGCGGAGCTCGTCGCGGCGCTCGGCGTCGGCCGCAACGTCGCGGTGGTCTCGGATCGCAACACGCACCAGGTGCTCGGCGCGCGCGTCGAGCGAGCGCTCGGTTCGCGCTTCGATGTGCAGTCGATCGTGCTCGCTGCATCACCGCGCGCCGATGATGCGACCGTGGCGCGTGTGCTCGCGGCACTCGCGTCGACGACGGAGCTTGTCGTCGCTGTGGGATCGGGGACGCTGAACGATCTGACGAAGATGGTCGCATTTCGCCACGGCTGCCCGCAGGCGATCTTTGCGACCGCACCGTCGATGAATGGCTATACGTCGCTGAGCGCATCGATCACGAGTGATGGCATGCGGCGCTCGTACCGCACGCGCACGCCGCTTGGCGTGTTTTTCGATCTGCGTGTGCTCGCCGCGGCGCCCGCGCGGCTGATTCGCGCCGGGCTCGGCGACACCGCGTGTCGACCGACGGCGCAGGCAGACTGGCTGCTCTCGCACTTGCTCCTCGACCGACCGTATCGCCTCGCGCCGTTCGCGCTGCTTGCCGAGGACGAGCGCGATGTGTTCGCGCATTCGCGCGCGCTGCTCGCCGGCGATCTCGAGGTGATGCGGCACCTCGTGCGGACGCTCGTGCTGTCGGGCTTCGGCATGACGATCTGTAACGGAAGCTATCCGGCGAGCGAAGGCGAGCACCTGCTCAGCCACTACGTCGAGATGATGCAGCCGCCGGGACTGCCGCACTCGTTTCACGGCGAGCAGATCGCCGTGTGCACCGTCGCGATGGCGGAGCTGCAGGAGCAGTTCCTCTCGCGCGATTCGCCGCCGCTGCTGCGACCAGCATCGCTCGAACGCGACGATCTCATCGCACACTTCGGTCCCGTGATCGGCGAAGGCTGCTGGCGCGAATTCGAGTTGAAGCGCTTCGCCGCAGCGGAGACCGAGGCGCTCAACGCTCGGCTCGCTGCGACGTGGGATGCGATGCGCGCGCGCATTGCTGCCGTCACCGTGCCCGCCGCGAAGCTGCGCGGGCTACTCGCCGAAGCAGGCGCGCCCGTGCGGCCTGGTGAGCTCGGCTGGCCACCGGCGCTGTTCGAGCAAGCGCGCACGCACGCGCGCGAGATTCGCAATCGCTACACGTTCCTCGATCTCGCGGCCGATAGCTCATAGCTCCGTGCCGAGCCACTCGGCGATCGACCGGAACTTGCCATCGCCGATCACGACGTGATCGATCACCGGGATGCCGATCAACTGGCCCGCCGCGCGCAGCCGACGCGTGAGCTCGACATCGTCCTCGCTCGGTGTCGGATCGCCGGTTGGATGGTTATGCACGAGCACCGCGCCGGCGGCGGCCATGCGCACGAGTGGGCGGAACACCTCGCGCGGGTGAACTTCGACAGCGTGGACGCTGCCGCGCGCGACCTCGACGATATCGAGGAGACCGTTGCGAACATCGATACCGATCACGATGAACAGCTCTTGCTGCAGGCCGGCGACACGCGACGCGACGCTGCGATAGACATCCTCGGGGTGCGCGATCAGCTCGCGATGGTGCTCACACGCGAGCGCGCGCCGGCCGAGCTCGAACGCGGCGGCGACGCGCACGGCCCGCGCGGTGCCAACGCCCGTCACTTGCGCGAGCTCGCGCGGCGACGCACGTGATAGCGCGACGACTCCGCCGCTCGCTTTGACGAGCTCGCTTGCAACGACAAGCGCCGGCCGCGCGCGAACACCCGTGCCGAGCACGAGCGACAGCAGCTCTTCATCGCCGACGTGCTCTACTCCGCGAAGCCATAGTCGCTCGCGAGGACGATCGAGGTTGGACATGCGCGCGGTGGCGAGCAAGCCACGCGCCATGTGACGGCATCTGCAAAATCACGAGCTTTGCGTCGTCGGTGGGCGTCCGGCGGTCAGGTGGCTACTGGCATTCGGACGCGTTAGTCTCTCGGCATGTTTGTGTGCGCTGAGTGTGGTGCATCGCAGCCCGTCGACGGACGCTGCATTGCCGATGGCTCGCAGTTGATGCCGGTCGGCGATGACATCCTGCTCGGCCAGACGATCGGTCCGTATCGCATCGCGCGGCTGCTCGGCGTCGGCGGCATGGGTCGCGTTTACAAGGCGGTGCATCCGCAGATCGGCAGTCGCGTCGCGATCAAGGTGCTGTCGCGCGAGTGCAGCGACCGCCGCGACCTCGTCGATCGGTTCTTCTCCGAAGCGAAGGCCGTGAATTTGATACGTCACGAGAGCATCGTGAACGTGCTCGACCTGTCGACGTTGCCCGACGGCAGGCCGTACATCGTGATGGAGTTTCTCGACGGTGCACCGCTGTCGTCGATCATCGAGCACGCGCAGCTCACGCAGACGCTGCTGCCGCTCGGCGGTCTCGCGAAGCTCGTCGCAGAAGTGCTCGACGCGCTCGGCGCCGCGCACGCGAAGGGCATCGTTCACCGCGACCTCAAGCCCGACAACATTTATGTCACGCCATCGGGGCGCCCCAAGGTGCTCGACTTCGGCATCGCGAAGCTGCAGCCCGAGCTCGGCGGCAGCGCCACGCAATCGGGCTCTCTGCTCGGCACGCCTCATTATATGTCGCCCGAGCAAGCGGCCGGGCGACCTGTCGATGCGCGCGCCGATATCTACGCGCTCGGCGTGATCCTGTTCGAGTGCGCGACGCTGCACAAGCCGTTCATGGCGGACTCGCTGTTCGAGTTGTTGCGCAAGCACATCGAGGTACCGCCGCCATCACCGCGCTCGCTGCGCGGCGATATGCCACCCGGGCTCGAGCACGTCATCTATACGGCGCTCGCAAAGTTGGCGGAGCAACGCTTCGCGACGACGCAGGCGATGAGCACGGCACTGCAGCACGCAACGATGCAGCTGCCCGGCGAGCAATGGGCACCGGTCGTGCCGCCTGCCAATCGCACGGGGCCACAGAGCTGGGCACCGACGCCGCCGCAGAGCTGGGCGAATCGGCCGACGGTACGCGATCATCATCAATCGACAGCGACCGCCGGGCAGGTGACCGCCCCGCGCGCGGCCGGCTCCAAGAAAGGGCTCTACATCGCGCTCGGCGCGATTGGTCTTGCCGCCGTCGGTGTCACGGTCGCCGCCGTCGCGAGTAGCGGCGGATCATCGTCGCCATCGCCAAGCGCTGGCAGTGCCGTCGCGATCGCGCCTGTCGGAAGCGCCGCGGCGCCTGCTGTTCCCCCCGCCGAGCCCGACGAGGATACCGACGAACCCGACCAGCCGGCGAAACCGGCGGCACCGCCAGTCCGGACAATGCCGAGCATCGACGAATCGATGATCTCTCCGCAGGTCGACGATGCGATCGGCACGATGATCGAGCAAATACCGCCGCAATCGCGCAAAGTGCTGCCGGCTGATGTCAAAGCGGCGCTCGCGAAATATGGCTCGTGGAAGAAGATTCCTGCGAACGAGCGCAAAAAGCTCGCGGTCAAGATCGCGTCGGGGCAGTTCGATGTCGCCGCGGTGACGGCCGACATCAACAACGCGATGTCGCCGAGCGCGCCCGCGCCGGACCAACGCGATGGCCTCGGCCCCGACGGCTGGGTCGTGTCGCATCGCTTCAAGCCGCCGGGCACGTTCGATCCCAAGCAGCTCGATCCGAAGAAGTACTTGCCGTTCGCCCTCACGGAGGCGAAGAAGCTCGTGCCCGACGCGGTGTTGTTTCGGATCGATGCCGAGGGCGTCGCGCCGAACGGTCGCGCCGACATCACGGCGGTCGAGCATGGCTCGCTCGACTACCGCTTCATCTCGCCATCGCGGGCGAAGCGCGATCCAAAGAAACCGCTCGGCGCGAAGCAAGAGTGGAAGTGCATGTTCCGGGTGATGATCGACGAGCAGGGCGCATGGATTGCTCCGATCGACGGCAACGAATGCAAGGAGAGCTTGCTCGGCCCGCCGAAGTGCAGCTTCGAGCAAGTCTGGAAGAAGGCGCTCGCGAAGGGCGCACCATCGAACGCAATCGCGCAGCTCGGCTATCGCGGGTGGGATGGCGTCGCGCGTTGGTACTTCTCGATCGACGGCACGTCGTTCTCCGAAATGTTCAAAGACGACTGCTAGGGCAAGAGGCCGAACTGGCCGCGCAGCGTGAACCATTGCGGCGCTACGCTCAGCGCCGGCGAGTTGAGGCCGATGCGACGGCCCGCCGGCAACCCGTACACCGAGAGCGACGCCGGAATCGTAAACGATGGGATCGGAATCGCCGGCAACGAATTGTTGAGCGACTGCGCGACGAGCTGCTGCGCGAGCAGCTGCAGCGCGGTCTGCAGCGATTGCTGCTGCGATGCGCTGAGGTTAACGACATCCGTCGAGACGTGCACCGTGTCGACGACGACGTTGCCGAACACGAGGTCATTGCCGACGAGCGTCACCGACGCGTGCGCATCGGCGCCGAAGCGCACGATGAGACCCGCCGGCAGATCCGGGTGCGTGATCTCGATGTCCATCGCGCCGACCTGCAGCTGCACCGTGCCGTTCGACAGGATGTTCGCGACCGGCGGCAGGCGCGTCGTGATCACGAGCGCGACGCCCGCGGGCAGGTTGCCGCCAAGCTGCGTGCCGGTCAGCGTCGCTGCGAAGTAATTCGCGCGCCACAGCGCGTGCAGTGCGTGCTCGAAGATGCCGACGTGCGCGCCGACAGCGGTGTTGACCGGGCTCGTCACCGACGGATCGGTGAGGTTCGTGGTCCCCGGCGGCAGCGGCACACCGAGGCTTGGATACGCGTTCGCGGCAGTCGTCGTGAAGCGTGTCGCGATGCCGAACAACATGCGCGCGGCTGTCGTGTTGAGCGACGAGAACGCGACTGCGAACGCCATCGCGACGGTGCCGGTGCCATCGATCCGCGGCACGTTGAAGGTCGTGCCGAGCGTCGCGATGCTGAGGTTGGACATCAGGCCGTCGAGCGCGGCGTTGAAGTTGTTTTGCACGTAACCCGTGATCACGTTCGCGAGCATCGATTTGAGCGAGCCCTGCGCGAGCGGCACGACGATGTTGTCAATGATCCAGCCGTCGACACCGCTGAAGTCCGTGCTGATCGCACCCACCGAGGTGCTGACGGATCCAGGCCGCACCGTGATGCGCGGCAAGCCGTTCGCGATCGCCGTGTCTAGCGTTAGCGCGACCTGCACGTATTGGACGTAGACCCAGCCCGTCGTGTCGTAGCCAACGCCGAGCACATCGCCGCGCACGCGCAGCTTGACCGCGAGGTTGTCGAAGCGAGCGACCGCGTACAAGCCGCCGTTGACGAGCGTCAGCGACACCGTGTGCGGGCCGTTGAACACTGACGAGATGTACGTGACCTCAGAGCGATACCAGCACACGCAACCGAGGAACGTGCACGACTGCGAATCGCAGCTCATCGGCTTGAGCGGATTTTGCGCAAGCAGCTGGTTGTGGACCGCATCCTTGAGGCCCTGGCTGTTCACGATCGTGTGAAGGATGTCGCCGAACGAATCGAGCGCGCCCGAACGATCCATGTCATCGACGGCGGCTTGCGTGAGCTTGAGCGACACCGTGTCGGGGATCGGGCTCGCCGGAGCGGCGTAGCGATTCGAGATCAGATACGTGCAAACTTTCGTCGTCGGCTCGCCGAACGTATCGGTCGCGGACACGTCGACGAAGTTCATGCCCCAGCGCGTCGTCACCGTCGTCGACCACGTGCCGGTGCTCGACAGCGTCACGGCAGTGCCGTTGACGGTCAGCGACGCGACGCCGTTCACATCGCTCGCGGTGCCCGACACCGTGAGTGTGCCGCCCGGCGTCATGTTGATCATCGTCGCGTCACCCGCGCACGTAATCGCCGGACCGCGACTGTTGACGAGAATGTCCGTCGACGCGCTCAGCGTCACGTTGTTGTCGGTCGGCGGGTTGACGACGGCGGTCGCGCGATACAGGCCCTCGCCGTTGTACTGAAACGTGATCGGATCGATCTGCAGCGTCGGGCCGACGCCGGTGATCGGCGCCGACGTCGTCGTCACATCCGGGTTCGTGATCTCGTTGCCGTAACGGTCCGCGACGACGTGCTGGATCTCGACGGTATTGCCGATCGCGTATACGGGTAGATCCGGCAGCTTCGAGATCAGCAGCGTCGCCGGCAGGTTCGGCACCACATCGAATGCGGCATTGTTGCTCGTCGTGCCCGGCAGATCGCAACGGCCCGTGTAGTGACCCGCGCGGATCATCTCGGCCATCAGGCCGGATATCGTGTTCGCCGAATCCGTCGGCGAGAGCTGCAGCGTCGGCGACGTGCCCTCGACGAGGTTGCCGTACGCGTCGTAGACCTCGCACGTCGCGGTGACCGAGTTTCCGGCGGTGACGGGATTTGGCGTGATCGTCGTGACGACGTTTGCGGGTGCGCCCGCGACGATCTCGACCGCGACCGGCGTGACATCGACGAGCCCCCGATCCGGGAGCGTGCATGCGACGTACACCGTGCCCGCCGTGCGCGCGACGATGAGACCGCCGGTGCGCGCGACCGACGCTTCATCCATCACCGTGATCTCGCCGGTGACCGTCGACTCGATGCCGTTCTCGAGCAGCGTGCACGAGACCGTGATCGCGTCGCCTGCGGTGACGACTGCCGGAGCGTGCGTCTCGAGCAGGACCGTGACGATCGTATCGAAGTCTTCGGGCGGCTCCTTGTTGTCACCGCACGCCGCTAGCAACGCCCCGATCGCGATCGCACGACGTAGCCCCATCGTGACCAGCTTAGCAGCGCTGGCACGTGGTCAGACCCAAAACCGGCGACTACCGCGTACCGAGCGCGCGACGCAGCGAGGTCCACGCTGTCGCAAGCTGCCATTCGGCCTGGATCAAATTGCCTTCAGCTGTAGTTACCGCGGTCTGTGCGTCGGCGAGCTCGATCTGACTCCCGAGGCCTTGCTTGTAGCGAGCCTCGGCGAGCTTGAGCTGAGCTTGCGCGGCGGTCACCGCCTCGCGCGATGCCTCGACGGCCGCGCGGTTCGCAATGATCTCGGCGCGTGCGGACTCGAGGCCCGTCGTCAACGCGACGAGCAACGCATCGCGTTCGGCGATTGCGCTCATGACGCCGGCCTGCGCGATGCGCACGTTCGCCCTGCTCTTGCCGCCGTCCCACAGCATCCACGACAGTGTCAGGCCCGCACTCCACGACGGCTGTGGGCGCCAATCCTCGGTGCCGGGGCTCCACTGCGTTTGCGCCGTCGCCGACAGGACCGGCAGTCGATCCGCCTTCGCCGATGTCACGCTCGCCTGCGCCGCGAGGATCTCGCGATCAAGCTGTACGATCTCCGGACGATGCTTGCGAGCGTCCTCGACGAGCGCCGCGAGCTCTGGCGGATCGTTCTCGGCGGGCACGGGCCACTGCGGATCGACGGCGGGCGCCGTTGACGCGTCGGCCCAGCCGATTGCGCCGCGCAGGTTCGCGAGCGCGACCGCTTCACCGCTTTTTGCCTGCGCGAGCGTCGAGCGCGCGTTCGCGGCTCGCGCCTGCGCCTGCACGACCTCGATCGGATCCTTCGCTTGCGCGGCGACGAACTTCTTCGCCTGATCGAGGTGCACCTCTTCGCTTTGCACGGTCGCTTGCGATACCGCGACGAGCCGCTGGCGCGCGACCGCTTCGAGGTACGCGACTTCGACGTTGCGCCGGATATCAAGCGTCGTCGTGTCGACGCTCGCTGCGATCGCACTGGCGTTGAGCTCGGCTTCGCGCACTCTCGCTTTCGTCGCGCCGAAGTCCCAGATTCGCCAGTTCGCGACCGCTCCGAGCCCGGTCGACGCCGTCGGATCGAAGAACCCGCCGCACGTCATGGTCATATCCGCTTCGCACGGCATCGGCCGCGACGAGCCCGCGGTAACCGAGGCGCTCACGGTCACCGTTGGGTGCAGTGGTGTCTTCGCGAGATCGATGCGGCCTTCGGCGGCCTCGACGGCCGCGCGGCTTTGCCGCACAGATGGATGCTGCTTGAGCGCGACATCGACTGCTTGCTGCATCGACAGGCGCGTTGGCTGCGCGCTCGCCACCGACGCGACGAAGAACGCACTGACGATAACGACTCTCATGTCTCGTACCTCAAGGCCTGGATCGGATCGAGCTGCGAGGCGCGCCACGCCGGATACATGCCGAAGATCACGCCTACGCCGCCGGCGACCGCGAACGCGATCGCCGCAGTTGTCGCCGGGAACATCAGTTTCCAGCCGTAATAGCTCGCCATGTAATACGCCTGCAGGGCACCGAACGCGAGGCCAAGCACGCCGCCGATCGCTGCGAGCACGAGCGATTCGACCAAGAACTGCGTGAGCACGTCGATCGGTTTGGCGCCGACTGCCATGCGAATGCCGATCTCGCGCGTGCGCTCGATGACCGACACGAGCATGATGTTCATGACGCCGATGCCGCCGACGAGCAGCGACATCGCCGCGACGATCGCGAGCAGGCGCGTGATCTTGTCCGTCGACTCTTTCTGGCGCAGCGCGAACTCGGCGAGGTTGCGGATGCGAAAGTCATCGTCGTCGGTCGCGCTCAGGCTGTGGCGCTGCCGAAACAGCGCGGAGATTTGTTGCTCGGCCCGCGAAATCTGATCCTCCGACACGACGGACACGTAGATCTGGCCGCGCGTGATGTACTTGCCGACGCCTTTGTCGAGCTTCGCGAGATACGCCTTGAGCGGGATGACGATGACGTCATCCTGATCTTGGCCCATCGCCGATTGCCCCTTCGGCTCGAGCACGCCGACGATCTCGTACGGCTGGCCGCTGATGCTGATCGGTTGGCCGATCGGATTTGCGCCCGAGCCGAACAGCTGCGTGACGACGGTCTGGCCGACGACGGCGATCTTCGGCCCGGTCGTCGCCGCGTCCTCGTCGAACAGCGCGCCGTACTTCACGTCCCAGTTCTTGATCTTGAAGAACGACGGCTTCGTGCCGGTGACAGACGTGTTCCAGTTCGCGCCTTCGGCGGTGACCTGCACTTTTGTTTGCAGCACGGGCGCGACCCAACGAACGCTCGGCACTTCGCCGTTCTCGAGCGATTCGAGATCGCCCCACGTGAGTGCCATGCGCGAGCCCGCGCCGCCGGCGGCGCCACCGCTCTGCTGCGAACCGTTGCTGATGATGAGGAGGTTCGTGCCCATCGCGCGGAACACGTCGGCGACTGCTTCGCGCGCACCCTGGCCGCTCGCGATCATCGCGATCACCGTGCCGATGCCGAAGATGATGCCGAGCATCGTCAGGCCGGAGCGCACCTTGTTGCGCCACAGCGCGCGCAGCGCGAGCTTGAATGTGGTGAAGATGTTCACGCGGCAGTCCTCACCGGATCTTGGGTTTTGTCGTCGACGATGAGGCCATCGCGGAGCGTGATCACGCGCCGCGCGTGCGCGGCAATGTCGGTCTCGTGCGTGACGAGCACGATCGTGATGCCCTGGTCGCCGAGCTTTTGCAGGATCGCCATCACCTCGTACGAGGTCTTCGTGTCGAGGTTGCCCGTCGGCTCGTCGGCCATGATGATCGGCGCGTTGCCGACGAGAGCGCGCGCGATCGCGACGCGCTGCTGCTGGCCACCGGAGAGCTGACTCGAGTGGTGGTCCGCGCGGTCGGCGAGCCCGACACGCTCGAGCGCCTCCAGCGCGCGCTTGCGGCGCTGACCGCCGGGCACGCCCTGATACATGAGCGGCATCTCGACGTTTTCGAGCGCGCTCGTGCGCGAGAGCAAGTTGAAGCTCTGGAACACGAAGCCGATCATTTTTCCGCGGATCTCGGCGAGCGCGGCGCGCGACAGCCGCGAGACATCATGGCCACCGAGCATGTAACTGCCACGAGTCGGCTGATCGAGGCAGCCCATGATGTTCATGAGCGTCGACTTGCCGGAGCCCGACGTGCCCATGATCGCGATCGATGCACCTTTGTCGATTTCAAGGTCGACGCCGCGCAGCGCGTGGACGTAGTTATCGCCCATCACGTACATGCGCTCGATGCCGCGCATCTCGATGAGGCTCATCAGAACGCTCCCATCTTTCCGCGCTGCTGCACGGGCAGGCCTTGGATCTCGGTGATCAGTTGATCGCCCTGCTTGATGTCGCCTTCGAGCAGTTGCGTCGACGAGCCATCGGAGAGGCCCGTCTTGACGAGCACCATGCGCGGCTTGCCGTCGACGAGCTTCCACAGCGGTTTGCGATCGCCGGTGCCGCGCATGCCGCCGCCCGAGGCGCCGGTCATCGCATCCGGGCGACCACCGCCGCTGCCACGCTCGCGACCGCCGGAGCCATCGCCGCCGCCGCCGCGCTCGCCGCGCTCGCCACGCATGCCGCTACCGCCGCCACTGCCGCTGCCGCGACGGCCGCGGCCGCCGCCGAAGCGCTCGAAGATCGCTGTCATCTGATCGCGCGATGGTTTGAAGCGCAGCGCGGCGTTGGGAATCTTGATCGCGTTCTCGACCTTCTGGAGGACGAATGTGACATTTGCCGTCATGCCCGGACGCAGTGCGAGGTCCGCGTTCTCGACGTCGATGACGGCGTCATACGTGAC
>Ga0070698_100000494_pt1 | contig 41941 bp, 36 predicted proteins | sample KBSK1502metaG_FD_65477 | JGI IMG/M metagenome (GOLD analysis project Ga0070698, IMG submission 65477) | Corn, switchgrass and miscanthus rhizosphere microbial communities from Kellogg Biological Station, Michigan, USA - KBS K1-50-2 metaG | ecosystem: Host-associated > Plants > Roots >...
GCTACGAGTGCGCTCCGCGTCATGGCGCGAATGTGAAGCGTTGCGAGTTGCCACCGGTGGCAGCGATGCTGCCGCTGATCGGCGTGATCACGCCCGCGTTGAACGATGCGATCTCGACGCCGACGGTTCCCGCGTGCAACAAGTAGAGCTTGTCGGGTACGGCCGGGTCCATCTTCGCATCATAAAACGTAGCCCCGGTTAGAAACGGACTGCCTGACACCGGCGTCACCGAAGTTCCGCTGACACTAAACGACCGCACATCGGCGCCAGCAGCGATCAAGTACTGGCCGCTCGGATCGAACAACAGCTCGTACGTGTTCCCGCCCAGCGGCGCGGTGGGCATGGCGTTGATCGTACCGACCGCACACGTCATTTGAATCGCGCCGACGCTGACGGCGCCTCCGGGATTAGGCGTGGCGAGAAACAATGCCGTACCCGTCGGCGAAACCACCATCTTTCGCACGCCCGCCACCGGGCTCAGCGACAGAGAGTTCGGGGTCCCGGTCGTGTCGACGACATACGGCATCACACCGACACCCGCCGTTGATCCATCGCCTGCAAACAAACACGTCGCATTCGGGCCCAACAGCGCCTGAATGCTGGATGTGGCCGGCGTCTGGAATAGCGATGGCGTCGACAGGGCGCCATCCGCACCGAGCGAGAACACGGCAATCGCGCGATTGCATCCGATGACGAGGAAATTGCCTTGCGGATGCAACGACAGGCCCATCGGGTTACACGGCAGCTGCGGAATCGTATTGATGCGTGTCAGATCGCCGGTCGCGGAGATCTGATAGCCAGTGACCTGCCCGTTGTTGGGAGTCGTCACGTCGAACTGAGACACATAGAGACGCGTGCCATCTCGGCTCGTCACGATCTCGCCGCCGTTCAGCGAGCTCGGCAGCGCCGTCGGATTCGAGCTCGCGAGCGTGAGCATCCCCGTCGTTGGGTTCTTGTCGAACCGATAGATGCCGCGAGTCGCATCGAGCACGTAGAGCTTGCGCATCGGCCCACCTGTGCCTGGTCCATCGCCCGAACCGCCATCACCGCCGCCATCGCCGCCGACGCCGGGACCGATAAAGCTGACATCGCGGATCGAACAGCCGGCGAGCAGCGGCAACAGAAGCAGCGCGCGGTGCATCAGAATTTGCCCACGACCGTGAGCGAGGCGGGTCCTGGCACGAGCGCGACCGAGCTGTTCGTCTCCGGCGCGCCGGTGAACCACAGCACCGCCGCGCCGATCGCAGCAGCGCCGGCAACGCCGAACGAGATATTCGCGAGCAGAGCAGACGTGTGGCCCTGATCGATCAGCTTGTTCGCTTGCACGGCCATGTCGCACGACACCATCGGATCGGGGCACAGCGCGAACGCATCGCGCTCCTTCGCCTTCGCTCCCATGCCGAACACGACGCCGGCGGCGATGCCGATGACGGCCACGCCACCGACGGCGACTGCGATCTTGCGCTTCGTCGTGAACATCGACGGAGCGGGGGTTTCCGGCTGTTCCGGCTCCTCCTCCGGAGGTGGCTTGACCTCGGGCGGAGTGACGATCGGCTTTTGCTCGGGCTTGCCGGGCTCGCCGAGCTTGGGCACGTCGACGGTGATCTTGCCCTTCTCGACGGGCACCTTCACCGTGGTCTTCCATTCGTCCTTGCCCGGTGCGCGCGCGACGATCGTGTAGTCGCCGCCGTTAACCGGCACCGCGCGATTCCACAGCGCGGAATCGAGCGCCTGATTGTTGCGCGTGAGCGTGAGCCCCTCGACGCGGCTCGCCTCCGGAACTTGGATGCTCAGATATGACAGCCGAGCTTCGAGGTCCTTGACCTTCGCCGCGGCGATCTCCTTCTTCTTGGGATCCTTCGCGCGCCCCTGCGCGTCTTTGTAGGCGGACCACGACGACGCGAGCTGTTTGTTCTTTTCGCGGCACTCGCCGAGCCGGATCAGCACGCCGGCGCCGGGCTCGATGCGATTGGATGCCTCGAATGCGTCGCACGCCTCGGCAACCTTGCCTTGCTTCATCAACGAGTCACCCTCGTTGAAGAGCGCGTTCGCCTCGGCACCCTGCGCGTACGCCGACGCCGAGAACAGGCTAGTCGCCGCGATCGACAGGACCAGTGGAGCTCGTACCATTCTTTTTTCCTCCAGATGGGCGCTTCGTCGTCGTCGTGGTCTTCTTGATCGTCTTTTGCGCGACCCCGGCATCGACCGGCGTGGTCGCGACCTCAACGGCAGCATCGACCGGCGGCGCCGTCGCAACAGCCGCATCGGGCGTCTGCACGGGCACCGCAACGGCAGCATCGATCGTCACCGCCGGCGGTTGTGGCTTCGGCTCGGCAACGGCCGCCTGCTCGTGCTTCTTTGACATCACTAGCACGAGCACGATCGCGACCGCCGCGGCGACCACGACGCCACCACCGATGATGATGAGTCCCGCGCGACGCGACGACGGTGGCGAGGTGACGTGACCTGCGGCGGCGGAGAGCGTTGTCGGTTTAGTGGGCGGTGCCGGTGTTGGCTGCGGCACGTAGCCCGGCGTCGGGTAACCCGGATAGGCGTGGCCCGGCGTCGGTTGCGGCACGTAGTGGTGCGACGACGGCGAACCGGGCGTGAATCCGAGGATCGCGTTTTCCGCGAGGCCGATGCCGTGCGCGAGCTCGGCCATCGACTGGAACCGCACGTGCGGATCTTTGGCGAGGCAACGCTGGAGGATCTGATCGATGACGGGCGGCATGCCCGGAACGCGCTCTGCCGCGAACGGCGGCGGCGACGTCATGTGATGGACGATCAGCTCGCCCGAGCCCGAGCCATCGAACGGCGGCTTGCCGGTGAGCATCGTCATCATCACGCAGCCGATCGAATAGACATCGGAGCGCTGATCGACGACGCCAGCGCCGCGGCATTGCTCGGGCGACATGTAGACCGGCGTGCCCATCATCATGCCGGTGCGCGTCTTCATCTTGCCGGGCTCGTCTCCCGACAGCTTCGCGATGCCAAAGTCGAGAATCTTCGCGCGCTCGCCGCCAGTCACCGCGGGATCGCCGACGATGAAGATGTTCTCCGGCTTGAGGTCGCGATGGATGATGCCCTTCTGGTGCGCCGCGTGGAGCGACGAGCAGATTTGCTTCATCAAGCGCATCGCATCGGCCGGCACGAAGCGCCCGATGCGTTGCAGGCGCTTATCCATCGGCTCGCCCTCGAGCAGCTCCATCACGATGTACGCGCTGCCGCCCTGGTCGTAGCCGAAGTCGAAGACCTGAACGATGCCCGGATCGGTGATCTGCGTCACCGCCTTCGCTTCATTGAAGAAGCGTTGGACGATCTCTTTGTTCCGCGACAGCTCCGTTAGCAGAACCTTGATGGCGGCTTTGCGGCCGAGCAGCGTGTGCTCGCCGACGTACACCGCGCCCATACCGCCCTCGCCGAGCTTGTACAGCACGCGGTACGTGCCGATAGTCCCGCCTTCAGTTAGCACCCGCTTGAACGTAGCATAAGACGGCTAGGGCTTCGTATGGCGTGTAGGTTTCGTAGCTTTCGGTTTCGCGGGGAGCTTCACGTCGAGGCGCTCGCCGACGTAGCTTGGAAAGCGCGGGACGCCGTCGTCCGATAGCTCTTGGTAGCGGAACGTGATCACGCTGCCGATGCGCGGTGGACTCTCGCGCTCGGCGTCGGACAAACCGGTACCGACGTTGAACTTGGTGCCATCGGCGAGCTCGACGATCAGCGCGCCGAGTCGTCCTTTGTGCTTGCCCGTGCCGGGCGCATGCCCGATCACGCGCGCTTCGGAATCGTGGAACGTCTTTACCTTGAGCAGTGATGCGTGCCGACCGACGTGATACTTCGACTTCGGCTGGCGCAGCATCAGTCCCTCGCCGCCGAGCGCTTCGACGCGCTTGAGCTCTTGCTTGAGGTGATCGATGCCTTCACACGCGACGTGCTCGAGCCAGCGCGCGTGCGGTGGTTTCGCTCGCGCGAGCACTTTCTTCGCATGCGCGAGGCGATCTTCGAACAGGCCGCGAGCATTCGGCGCGTCGAACACGACGTAGGTGACCTTCTTCCACTCGTCGCTCTGCGCGCCCGAGCGAACGATGCTCGTCGTGCGCTGAAACATCTTGCGGCCGACCCACAGCTCGCCATCGAGCGTATCGGCGGGCAAATCGGAGATGAACCAATCGGGCGCGTAGAACTTGTTGCCGAGGCGCGAGACGAACGCTTCGCCATCCCAATACGCGCGGATGCCATCGAGCTTCTCGCTCATCCACCAGCCCGTCGGATCGTGGTGGTGCTCCCATTTGTGCGCGAGCAGCAGCGGTGGCTTTTCGCTATCGTCGTCGGTCGTCGTCTTGCGAGAGGTAGTCGCGGTGCGCTGGGGCGCAGCCGCGCCGATGCGCGCGGTCTCGACCGCGTCGCCGAGGTACGCGCGCAAATGCTTGCACGTGCGCAGTCCGATCGGAGCGCTTTGATTGCGCCACGCCGGGCACGTGCACGAGTACACCGAGCCGAGCCGTTGCAGCGTGTATGTCGAGCTCGAGCCCTCGACTTCGATCTCTTCACCGTCGGCCAGCGTCCCCATTAGCCCTCTTTATACCCTTCGCCGGCCAACATCTTCCTCAATCGTTCATGCGCTTTCTTCGCAGCTTCGGGGCTCGCGTAGGTCTCGATCGATTCCATCCGCACGGATTTACCGTCGAGGGCGATGTAGGTCTCGACCTTGCGGCTGCCGGTCTCGAGTAACAGGCGTGTTCCGGGTGGCCTCGGCGGTGGCGCTGCGGCACGCGGTGGCGCTGCGGGACGAACGGCCGGGACGTCATCATCATCCTCGTCGTCGTCTTCCACATCGTCGTTGACCTCGTCGTCATCGACGTCTGCTGCGCCGCCGCCGCCGCCGCCGCCGCTGCCGAAGTCGACGTAGCCTTTCTTGCGCTTGTCGCGAACGAGCTTGTCGTACTCCTTCGTCGCGAGCTCGGGCGATGGGAAGTCTTTGACCTGCGTCTGACCGGCCGCGCCGATCTTTCCGTAGTTGACGTACAGGGTGCGGCCCTCGACGCGCGCGCGCCAGAACTTGCTCGAGGTTCCCTCCTCGAATTCGAGATGCACGGTCCAGTCGCTCATGGTGTCGTCCTCGCGGCGATCAACTTGTCGATGCGCTCGATCAGCGCTTTGCCTTTTTCGCGATCGGTCATCATCACGAACGCGGCGAGGCCTTTGAGATGTTCGAGCGTCTCGCCTTTGCCGGGCCTGCCGTGCTCGCGATTGTAGATCGCAGATTCGAGATCGCGGATGCGCTTGCGCGGCACGCGCGCGGATGGCCGACCCGGTGCGTGATTGACGATCAACCCGGTCACTTGCTGACGCGCTCCCGATCGCATCACGCGCGTCTTCTTCGGATGGATCGCAAACCCTTCTGCTTTGACGATCGCGGTCACTGCGTGCAGCAGGTTGCCGATCTCCGCTTTCGCATCGCCGTGCCACGAGAACGTCATGTCATCGGCGTAGCGCGTGTAGCGACAGCCGAGCTTTCGCGCGAGGCCCGACAGCCGCGCGTCGAGGCGCATGCACAGCGCGTTCGTGATCGATGGCGAGGTCGGTGCGCCTTGCGGCAGCGAGCGCGGGCCCGTCGCGACGTAATAGGTGCGGCCGTGCGTCACGATCTCCTGACGCGGCGACTCGGTCGCGAGCAGCGCCATCAAGGTCGCGATCTGTTCGCCGACGCCCGCGCGGCGGAGCAGACCCTTTACGCGGCGCCACGTCACCGTCGGGTAGAAGCCGCGGATGTCCATCTTGACGACGATCTTTGCGGCCGCGTGCACACGCGCATTCGTCAGGATCGAGCGGCCGATCAAAAATCCGTGCGCGGCGCCGTGCACGGGCAAGTGCTCCGTGACCTCGCGCATGATCCAGCGCTGCGCCGCTTTGAGATCCGGTTTCGGTGCCGAGATCAGCCGCTGGCTGCCATCGCGCTTGGGGACGAGCCAGCGCTTGTAGTGCGTTCCCGAATCGACATCGCGATGGAACGCGAGCCAGCGCAGCTTTTTGACGGTCATGCCGAGCGTGCGCGCGAACGTGTCGACATCCGGCAGCGTCGGCAGCGCGTTGTCTTGCCGCTTCTTCTCCGGATCGTCGGCGTCGAAGCGATCGACATCGGCCGTGTCGTGCCACCACACGCCGGGGCCGAGGTGCACGACGTGCTCGCGCTTGTACGAGAGCCACGCTTGCCGATACAGATCGCGGCGCACGCGACGCTCTTCTTCGCGACGCGCCTTGTACACCTTCTTCTCCGCGTCGTTCATCGACTCGGTGCCGCCGGGATCCGTCAGCCCTTGCTTCGCGATCTGGGCATCCACCCATTCGCGAATGCCGCCGGCGGCGGCGACGTCGGCCCAGCGCAGCGCTGGTTCAGCCATGCTTCACCGAAAAAGTGGAGGAGGAGTCGAACCCGTTACCACCCTCATGGGACACGGTAGGCTCACCGGTCTGCGGCGCCGGCGTCGATCGCCAATTGCGCTCAAACCTCGGTGGCGTGGTTGGTCCAGCTGAGCGCAATTGGCGATCGACGCCGGCGCCAGCAGACCAAGAACAGCCTACCTTGTGGAGATTGGCATGTGATTTTGCCCGGGCGGACCTGATCCGCCCTTGCGCCGAAGCGCAGGCTAACGGTTTCGACTCCTCCTCCGAAAACGGGTCGTGTGCGCGGCCCACGATACTAATCCTGGGTCGCATCAAGAAAGCCTTTCGTGGCCAGATCCGCGAGTCGCGCGAAATACGCGGCGCGCGCGTCATCGAGTGAATCGAAGCGCAGCTTCTGCATTCGCTGCGCGACGCCTGTATCGAGCCGCGCCACGACGGTGCGGCCATCAAGCGAAATGCGAAACGTCTCGGCGCCGCCGCGGTCGGTACGCCGCAACAGCGTGCGCGTCTCCGCAATGATGCGCGCCCTGCCCTCCGGCGTCTGGCGCTCCGCCTCGAGTCGCGCCTGCTCGCGCGCGTGCGCGACGCGCAGCGCGATCATGTGCTCGCATGGCCCCTCTTTGATGCCGGCGCGACGAAACGCCGAGCACGTACACGACGCCTGCGAGGTCCTGCCCTCGCGGTCGATCGTGAATGCCGGGAAGAACGTGCGGTGCGCCTTCGCGTCGACCACCTGCCCTTCGATCGTTCGCCCTTCCGGCTGCTCGTGAAGCTTCGTGATCGTCACGGCGTTCTGTTCGGCGAGCAGTCGATGCGCCGCCGCCTCGCGCACGTCGCGAAAGCGCAGCACGTCGCCCGCGAGCTTCTGCGCGAGCAACGGTCGCGCGTAATACTCGTCGGTCGCGAGGTCATGCCCGACGCGCAGCTGCGCCAGCGCGGCGAGCAGCGTGCGTCGCACATCGACGCGCGGTCGGCCAAGCTTTGCCGCAAGTGCATCGATCGTCAGCGGCTGCTCGAGCGCGTTGACGAGTGCCTCGACGCTGGCGGGCGCATCGTCGGCGGCAAGTAGATCGAATGTCGCGATGCCCGCCCAGCCTGCATCGGTCCAGCCCGACAGTGCGAGCGCGAGTGTCGCATCGCCGAGATCGACGACGTAGATCGCGGGCAGGCCGGGTCCAGCGATCGCGACATGTACGCGCTTCGCGTGCGGCAAGACGCGCGCGAGCACGTTGAGCCGATTGCGGCCCCAGGTGCGAATCACGCGCGGCTGCGTGCCGAGGTACGGTCCGCCGCTGCCGTGCACGACGAGATCCCACGGCTCGAGCACGAGGCGCGGTCGCTCGCCGGGCACGAGCTCGTAGCGCAACCCGCGCGGTGGTGTGCGTGCCTTGCGCAGCCGGAGCGTGAGCAAGACGTTGTAGAGATCGATCGGCGATAACTCGAAGTGGTCTGCCGCGAGCAGCGAGGCCGCTTGCATCTGGCCAAAGGCGCGCAGCCACCGCAGCGGCACCGTGCGCGACTTCGCGTCGCCGCCGCCCGCCGCAAGATCGAGGACGATCGTGCGATAGCTGCGAATGCGGGTGATGGCGGCAAACGCGTCGCCGTTCAGGTCGATGAATGTGGTGCCGGTCGCGCGACCGCTATCGGCGGGATTATCGGCATCGACGAGTGCGGCGGGTCTGCGCAGCACGAGCTGCGCATACGTGGACTCGTCGCGCGAGAGTGCCTCGATGCGCACCGCCTCCGCACCGACGGTGACAACCGGATCCAGGGGCTGCTCGAGCTTCGCCGCGGCGCCGTATTGCAGCGCGAGGTACTCCTTCTGCGCGTCCCACACCGCTTTAGAGACGCCCTTGCCGCGCGAGATCAAGTACTGGAGGTAGTCAGCTCGATCCGTCGCTTTGCGACGAAGATCGCTGCCGAGCACATCGCCGAGTGCGAGTAGCGCATCGCGGATCACACCGGGCCGATGCAAGCGCGCCGCGAGATGCGCCCCGCGCTGTGCATCGACGGGCAACGTGATGCGCATGCCGCCGTCGCCGGTGACGCTCGTCTTCACGGCGGTGAACGAGACCGGGACCTCGAGCTTATCGGTCACGCAAAGCGCTCCAGAGTTTGCGAACGCCAAGACGCCAAGACGCCAAGGTCGGATCGGACAAGGCAGAGGATCGATCGAACCACGCGCGCGGCGCCCCGCGCTGCGCATCGACGGGAAGCGTGATGCGCATACCGCCGTCGCCGGTGACGCTCTAGCTTATCGGTCACGCAAAGCGCTCCAGAGTTTGCGAACGCCAAGACGCCAAGTCGCCAAGGTCGGATCGGACAAGGCAGAGGATCGATCGAACCACGCGCGCGGCGCCCGGCGGTGAACGAGACCGGGACCTCAAGCTTATCGGTCACGCACACCTCCGCCCGAAAGCGTCTGCAATGCGCAGGACAAAGCGCTCCAGAGTTTGCGAACGCCAAGACGCCAAGGCGCCAAGGTCGGATCGGACAAGGCAGAGGATCGATCGAACCACGCGCGCGGCGCCCGCGATCATCACGGCGCTCGCACGACCGATCCATCGATCTCCTCTGCGATCTGGCCTTGGCGCCTTGGCGGCTTGGCGTTCCAAATCCTCTGCCATTCGTTTGCTGACGATCGCGTTACTCATCGTCGTCATCCACATCGTCGTCGTCGTCGTCGTCGTCGTCGTCGTCGCCATCGTCGTCGTCGTCGCCGTCGTCATCGCCGTCGTCATCTTCGTCGTCGTCGTCGACTGGTTCCGGTTCGTCTTCATCTTCGTCGTCGTCGCCGTCGTCGCCGCCGCCACCACCGTCGCCTTCGTCGCCGCCACCTTCTCCGCCCCCGGCGCCACTACCTCCGCCGCTGCCGCGCTTTCCTTTGTCCTGCCCTTCCGCGTAGACCTTTGCTTCGGCACGCAGCAGGCGTTTGAGCGCCTTCCATGCGGCGAGCCGCACGGCATCGGGCTCGGCCTTGTTTGCGTGGATCGTTTCGAGGAGCGCCTTGGCCTCCGCCCCGCCCAGGCGGCCGATGGCTGCGATCGCGGCCAGGCGAGCGGGGTCTTCCCCGCTGCCATTCGCGATCGGGACGAGCTCGGCCAGCCGACGGCCGAGGAGACTTACCGCGAGCGCCCACCATCTCGTCGATGGCTCGCCGATGAGCGGCTTCGCGAGCTCGGGCCATGCGGCGAGAGCAAGAGGAGCGATCGTCGTCGCGTCGGCGCGCGGGCCGAGCGCACGCACGGTCGGCGCGGCGGCACTTGGCTGACGGTGTGCGACGGCCGCGGAGGCGACAGCGCGTATGTCACGGTCGGCATCAGCGACGGCTTTGGTCAGCGTGGTGGTGGCCGGGGCGGAGCCCGCCGCGGCGAGGACTTCCGCGGCCTCGCGACGCACGGCGAGCGGCGTGCGCTGCGGATCGCCGAGCGCGTTCGTCGCGGCTGATTCGACCGCGACTGCGCCGGCGGCACCGGCGCGACGCGCGGCCCACAGCGATGCGCGCCACGCGTGGGCTTCATCGACCATGCGTTGTGTGCCGGAGCGAGCGCCTGATTCGGTCGCGCGGAATCCAGCTTCGCTGTTTGCGACCGCGGCACCGACGGCGTCGGCGAGCTGGCGTGCGGCATCACCCGCGTAGCCGACGAGCCACGCTGCTTCGGCGCGCGGTGCGGGATCGCGATCGCGCAACGCGGCTTCGAGCTGTGGCCGCGGCAGATCGGCGGGCGTGGTGCGCCGGATCAGGCCCTCGCGCAGCATCTTGCGAGCCTCAGCATCTCGCACACTGCCGAGGCGCTCGATGAGGATCGCGGGCTCGCCAGAACGCGCGAGGAAGCGCGCCGCGGGCTCGCTCATGTCGATGTACGGCGAGCCGAGCGCGTAGAGCGAGACGCGCGTGCGATCACCTTGCAGGAGTTTCGCGAGCGCCGTGTTCGCGGCACGGCGCACGTTCCAGCTCGCGTCGGCGAGAAGCTCGACGAGAACGGGCTCGCTCGACGGCGCGAGCGCGAGCGCGAGCTGATCGATCGCATGGACCCGGACGTCCTCGCGGACTTCGCGATCGGCCGCGACCTTTTCCAGGACGCCGTGCTGGCCCGCGTAGCGAAGGCCGGTGAGCGCGCGCAGTCGAGCGACACCGCTGGCGCCCATCGCGAGCCGCTCGAGGCGCGCGCGGATGTCGGCGGCTTCATCGCCTTGCAGCGCCGGCAGCAGGCGACCGAGCGCTTCGATCGCCGCGGGCGTCAGCGCGATGCTCGCGGCATCGTCGGGCGCTGGCTCGAGTAGCGGCAGCAGATGTTCGAGCGCGCGGCGATCGCCGAGCGAGCCGAGCGCGAGCAGCGCGCGCTCTTGTTCCGGCGGCTCACCCGCTTTCGCGACGAGCAACAGCGGCTGGAACGCTTCGGGACGCTTGCGCGCAGCGAGACCAAGCGCGGCTGGCAGCACGAGCTCGCGCCGACCGCCGCGCAGCGCCCCATCGAGCGCAGCGAGCGTCGCGGCAGGTACGTACTCGGCGCGCAATGCGAGCGCTTCGGCCGCCGCGACGCGCACCGTGGGATCGCGATCGGCGAGCAACTTGGCGAGCGTGTCTTCGGCCGCGCGATCGTCGATGTCGCCGAGTGCCTGCGCGACACGCAGGCGAACACTCGCGAGTGCACTTTTCGCGGCATCGGCAAGCGATGCGAGCGCGAGCGGCTCGCGGTAGCGCGTGCGCGTGCGACCGTCGGGCAGTGTCTGCGGCTTCTTCGTGCGATCGACGAGAACTTCGAGGAGCGCCGTCATCGCCGCGGGAACGATCGCTTCGACCTCGGCCTCTTTGCCCGCGGTGACGGCGGTGACGAGACGCACGAGCGTCGGCGCGGCGGCGGGATGGCGCAGCCTCGCGAGCGCGCCGATCAGCTGATGGCGATTGGCGGTGCGATCTGGATCATCGTCGAGACGAGCCGCGATGACCTCGGCTGCGGTGCCCGCACTCGCCTCGCGATCGGCGAGCGAGACGAGCGCTGCTACGGCTTCGCTCTCGTGATCTTCATCGCGCAAGAACGCGCCGAGCACGTCGATGCCGAGCGGATTGCCGCGGCGCGCGAGCGCGACGGCAGCGCGCAAGCGAAGGTCTGCGTGCTCGCTCGCGAGCGCCGCGACGAGGGCTTCGGTGATGGCGGGGCTTGGCTCGGTCGCGGTCGCGAGCTGCGTGACCGCAGCGAGCCGAATGTCGGCATGATGACTCCGCGCGGCGAGCAGCTGCGGCTCGGCACTGCCCGTTGGATAGAGCCGCGGCAAGCGCAGCGCGGCGTGCTCGCGCACTTCCTTGATATCGGCATCGAGCGCACCGCGGATGAGATCGGCGGCGCGGGTGTCGCCCTCGATCGCGAGTGGCAGGAGCTCGTCGATCGCATCGCGGCCGAGATCGGGCGCGGCGGCGATCGCCATCGCGAGCGGTGCGAGCGCACCGTGTGGATAGAGCGAGCGCAGCGCCGCCATCGCGGCCTGCCGCACGAGATGATGCGGATCGCCGACGGCGTGCTCGAGCACCGGCAGGACGGCCTCGGCACCGACGGCTTCGTCATGCGCGAGCTCGACGAGACGGCCGACGGCATCGCGGCGCACGCGATGCGTTTCATCCGCCTCGCCGCGCGCCGGCGCTTGCCGCACGAGCCCGGCGTAGACGCCGAACACGAGGCGCTGCGCGGCGGCGACATCGATGCCGGCGGCGGCAGGCGCGCCCGCACGCAAGAACGCGCGCGCGAGCACCTCGAGCTCGCTCTCCTCGGGATCGCGCTTCTCGCTCGTGACGAGCCGGCGCAGCCACCCCGACTTGCGCGCGACGCGGCCTTCCGTCGACCAGCCGGTACGCGGCGCGCCGCGCGCCGGGCCTGCGAGGCGGCCCGCTTCGCGCCAGAACGTCTCGGGCTGCGTGCGCACGGCGAGGACCTGCGCCGCGGCGTAGCGCTGACCCGGATCATCACTCGCGATCGCGTTGCGCAAGACTTCGAGGATCGCGGCGCGCCGCGGCGGCGGTGGCCAATCCTTCATGTCGGCCGCTTTGTCGGGCTTGCGCGGTCCGACGATGTCGGCCACCACGTCGGGCATCGACTCGCCTGCCGCGCGCCGCTCGAACAGCCGAGCCGCTGCGAAGCGGATCTCGGCGCTCGGGCTCGCCATCGCATCGACGAGCAGATCGGGCGCGATACCCGCCTCGGCAAGCGCAGCATCGCGCGCGACGATCACCGCGAACGCGAGGTCCTGGATCTCGCGATCGCGATCTTCGAGCCCCTGCCGCAACCCGCGCACGCCATCCGGCCCGAGCGCGACAAAGCCAACGATCGCGCCGATGCGCAGCGGCCGATGATCGTGCTTCTGCGTGCCGGCGAGCACGGGCAGCGCGCGCAGGTCGCCGAGCTTCGCGAGACCTTCGCCGCCCCATGATCGCACCGGCAAATCGGGGTGACCGAGCAGCGCGACAAGCGGCGCTTCTTGCCCCGGCCGGCATGCCGTCGCGAGCCCGCGCGCGGCCATCTCGCGCACGATCGGATCTTCGTCGGCGATCAGGCCCTCGAGATAACGGATCGAGCCCGGATCGCCGACATCGGCGAGCGCGCGCGCCGCGCGGTGGCGGATCACGTCGGGCGGGCGATTGATGTCGGTCTTCGGGATCGACAGGATGCGCTGCATCGGCGCGACCGCTCGCGGATCGCGACGCGCGCCGCACAGCTCGCCGGCGCGCACGTTGAGCTCCCAGAAGATCGAACTGAACGCGAGGACGAGGCCCTCGGCGTCATTCGGCGCGACCGCATCGAGCGCTTCGATCGCGGCGAGGTGAACGATCGGCTGATCTTCCTTGATCAGCTCGACGAGCCGACCGCGCACCGCCGCAGCGGGCGCCTTTTGCGCGAGCTTCGCACCCGCGGCGCGCACGGCCGGCACCGGCGATGCCATCGCCGCGAGCACGACCTCGGTCGGCACGACGACTTCGGTCGCTTCATCGGGTTTGCGCGCGAACACGCTCAGCGCCGCGAGCCCGACCTGCCCGACGGCATCGGTCACGAGCGCGAGCAGGATGCGATCCATCTCGGGCGTCGCCTGCTTCGCCTGCCGCCGTCGGTCGATTTCCGTCACGACCTGCGCACGCAGATCGGCGTGGCGACTCGCCGCACCGCGCGTCAGCGGCGTCAGCGGATCGGCTGTGTGCCACGCCCAGAGCGTGCGGAACGCTTCGCTACGCACCTTCGCCGCTTCGTCGTCGAGCGCATCGCCGAGCAGCGCATTCGCGCGCGCGTGCACGGGGCTGCCCGGCGCGCCGACGCGCACGAGGATCTGCAGCGCGCGCACGCGGATGTCTTCTTGGCTGCAACGCAACGCGAGCTCGGCGAGATCGAGCTCGGCATCGACGCCAGCAGCGGTTGCGATTCGCGCCAGCGCATCAAACGCGAACGCGCGGACCTGCGGATCCGGATCGTCGAGCAGCCAAACGAGCCGCGCCGTCAGTCGATCATCACTCGGCCAGCGCGCGAGCGCAGCGACGACATTGCCCGTCGCTGCGCGCCGCAGTGCAGGATCGGGCTCACGCGTCAGTTGCAAGATCGCACCGAGCGAGCGCGGATCGCCAAGCGCGAGCAGCGCACCGGCCGCGCGAATCGCCGCATCTGGCGCGCGACACGCCATCGCCGCGAACAGCGGCTCGAGCTCTTCATCGGCAAGTGCGTCGGGGGCAGACGGAAGCTCGAGCTTCGTGCCGAGCTGCGTCGCGATTTGCGTGAACATCTGCGCGAGGCTTGGGACTGTCGCGTGCAGCTTCGCCGCGAGCCGCGGTCGCTGCATCACCGCCGTCAGAAACGCCGCCGTGCGCACGCCCATGTCGCCATCATCGAGCGCGCCTGCCGATAGCGCGCGCGCCGGCGCATCGCTCGCGCGCAACACGAAGCCGAGCACGAGCAGCGCCTGCGCCCGAATATCGGGTGTGCCGCGCGTGAGCGCGATGCGCACTGCGTCGAGCGGCGGCGACGCTTGCCGCAGCGCCGCGAACGCGCGCTGTCGAACCGTCGGCGAACCATCGCGCAGCGCATCGGCGATCATCCCCGCGGCGATGACCGACGTCGGCGCGAGTGGAATCAGCGCTTCGACGCTGCGAATCCGAACATCTTCGAACTGCGACGCTCTACCCGCGCGCACCGCCGCGAGCGGTTGATCGCGCTCGAGATCGAGGAGCGCATGAAACGCCGCGATGCGCAGCTCGGGCTGCTGCGCCGACAGCGCGCCGCGCAGCGCGGGTCGCGACAACCGCCGTTGCGAGCGCACGATTGCTTGCGTCGCCGCGACGCGCACTTCTGGTGAACCCGAGCCGAGCGCGAGATCCAAGAGCACGCGCGCTTCGTCTTCGGCGATCTCGGTCAGCGTCACGAGCGCCGCGAGCTTCACCTTCACCGCGACGCGCGGATCGCGCAGCTCGGTTTCGAGCCGATCGAGCTGCGATCCGATCTCGATCTTCTCGCCGGGCTCCGAATCGCCGGCGAGCACGATCGCGGCGACCTTGCGCGACGTGCTCGCGACCCACAGCCTCCCGAGCGCTTTCTCGACTTTCGCGATCGCAGCTGGCTGCCACCCGACCGCCGTCAGTGGCCCGATCCCGATTTCGATCGTCCGCGGCCGGCGCCCGCCATCGACGAACCAGGACTTCATCACGCCGTCTTCGCCGACGGTGAACAGCCGGCGCGCTTGCTCGCGCCCGGCCTCATCGAGGACGACCGGCCCGAGCACGAGAGAGCGCAACGCGCCCTGGTGCCCGTGATCGCCGGATCGATCTTGCGCCTCGACATCGCCGACGAGGAAGCACGAGCGTAGGGAGCCATCACCGCAGCCGACAAACGCGCGACCATCGCCGACGCAAACGAGCGCGCGAATCCCGCCATCGCCACCGGGACTGATCGCGCGCGCCGCAGCCGGCACATTGCCGGTCACATACAACTGGCCATCCGCGCCGCCGGCAACGACGAAGCCCGCCGGATCGAATGCGGCGCACAAGATCGCGCCGTCGCTCAGCGCGTGCATCACCGTCGGCGAAAACTTCGGCGCACCGCTCTGCAGGGCGAACGCAAACAGATGCAGCTTGCCATCGACCGTACCGACGGCGATCGCGCCGGTGTCACCGCGCGCGACGTTTGGATCGATCTCGATCGCGCGAATTGCGGCGCGCAGCTCGACCGTCGCGAGCACGCGCTGCCCCGTTACATCCCACGCGATCAAGCGGCCATCGTCGCCGCCGGTCAGCAACAGCTCGTCGCCGATAAACGCGAGCGCGCGCACGGCGGCGCCGCATTCGAGCGACCAACCTGCGCCTTTGTCATCGAGCAGCGATGTCGGAATCACACTCGCGCGCGATGTCGTGACGCCCGCGGCATCGCGCCATCCCGCGGTCGCGACGACCTCGCGGCCTACCGCGATCGCTTCGAGGCGCTCGATCCACGGTCCGTACCTCATGCGACGGCCCCATGCCGTGCGCGCAGCGCCGTCAGCGCCTGCAGGCTCGCCTGCCACTCGCCCTTCGCTTTCGATTCGGTGAACTCGCCGAGCACCGGCGCGATCGCGCGCGCGAACTCGACATCGTCGAGACCGATATCGCGCATCGCTTCGATCAACCGGCGCTTCGCAACGCTCGCCGGCAGCGGTCGCTCCGGCTGCGGCGCACCAGGCGCAACCGGGTCGCGCTCGCCGACGCGCCCCGGCGGTAAGCCGAACAGCACTGTGCGCGCGAACTGGCGCAGTGCCTCGACATCGGCGAATCGCTGCGTACCGATCGGCGCGCCAACCTGTTTGCGCGGCACGTACTCCGCCGGCCACGGCTTCGGGCGATGGCGATCCCAGAACAGGCGCACTGCGAACAGCCGCACGTCGCGATCGGGGCTGTCCATGAGCCATGCGAGACGCTCGGCACCGCCAACTTGCTCGTAGAGCCTGCGTATCAGCGTCAGCGCGACCTCGCGCGCCGCTTTGTGCGAGCTCTCGGCGAGCTGGAACAGACGGCGGCCGTCGACCCACGCCGCCGGGACCTTCCGCGTCGCGCCCTCGATGATCGTTCCCATCAAGAGCTCGATCGCGAGCCCGCGCGGCTCGGGTCGCGGCAAGGTCGCGAGCTCGTAGACGAGATCTTGGTCGCCCCAGCGCTCGATCTCTTCGCCCGCAATCGCGACCGCGAGCCGCCGCACGTCGACGCGGTCATCGCGAAATAGCGAACGCACCGTCGCGAGCGCATAATCCTCGTGGCGCAGTCGCGGCTGGATGCCGAGCGCCTTGGCTTCGGGAAGGCGCGGCCCGAGGTCGGGATGATGCGCCTTGAGATACGTCGCCGCGAACGTACGCACCGCTTCGTTTTTGCCCGTCGCCAGCTCCCACAGCTTTGCGACACCGCCGAAATCCTCCGGCTTGAAACTCTCGAGCAGCATGCGCTGCGCGAACTGCGCGAGCTCGGCATCCGATGAACGCGCGAGATCGAGCAACCACGCGAGGCCGACGCGCGGCGGCTCGACGAGTCGGCGATCGGCGAGCACGCGCAGCGCGATCGGTCGCAGCCGCGGCTTGGTGACGAGCGACTTCACCCACTCGACGTCGAGGTCACTGCCCGCGAGCATGCCCGCTTCGAGCCAGCGCGCGACGGCGGCCGTGCGCTCGCGATCCTCGAGCGACTTCTGGATCCACGCAACGCCGATATCGCGCGCCGGTCGCTTGCCGAGCTCGGTGAGCGCCGCGGCGACGATGCTGCGCAGCGCGCCCTCCTTCATGCGCGGATCGTCGAGCAGCTGCGTGAAGTACGCCGCTGGAATCGGCGCGCTCTTGTCGTTGAAGAATTTGATCAGCGCGTTGTATGCGGTGCCGCCGCGCGCCGCGGTCGCGATGAATGTTTCGACATCGATGTCGCGCGCTCCGAAGCCCTGCGCGAGCTTCGCGCCCGCCCACGGCGTCGCCCCCTGCGCGAGTAGCCGCGCGAGCAGCGGCACGCCGAGCTCTCGCGGCGGCATTGCTTCCAGGCGCGCGGCCGCGAACTTCTTCACCGCATCGGCGCCATGCTCGACGAGCTCGACGAGCTCGCTCACCGCAATATCGGGTGCGTGTGCCGCGGCGTATTCGAGCGCGTACGTGCGCGCATCGGTCGATGGCGAGCGCAAAAAACTGATCACGACATCGTGCAAGCCGAGCTGCCGCAGCCGGCTCTGATGAAGCTCCGGGCTCTCCTTCAGCAGCTGCACGACGAACGTGTGAATCGCCGCGATCGGCCGGCGGCCGAGCTGGGCGAGCCACGCCGGATCGACGGCGCGAAGCGCGAGCGGATGATCGCCGCGCAACGATCGAATCGCGAAGTCGCACACGATGTCGCTCATTGCGCTCTCGAGCAAACGCAAGAGCGGCGCCGGCGACACCTTCCACGCCGCGGGGAATGCGCGCTTCGTCAGATCCGCCGGCGGTTGAAACGACCACCAGCGGCGCGCGTACCGCATGTCTGCGTGCGCCCAGATATGTGCCGCGACCCACGACGGGCCGCGGTAGCTCGCCGGATAGTGGCGCAGCACCTCGATGCAAAACGCAGTGTACGCGTCGGGCACCGCGGTACCGAGCTTGCGCAGATAGCGCCACGCGCGGCGGCGCATGTAGAGCATCGTGCCCGGCCCGATCTCGCGGCGCGGCGTTGCCGCCAGCAGGTCGGCGTCGAGGCGATACGCGAGCACGCCGAACAGCGCCGCGTCGTGCCGCTCCTCGGCGAGCTTGTAGATGTGCTTCGCCGCGTACCACACGCCCCACTGCATGCGGGCATGCGCAAAGACGTGCATGAGCGCGGCGCGCCCCGTCGGATCGCCGCGCTCGTAGAGCGCGAGGAGCAGCTTGCCGATGCGCAGGCGCGGCGGCGCGAACGGCGATGCTTCGGCCGCGGCGAACGCTTCGATGCGCGCGAGCTTGCGCTCGGTCGGATTCTTGCCGTGCAGCCCCGCGCCGACTTCCTGCTCGAGGCGATCGAGCGTCATCGCGCCGGCGGGAACATCGACCTCGGGAGCTTCCTCCTCATCACGACCGAGCTCGCTTTCACCGGGATTCGGATCCGGTTGCGCCAGGTAGCGGACGAGCAAGTCCGCGAGCTGTGGATCGCTCACCGCGATCGCGCGCTCGATATCGGCGAGCGTCAGTGCCGCACCGTCACCCAAAGCATCGCGAGCCTAGATCAGCCATCGCGCTAATTTCTCAATCCGGAACAGGGATTTAGACCGCTAGGCCGAAGCGCCCCGCCATGCGTTCGATCCACATGCTTCGTCGCTGCATCGCCGCTCTCACCCTCGTCGCCTTTCCGTTCACCGCCGTCGCCGACCGAGGCTATGAGCGGATGGTTCAAAAAGTCGCCGGCATGACCGGCGATGACAACGCGTACACGATCGCGCAGAAGTATCGGCTGCAGATCCTCAACGTCTTGTGGGAGGACACCGGCCGCTGGGAAGGTAGCTCCGTCGGTCCCAACATCAGCGACGTCACGATCGAGGTCGAGGGCTACCGCAACGGCAAAGCGCACCGCACGTACCTGATGCCGGTGATGCGTCACGACAACTACACGGACAAAACCGCTGACATCAAGATCGACAAGCTGCTCGTGCCCGTCGGCAACCAGACCGAGAACGGCAAGCTCAAGCTCGTCACGCTCAAGGAGCTGCTCGCAAATCCCGAGCAGTACATGTCGACGCCGGGCAAGGGCAAGATCAAAGGCGCAAGCCTGCTCGCGAAGCGCGACACGCACGTGCTCGTCAGCGCGCAGCACGCATTCTTGCCGGTGCCAAAGCTTGGCAAGGCGACGTTCTGGCCGGTGATCTTCAATTACCAATCGACGAAGAAGAATCCCGCCGTGCTGACGATCCTCGTCACGCGCCAGGGCACGAGCATGACGATCATCGACAACGCGCGCGATACCGTGACGGGCGGCGACTCGTGGGGCCAGCGCCTGTACTTCAATCAGAGCGGCAAGAAGGCGCCGCTCATCGCCGAGCGCCTGACCGACGTCAAAGAAAAGGGCACGACCGCCAACGGCGAGAGTGCCGAGAGTCTCGGCGCGGATGCGAACGTGCTGATGCTGATCCAGGTGCCGCTCAAGTATCGCGAGCTGCCGATGCGCAAGGCAGCCGGTTCGTCGTCGAAGCTCGCCGACAAAGGCGAGCCTGCACCGCCACCGGCGATGGCGGCGCCGAAGGGTGACATCGCGAAGGAATCTCGCGACCGCCCCGATGTCGATACCGCGGTGCTCGGTCATGGCCCGAGCGAAGGCCCGTACACCGAGCTCGATGGCCTCAGCATCGAGCGCGATGCGCGATTCCCCGTCCGCGTGACGCTGCAGTTCTATCAGGCGACGTCGAATGGCGTCGTCGGCGCGACGAACCTCAAGCTGATGGCCTCGCAGATCAAGAAGGTCTACGGCAAGGGCGACTACGTCGGCTCGCTCGTCGTGCCGACGGAGCTCGACCGCCAGCGCCCGACGAACTGGACCGGCGTTGGCCCCGCGCCCGACGTGTTCTCGTTCTTCGACTTTCCGGGCCTCGTCGAGCGCTACACGCAGGCCGGTCTGGCGATCTGAATTCGCTCGCGTGCCACGCGCCGCGCGTACGCGAGCGCCGCTTGCGTGACTTCGGCTGTTGGCACGCCCTCGCGCGCGAGCGCTGGATCGATCTCGGGCGTCGGCAGCGACTCGACCGGCGGGATCTTCGCGAGCGCGCGCGATGTCGTGTCGGCATCGACTTCGAACAGCCAGGCGAGCACGGCCCACGCGAGGTCCGCGTGGCCGGCTTCATCGCGCGCGATCGTCGTTAGCATTTCGCGGCGCTCGCCGCTGGCAGCTTCGGCGGCAAGGCGCGCCTCTTCCGAGGCGGCGGTCTCGTTGATGCAGCCTTCACACCACGCTTCGATCGCGAGCGTCGCGAGCGCTTCGGGCGAACGCTTCGAGAAGCGCGGCCGCGCGACCTCCGCCGGCAACGCGGCGAGCGAGATGCCACCCGCCGCACGCGCGCACATCGCGGCGTGACGAACCTCATCATCCGCGGCATCAAGCGCCTGCGCGACGAGCTCGAGCGGTGCGCCCACGGCGACAAGCTCGGCGGCGAGACGCATGAACGTCCACACACTCGACAGCTCGAGTCGCGCCGACGCGACGTAATGCGCGCGCACGGCACGCGCCTCCGCCGAACGCAGTGCGATCAGCCGGCGCGCGACGCGCGGAGTGAGAAAGTGCGAGCCGGCGGTCAATGGCCGGCCGACAACGGCGCGGTCCTGCATGAACGCGGTCCATGGCGCGAGACCACCGAGCAGCGTGAAGCGCGTCGGCTCGTCGGTGTCGGTGAGCCTGGCCTGCGCCTGCAGGGCCGCGTACGCCGAGTGCGTGCCGAACGTCGCTGCGAGGTGAAAGCCGAACTTCGTCTGCGTATCGAAGATGCCACCGGCTTCGACGCCGAGGAGCTCGAGGTCATCGTCGCGATCCCACGATTCGAACGGCCGCACGCGCGCGCCCGCGATGAAGCGCGCCGGGGCACCGCCGAGCTCGAAGCGGCCAAACGCTTCGGTCTTGTCATTGACGCAGCCGCGCACCTCGGCACCGCCCACGAGCTTCAGCTTCGGCGAGAACTGCGCGCCGACAAGCAGCGTCACGGTCCAGTCCGCGACATCGTCACACGCATCGGCGTGCGCGACCGCTGGCGTCACTAATGAAGTGCCCAAGAGGCCGTAGCGGATGAGATGGCTCCAGCGGGTGGGAAGCATTTGATCGGCCAAACAGCAAAGCGCAGACCATGCTCCGCAGGCGGCGCAACGTGCTGGAACGAGCCAAACGGCCGGCGCGCGCCGAGGCGAATTTGTCGCGGTCGACCGGCCGAACGACAAAAATCCGAGGCGCTACAGCGGAAAAACGATGCCGACGCCGAGCGTCAAATACGAGGTATCGGCGTCGACCTCGATCCCGCTGATCGTCGTTCGCTGAAACCCGAACTGATAGCTCAGCTCACCAACGAGCACGAGCCGCGGATTGATCGCGAAGTTGATGCCGCCACCAAAGCCGAGCGTGAGCCCCGACGACGTGTGGTAGTCGTTCGAGCTGGTATCGCGCAGCAGCCGAAAGATCCACGAGTAGCCGATCGTGCCGATGCCGTAGAGGCGCACCTGCGGCGACAGATCCTTGCCGGCCGTGAAGCGCGCGCGCAGATCGAGCTCGCTCCCGGATTCGTTCGCTTCGTCGGGCTTGACCGGCACGATGAAGCGCGGCGCGAACCCGATCGTGAAGATCGGGTGCACGCGATAATCGATCAATCCGCCGAGACCCACAGCGCTGTTGGCATCACCGCTGACATCCATGCCGAGCGCGCTCAGGTGGATCGTGCCGAGCGGCAGGATATCGAGCTGCGGGCCCATCCACAGCTTTGATTCCGGTGCCGGCGCGTACGTCGTCGGCGGCGGTTGCTGCTGCGGCGACGGCGGCTGTTGCGGCGGCGGTGTTCCCGGCTCCGGCGGCCCCGGCGACGGAGGCTCGGGGCCGGGCCCGGGGCCCGACGGCGGCGGTGTATCGACAGGCGGCAGCGGCGTCTGAGCAAACGAAGTCCCTGCCACCAGAAGCAGCGCAAACCCACCGATACGCATCGCGGGGAGCTTACTTGATAACGGCGAGTCGCGGCGAACGCTTGGGCTTGGACAACACACCTTTCGCGATCGCGAGCGCCGTGCGCGTCGCGATGTCCATGAAGCGCTGCGCGTTCTCCGAGTCGGGACTCGCGAGGATCACCGGCACGCCGGCATCACCGCCGAAGCGAATGCGCGTGTCGATCGGGATCTCGCCAAAGAACTCGGTGCCGACTTCTTGTGCGAGGCGCTTGCCGCCACCGTGGCTGAAAATCTCGTCGTGGTGACCGCACGCGGGGCATTTGTAGTAGCTCATGTTCTCGATCACGCCGAGGATCGGAATCTCGACCTTCTCGAACATCGCGATGCCCTTCACGACATCGACGATCGATACCTCTTGCGGCGTCGTCACCATCACGGCGCCCGCGATCGGGATCAGCTGCGATAGCGAGAGCTGCACGTCGCCGGTGCCGGGCGGCAGATCGCACACGAGATAATCGAGATCGCCCCATTCGACATCGCCGAGGAATTGCTGCAGCAGGCGATGCACCATCGGGCCGCGCCAGACGACCGCTTCATCTTTATCGACGAAGAAGCCGACCGAGATCACGCGCACGCCGTGATGGATCGCGGGGATGATCTTCTGTTCCTTCGACGCGCTCGGCGGAACTTCCGGTGCGCCGAGCATCGTCGGGATCGATGGGCCAAACACGTCGGCATCGAGGAGCCCAACCTTCGCGCCGTGGCGCGCGAGCGCGAGCGCGAGGTTGACAGCGACGGTCGACTTGCCGACGCCGCCCTTGCCCGCCGCCACCGCGATCACATTCTTCGGCCCCTTAAGCACGGCCTTGTCGCTCGGCGCGGGCATGTACGCCGTCGCCACCTCGGGGATGATCGTCACGCGCTTGGCACCGAGCGCTTTGACCGCCGTCTCGACGCGCGACACGAGCTCTTTGCGCAGCGCGAGCGGATAGGCGTGCGTCGGAATATCGAGCCGCACGAGGACGTCATCGCCCGACACCTCCACGCGGTTGAGGATGCGGTAGCTGATGATGTCGTGTTCGAGCGCCGGGTCGATGACCTTGGCAAGCGCTTCTCTGACTTGGGTATCGGTGATCGCCATGTCGCCCTCAGGGCAGGTGCCCCAGCTTGAGTCGCTTCGCTTGCAGATAGTCGGCGTTGTGCTCCGACGCACCGACCCAGTGCGCTTCGATCGCGTCGACGACGACGCCCGCGCGCTCCAGGCCGGCTTGCTTCGCCGGGTTGTTCGTCATCAGGCGCACCGACGTCACTCCGAGATCACGCAAGATGCCCACCGCGAGCTCGTAGCTGCGCAGGTCGGCATCGAAACCGAGCGCGAGGTTCGCTTCGACGGTGTCGTGACCTTCATCCTGCAGCTGGTACGCGCGCACCTTATTGCCAAGCCCGATGCCGCGACCTTCTTGCACGAGATACACGAGCAGGCCGCGGCCTTCGCGCGCGATGCGTGCGAGCGCGGCGTCGAGCTGCGCGCGGCAATCGCACCGCAAGCTGCCGAGCACCTCGCCGGTGAAACACGACGAGTGCACGCGCGTTAGCACCGCGGGGCCGGAGACATCGCCCATCACCATCGCGACATGCTCTTCGTGCTCGGTGCCAACCGCGCTCGCGCCCGCGCCGCCCGCCGTTCCGGTTCGGTAGACAACCACCCGGAACTCGCCGTGCGCGGTCGGCAGGCGAGCGTCGGAATACCTCGTAAGCATCGGTTTGGGCGTGTATGGCCGGGTCGTGCCGGCTTGTCAATCGCCCGGGTGCTCCTCGGCCAACGTGCTAAGGTTGCTCGGTCATGGCTGTACGTCCAACGGTCATCTGGCCCGATCCCCGGCTGCGCGAGCCCACGGTGGCCGTCACGACTGTCGACGACTCGGTGCGCGAGCTTTACCGAGACCTGTGCGACTCGATGTACGCCGAAAACGGCCTCGGCATGGCCGCGCCGCAGATCGGCGATCACCGCAAGATGTTTATCGTCGAGCCCAAGCTCGCGGGCCGCGTCGAAACCGATCCGCCACTGTGCTTCATGAATCCCGAGGTGCTGTGGGTGAGCGATGAGATGCAGGACAGCGAAGAAGGCTGCCTCTCGTTCCCCGACATCTACGTCAAAGTGAAGCGACCGATGCGCTGCCGCGTTCGCGCCATGGGCATCGATGGCCAGCTGTTCGAGATCGAGGGCGAAGGCCTGCTCTCGCGCTGCTTGCTCCACGAGAACGATCATTTGACCGGCAAATTGCTCGTCGATTTCGTCGGCCCGCTGAAGCGGCAGATGATCAAGAAGAAGCTGCAGCGTCAGAAGGAAGCCGAGCTCGAAGGCGCTGAGGCGTAGCGTTTCGCGGTATAGGGCCGCCATGCCCGATAGCGTGTTCGTACGAGGCCTCGAGTTCGAGGGCAATCACGGCTACAGCGCGGCCGAGCGGCGCGGCACGCGGCGCTTTCGCGTGAACCTCACGCTCGAGCTGTCGCTCGCCGCCGCGACGCATTCCGACAAGATCAGCGACACCGTCGATTATCGAAAGGTCAGCGAAACTGTAGTCACGATCGGCACGAAGGCGACGTTTCGCTTGCTCGAAGGACTCGCCGGCGCGATCGGCGACAAGATCCACGAGCTCTATCCGACGGCGACGGTGATCATCGAGATCGAGAAGCTCGCGCCACCCTGCCCCGGCGTGCCGCATGCGGCCGGCGTGAAGGTGACGTTGCCGCCGCGAGAAGCGTGATGTTCAGCTATTCGACTCCTGTCCGGTTTGCAGACGTCGACCACGCGGGCATCGTCTATTACCCGCGCTTCTTCCATTATTTTCATCTCGCGTTCGAAGAGCTGTGGCGTGCGAGAATCGGCCCGCAGGCGTACTCGCAGATCATCGATCGCGATCGCGTCGGCTTTCCGGCTGTACGCGCGGAGTGCGATTTCAAAGCCCCACTGAAATTCGGCGACACCGCGGCGATCGAAGTCACGATTCCGCGGCTCGGCACGAAATCGATCACGTTTCGCTACCGAGTTTTTCGTGCGGAAGATCGCGTGCTGTGCGCCGAGGGACAGGTAGTGTGCGCCGTCGTGGATCTTTCACGCTTCGCAGCGGTGGCAATTCCGGAGCATGTCAGCGCGATGCTGCGCGATCTTGTAGAATCGTAAGTCTCCTCTTTACGCGACTTGGTGAATCGTACTAAGCCCCGCCCATGATCGAGCGCGACCCCAAGACCCTGGCCCGTCTTCAAGCGGTGGTGACCGCGCTGATCGAACACCGCGTGTCGACATCTCTCGTCGATGTCGAACGCGCGCTCGCGCGATGGCGCAGCGGCTCGCATTCCGCGCTCGCGGCCCACGGCGCGGTGCTGCGTCACGCGGCGCGTTGCGAACGGACCGTCGAGAAGGTCACGGCAGCCGCCGGCGATCGCCCTGAGGGCATCCTGCGCGATGCGGTCGATGCAGGCCTGATGTCGGCCGAAGAGTTCGTGCAGCTCGTCGGCAAGCAGCCGAGCGATGTCGAATCGATCGATGCGCTGCGCGATGAAGATGACGCGAGCGCGCCCGACAAGCGCCGCACGCTCGAGACGTTGCTGGCGCGCGGCCCGGTGCTCGTGCACATCGATGCGCGTCGCGCCGAGGTCAGCGTGCCGCCGCGGTTTCGCGCCGATCCGAGCCTCGTGCTTCGCTTCGGCTATTCGCTCTCGCCGGCGATCGTCGATCTCGCCGTCGACGAGCAAGCGCTCTCGGGCACGCTGACGTTCGGCGGCCAGCCGCATCACTGCGTGCTGCCGTGGACCGCAGTCTACGCGGCGATGGTTGAAGGCGAGCAGCGCGGCACCGTGTGGCCCGAAGATGTTCCGGAGGACGTGCTCACCGGCGGCGGCGAAGCGCCGGCTCCGCTGCCCGTCGCAAAAGAAGAGAGCGCGCCGCGCTCGAAGCGCACGAGCCACCTCAAGCTCGTCGAGTAGCGTTACAGCGCGGAACTGGCACGTCGTCGGTCGTCGGTCGGCGGCACCGCGAAGCGCACGGCTCTACGTTACATGAAGAGCTGAAGACACGTGATCTTGTCTCCGGTTGCACCCAAGAAACGCAGCACGACACGTGTCTGTACGCGGATGACGCGATCAGCGCTGCTCGTCCTCGTTGCAAGCTGTTCATCGCCGGCGTCGGCGCCGCCCGTGGTCAAGCCCGTAACGCCACCGCCGCCCGTCGAGCCCGTGCCGCCGCCGACGGCGCTCGTCGACGCGCCGGTACCGCCGCAGCCGATCACAGCGGATGACACCGTCGAGTGGAAGCCGCACAAGTGCAAGCGACTGCTTCTGGCCTCCGCGCAGGTTTCGGAAGAGGACGCGGGGCGCGGCCAGACGCTCGACATCAAGCTGCACGCGATCGAAAAGACGCGCAAGAGCGACGGCGTCTGCGACACGCGGCACAGAGGCTCGCTCGAAGCATCGCTGCTCGCGATGCCTGCGCCGAAAGTTTCCCACGCAGCCGCGAAGGACCCGGCCGCGCCGCTCGAGCATTTGGACCGCGTGCGCGCGACGCTCGCGCTCTCGCCCGCCGAGGAGAAGCTGCTCTCGACAAATGGCTTCGTCGTGCCCGAACGCCTCGCGTATGACGACTTCACGCGCGCGTACTACGACATCCATCGCGGCGAGCTCCCGGTCTACGTCACCGTCGATTCGATCTTGCACGCGGTGTACGCCTCGCACGACGAGCTGGTCGGTGCGCTCGAGCGCGAACAGCTTGTCGACCGCCTCGATGCGACGCTCGGCGAGCTGCACTGCGGTCTCGCGGCAGCGGCGAAGCGCTATCCCAAACACATCGCCGACGATCTCGATCTGTATCTGACGGTCGCGCGCTCGCTGCTCGCAAACGAGGATGTGCCGAGCGAGCTCGGTCACGTCGATGCGCTCGCGCGACCGCTCGTCGGCGCGATCCGAGACGCGAGCACGAATACGACCGTCGAGCTGTTTGGCCGCGTGCGCGCGCTCGACACGACGATGTTCACGCCGCGCGGCCATTACACGAGCGACCTCGAGCCGTATTTCCGCGCGGCGATGTGGCTCTCGCGCCTCGAATTCAACCTCGTGTCGCGTGATAACCGCAGCTCGCATCCGGGCAACATCCCGGATCCGAGCGAGACGCCGCGCGAGGCTGTCGTCGCGCTGGCGCTGGCCGATCTCGTCGAGCGGACCGGTGCAGCGCGGGACCTCGCGGCGATCGAAAAGGCGTGGTCGAAGCTCGCCGGCGAGCGGATCGACGTCGGCGTCGCCGAGCTGAAGAAGCTGCGCCCGAGGGCGGGCATCAAGTCGCTGCATTCGCCAGATGCGGCAACGCGGCTGCGCACCGCGATCGGCGACAGCCACCAGCGCACGATCAACATCCATCCGATGGCAAACGTCGCGAGCTATCCCGTGATCGCGACGCTCATCGGTCCGCGCGTGACGCCGGATACCGCGCCGCTCTCGACGCTGACGAACGAACGTGGGCCTGCCATGCAGGCGGCGGAGGTCGCGTTCTTCCTCGGTCACGACCGCGCGCTCGCGTACACCGATCCGACGATCAAGGATCGATTGCACACGGCGCGCGAAGAGCTCGAGCACGCGAAGCTCACCGACGACCTCTACAGCGCGTGGCTCGAGGGCATTCGTGCGCTCGCGCATAAACCCGCCGGTGTGCTGCCCTCGTTCATGGATGGCACCGCGTTCGCGGATCTGCGGATGGCGAGCGCGCTGACGGCGTATGGGCAGCTGCGCCATAACCACGTGCTGTTCGAGGTGCAGGTCTACGATCAAGGCGGCTGCGAAATCCCCGATGGCTACGTCGAGCCCGCGATCGAGACATACAAGGCGCTCGCGAAATACGCGCAGCGCGGGCGCAAGGTGTTCGAGGAGCTCGCACCGAAAGCAGCGGGGCGCGCGTACTTCGCGCGGCTCGAGCAGCTGATGAACGTGCTCGTCGCGCTGTCGCGCGAAGAGCTCGCGGGTCGGCCGCTATCGCCGACGGCGCGGCGCTTTCTCGCGATGATCGTCGAGCAGCGCCCAGCGCGCGCCTGGAATTACAACGGCTCCTTCCCGCTCGCGACGTGGGACGGCTGGTACATCGATCTCTTCCCGAACATCGATACGTCGATCAAAGAAGCATCGTTCATGGCCGACTACGCGACGTTCGATCGCAACGGCGCGAGCGGCGTGCACTACATCGGCGCGCATGGCCCGCGCCTCGGCGTGTTCGTCGTCGACGTCGGCGGCAAGCCGCGCGCGATGGTCGGGCCCGTCGCGAGCGGCTTTCAACACACCGGCGACCTCGCGAAGCGGCTCACCGACGACGATGCAGATGACATCGCGGGCAGTGCGCCATGGGCGAAGAGCTATGTCGCGCCGGCGCCCGCACCACCGGATTTCGGCGTCGAGATCCTGATGAAGCGCCCGACCCCACCGCGCCAGATGCGTCTTCGCGATGCACCGCCGGTGGACACGTTGCGTATCGAGAGCGCGAAGGGCCTCGGCACCATCACGGTCGAGCTCCTCGATCATCACTTCCAGAAGATGTCGTCGCTCGCGGTCGACGTCGGTGCGGGCCGCACCGACACGAAACTCCCGCAGCAGGCGCAGCCGATCGAAGCGGTGCGCATCATCGCCGGCGACTTCGCGACGCGCATCGATCTCAGCCTGGAAGGCTACGCGTCGCACACATTTGGCACGTACGTACGGCCTACGAAGTAGAGTCGTGAACGCTGCGACATCGCCTCGCCACGACGGTGGGTTACGATAGACGAGTCGGTGATCGGGGAGACGCTCGGCAACTATCGGATCGTATCGAACCTCGGCAGGGGCGGCATGGGTGCGGTGTATCTCGCCGAGCACACGGTCATCGGTCGCAAGGCAGCAATCAAAGTGTTGTTGCCGCAGATGTCGCTCGACAGCGATCTGGTCGAGCGCTTCTTCAACGAAGCAAAGATGGCGGGGAAGCTGCATCACCCAGGCCTCGTCGAGGTGTTCGACTTTGGCGTCCATCGCGATGGCAGCGCGTACATCGTGATGGAGCTGCTCGTCGGCGAGTCGTTGACGCAACGGATGGCAGCAAGCGGCCGGCTATCGATCGATCTTTCGCTCGCCCTTACGCGCCAAGTCGCGCTCGCGCTGCATGCCGTGCACGAGCAAGGCATCGTGCACCGCGATCTCAAGCCCGAGAACGTGTTTCTCCTTCCCGATACCGAGGCGCCGGGAGGTGTCCGCGTCAAGCTGTTGGATTTCGGGATCGCGAAACTTGCAAAAGAAGACGCGCCGCGATCGGTGAAGACGAAGACCGGCGCGGTGTTCGGCACGCCACGCTACATGGCGCCGGAGCAATGTCGCAGCGCCGGCGCGGTCGATCATCGCGCAGACATCTATGCGCTCGGCTGCATTTTGTACGAGATGGTGCTCGGCGTCCCGCCGTTTGACTATGACGGGTGGGGCGAGCTCGTCGCCGCGCACATTCACGAGACTCCGCCACGACCCACCGAGCTGGCGCCGAACCTCGCGCCCGCGCTCGAAGCGCTGATGCTGAAGATGCTCGCAAAGCGAATCGAGGATCGCCATGCGAGCGCGGCGCAGTTGGTCGCCGAGATCGACGCGCTCTGGGACCACCTCGCTCGCACCGGCGATGTCGTGCTAACCCGTCCATCCGCTCCGACGGGGCGTCGACCACCGCAGCACGGGGACGCCGTCTCGGCGCCTACGCTGCCGGTCGCGGCCGAAATCAAGCCGCCCAGCACGCTGCCATCTCCGACGCGCAGCCGGCGGCGTTACTGGCTGGCGCTGCCGGCCGTTGCGGTGCTCGCCGGCGTCGCAATCGTTGCTCCGATGGTGATGTCGGAACGCGAAGCGCCTGCGCCCGTGACGGCGACGACGCCAACGCCGACGCCGGTGACGCCCGCCCCTGCAAAAGAGCCGGCTGTGAGCGTGCCCGAGGCGCCGCCCGCTCCTGCCTCGCCGGCGAGCTCGACGGTTCAGCTCGCGATCGAATCGATCCCGAGCGGCGCGACCGTCTATCGTCGCTCCGACGGCATTCGGCTCGGGCGCACGCCGTGGGTTGGCACGTTCGCTCGCACGCAAGGCGATCTCGATCTCCGGATCAAGCTCTCCGGGTACCGCGACGGTCACGTCACGCTGTCCACGGCGAAAGACGGCAAAGAGACGGTCAAGCTAGTGGCCGCACCTTCGCGGCCGCATGACGGCAAGACAAAACCCGGTGCAAAACCGGATGACGGCGCAACCTTCCTCGATCCGTACGGCGCCAAATGATGCATCGCTGGATCATGGCCATCGCGTTTTGTGCGGCGACCGCCCTCGCGCACGCCGATGCTCGCGAAGAAGCGAAGGCCCACTTCAAACAGGCGCACGTTCACCAGGAGGCGGGCGCCTATGCATTAGCGGCCGACGAATACATCGCGGCGTATGCTCTCGATCCGCGCCCGGAGACGTTGTTCAACGTCGCGCAGGCGTACCGACTTGCCGGCAACAAGCCCGCTGCGCTCGACTACTTTCAGCGATACCTCGCGACGAAACCCACTGGCAGCGCGGCCGACCAAGCGCGCGCGTTCGCCAGCGAGCTCGAGCGCCAAATCGCCGAGGACAAAGCGCGCGCTGACGCCGCCCCGCCACCCGCGCCGCCGCCTGTCGAGCATCCACCGAAACCGCAACCAGCGCCGCCGCCCGCCACGATTCAAGAGCGGCGATCGCGAACGCTGCAGATCGCCGGCATCGCGGCGGCCGGCGTTGGTGTGATCGGAATCGGCCTGGGCGTCAAATTCGGCATCGATGCTCGCGATGCCGATCAGTACTTCGAGACGCACACCGGTGGGTGGGGACCGGGCGATCGAGAGCGCTATGAAGACGGCCAGGCCGCGAACCGCAACATGGTGATCGCGTACGTGATCGGCGGCGGTCTGGTCGCGACGGGCGCGGTGCTGTTTGCGATCGGCACGAGCACCCACGCGGTACCGGTCGCGACGCATGATTCGATCGGCGTCGCGATCGCCGGAGGCTTCTAGTCGTGCGCCGGGCCGCTGCGACGCTGCTGCTGATCGGCTGCTTCGATCCGAAGGTGGAGACCGGTCAGCCGTGCACGGACTGGTGCCCGCCGCCGGAAACATGCATGCAAGGCCGCTGCGGTGGCGGTGGCTCGAGCGACGACGCGACGACGCCGGTCAACGGAAACTACGTGTTCGTCACGTCAGAGAAGAAGGCGGTCGTCGAGCTCGGTAGCTTTGCCGCCGCCGACGCGTGGTGCCAGCGGCTCGCAGACGCCGCAAACCTGCCCGGCACCTACGTCGCGTGGACGACCAATGCGTACTATCGAATGTTCGCGCGCAACCCGCGCGGCTGGTATCGCGTCGATGGCAAGCCGTTCGCGGATACGCTCGAGGACTTCGCCGACAGCAAAAAGATCTTTTATCCGGCGCGACTGACCGAATACGGCGCCGACCTCGTCAACATCGGCGAAGTGAGCGTCGGCACCGGAACCTACAACGGACGCGAGGATGTCATCGGATACGACTGCGCAAGCTTTACGCTGTCGACGGGCGAGCTACTGACAGGCGATCTCGACGGTGGCACGACCTTGTGGACCTCGGATGGGCCCAGCGTTCCGTGCAGCCAACAAGTCCGCCTCTACTGCTTTGGAATCGACAAGCACGTCACCGTGACGGTGCCGCCGGCGACCAACAACCGCGTCGCATTCTTGACCACGATGGGTCAGTTGGTCGGCAGCCAGGTCGCGGATCTGGATGCGCGATGCAGCAACGAGGCGGGCGCAGCCGGCCTCTCCGGTACGTACAAAGCGTGGGTGTCGACGACAACCGCAGCTGCCAACGCGCGATTCACCAGTGGCGCCGCCTGGAAGCGACCCGATGACGTCATCGCGGTATCGGGAGATCTATCCGAGCTCTACGCTCCACTCAGCGTCGATATCGCGATGTCCCATCACAACGGACTCGCGTGGACTGGTGCGTTCCAGCCGGATCTGAAGGCGACGAACGGCGCGACGCAGACTTGCAATGACTGGACGACGAACACCTCAACGGCCACCGCGTACGTCGGGATGGCAGGCCGTGGTCGATTTCCAGACGCATTCGGCGTCAACATGACGCCACCGGTTTGCACGAATCGGTTCTATCTCTACTGTCTTCAGGAATAGGGCGCGAGCGCGTCGCTGTACACTGAGGAATGCGCGCCGCGTGCATGGCGTTGGTGCTCGCCGGGTGCGAGTTCGTGCCCGGCACGCTCGCGGCAAGCGGCGACGGCGCGCTCGACGACGGCAACCCTCGGCCAGACGGCGCGATCGAAGAGCTCGTGGTGAGCGTCGCCGCGAACGATGACGACGCGCTGCAAGACCCGCCGCCCGGCGGAGTGCTCGTCGAGTACTCGTGGATCAGCATGTACACCGCCGATCACTGGGGCGCGCTGCGCTTCGTGATTCCGCAAGTCGCGCATGGCGCGCAGATCGTGGCGGCGTTCCTCGACGTGTATGTCGATACCGGCACGCAAGAGGACGATCCGAACGTCGCGCTCACGAGCGAGGCGAGCGCAAACCCATCACCGCTTGTCGCGGTGAATAACAACATTTCCAGCCGGCCGCGCGGCACGGCGAGTGTGACGTGGATGGGCTCGAATCTCGGCAGTGGCGTTCAGCGATCGCCGTCGATCGCCGTGGTCGTGCAAGAACGCGTCGATGATCCGGCGTGGGCAGCTGGTCAGCCGATCATGTTCATCTTCGACACGCTCGGGCCGTCATTCGAGATTCGGCAACACGATCACAGCGCTGGGATCTACTCCGCGCAACTCACGGTTCGCTTCGTCAACCCGTGATCAGCGATCGCGCGCGTATTCGCGGTACGACGTCAGCAGCTGCCCCCACCAGATGCCAAATCGCGCGATGAACTTCGCGGGCGGCTCACCGTGGCGCACCGGGTGATCGGGACGCAGCGCTGCGAAGCCGCGATGCACGAGCACGACCTCGGTGCGCCCACTCTCGGTGCGTGTGAACGTGACCTCGACGAACGTGACTTCACCGGGCGCGAAGTTGACGCCGCGCCATTCGAAGGCGAGTCGCGTCGGTGGCTCCCACGCGGTGATGCGGCCAGCCTCGTGTACGCATAGGCCGGCCGGCCCTTCGTACTCCTCGAACAACCGGCCGCCGACCTTGCCCTCAAGCACGAGTGTGCCGGGCTTGCGACCGGCGACGCGATAGGCGACGTCGCGACGCCACCACATGTCGATCTCTTGCGTGAAGACTTCGAATGCGACCGCCGGCTCGACGTCGACGGTGACGGTCACGCGTGCCCGATCACCCTCGATCATCTTATCGCTCGCCGGTCCTCGCTCGCCGCGCCGGCTGCGCCGGTTCCCCTGTCGGGCGCGGCTGCGCTTCTCCGGACCGGCTCGCGGGCTTACCTCGCGTGCGTTCAGCGTGCGCCTTGAACGAATCGAGTTGGACGGTCCAGAACCGCTCGGTTTGCTCGAGCCAATCGCGCAACTGATCGAATGGCGCGCGGCGCAGCTGGTAAATCCGCTCGCGCGCATCGGCGTCATCGGAGTCATCGTCGGTCGTCTCGATGAGGCCACTCGCGCGGAGCACGCGAAGGTGCCGGCTCATCGCCGGGCGGCTTGTATCGAGTGCGTCGGCAAGATCGCTCGCCCGCCGCGGCTGCTTGCGCAGCAACTCGACAACACCGCGCCGCGTGCGATCCGCGAGCGCCGCAAACGTCGCGTCGAGCTCGGGGCTCAACGATTGTCCTTGATGCGCTGCCAGAACCACCAATGATGGCCCTCGGGATCGATCGCCTCGTAGCTGCGATCGACCCAGTAGCCGTCACCATAGTCGGTCGTCTTGGGCTCTGTCGCGATGGTCGCGCCGGCTTTGCGCGCGCGCTCGCAGTGCGCATCGACGTCGTCGACGACGATGCCGAGCGTCTGCGTGCAGCCGCCTGCCTCCTTCGGCGTCTTGCGCCAGTCGCGGCCCTCGCGTTTGACGTCCCCAGTCGTGATCAGGCCGCCTCCGAGCACGAGCTCGGCGTGAGCGATCTTGCCGCCGTCTGCTTCGACCTTGAGCTGGACTTCGAAGCCGAACGCCTTGCAGAGCCAGTCGATCGCTTGCGCTGCGTTCTCGTAGACGAGCGACGACGAGATGCGCGGCCAGCCTTTCGGTGGTGGGTTGCCTGCGATGCTCATGTGTAGATGATTAACACGGCCGTTAATTAACGGCAACGTTAATCATCTAGCTTCCGGCGGCCTTCTTGCGCTCTTCCGGATTTTCATCGAGCCATGCTTTGAGGCTCTCTTCGCTGATCTCGATGACGAGATCTTCATCGCCGAGCTTCGCCTGGCAGCCGAGGCGCGACTCGGGGCGGACATCGAACGCCTTGTCCATGATGTCGTTCTCCTTGTCGGAGATTTCCGGCAACGAGTCGATGCCTTCCTGGACGTAGACGTGACACGTCGAGCACGCGAGATTGCCACCGCACGCGTGGCCGACGCGGGCGCCGCACTCCTCGGCGGCATCGAGGATCGATTCGCCGCGCTTTGCATCGACGGTGAGCGGCTCCTTCGAGCGGCCGTGCGGGTTGAGGAACGTGAGCTTGGGCATCACTTTCCTCCCATCTGAGCTTCCGCCTCTTCGAGCGTCTTGCCGCGAAAGCCGGCATCGATGGCGCGGTTCATGCGCGCCTGCGCGAACGGCTTCGTCGCGAGATCGAGCGCTTCGATCGCGCCGCGGATCTTGAGGTGATCATCGCCGTTCATCGTCGCTTCGAGCTCCTTCATTGCCTGCTCGCCGGCGGCGCGCACGTCGTCGGTGAGCAGCTCTACGTCGGTCGCAAACGCGGCGCGCGTCGCGGCGAGGATGCGCTCGGCCTCCACGCGCTCGACGACGAGATTGCGCTTCGCGAGATCCTCTTCCGCGTGCTCGAACGATTCGATCAGCATGCGCTCGACTTCTTCATCGGTGAGGCCGTAGCTCGGCTTGACCTCGATCGCGGCTTCCTTGCCCGTCGTGAGCTCCTTCGCCATGACCTTGAGCAGGCCATCGGCGTCGATCAAGAACGTGATCTCGACGCGCGCCATGCCGGCGACCATCGGCGGAACGCCCTTGAGCGTGAACCGTGCGAGCGAGCGGCACGCATCGGCCGTCTCGCGCTCGCCCTGCAACACGTGGATGTCAAAGCCGGTCTGGTTATCGGCGTACGTGGTGAATGTCTGCGTCGCGCCGCACGGGATCGTCGTGTTGCGATGGATCAGTTTCTCGACGACACCGCCCATCATCTCCACGCCGAGCGATAGCGGCACGACATCGAGCAGCACGACCTTTTGCTCGCCGCCGGCAAGCACGTCGGCCTGCACGGCTGCGCCGAGCGCGACGACCTGATCCGGATCGAGATCGCACAGCGGCTCGCGGCCGAACAGCTCGCGCACGAAGTCACGCACGATCGGCGAGCGCGTCGAGCCGCCGACGAGAATAACGCCATCGAGCTCGTCCTTGCCGAGCTCGGCATCCTTGAGCACGCGCCGGCACGCTTTGCCGCAGCGATCGAGCAGCGGCTGCGCCCAGCCGCGAAGGTCGGCGCGCGTCACGTCGCGTGCGAGATCGCCGAGTCGATACGTGACCGATTCGCTCGCGGTGAGCGCCTCTTTCACGCGCCGCGCCTCGGCGACCGCCGCGGCGATGCGGCGGCGATCAGTGCCGACGTCGACGATTGCAGTCGCGATCGCGCGATCGAGATCGTCGCCGCCGAGCGCAGAATCGCCGCCCGTCGCCTTCACCTCGAACACGCCCTCGACGAGCTTCAAGATCGAAATGTCGAACGTACCGCCGCCGAGATCGAACACCGCGTAGACGCCTTTGCTGCCGCGATCGAGCCCGTACGCGACGGCAGCCGCCGTTGGCTCCGCCATCAGGCGCATGACCTCGAGGCCGGCGAGTCGGCCGGCGTCGCGCGTGGCCTGGCGCTGAGCGTCGTCGAAATATGCAGGCACCGTGATCACGGCGCCTTCGATCGGCCCGCCGAGCGCACGTTCGGCGCGCAGCTTCAGCTCCTTCAGGATCTCCGCCGAAACCTCGACGGGCGATACGACGCGGCCACCTGCGTGCAGCCGCACCGCGCGATCGTCGCCTTCGACTTCGTACGGCAGCATCGCGCGCACGCCCGCGATATCCGGCAGCCCGCGGCCGATGAGGCGCTTCACCGATGCGAGTGTGTCGTGCGGCGCATCGAGCGCGCGCTCCTGCGCGGAGCGACCGACGAGGATGCCGTCTTTGCCGTAATGCACGACGCTCGGCACGATCGGATCGTCGCCGATGACCTTCGCATCGCCATCTTCGACATGCGCGACAAGCGAGTTCGTCGTGCCGAGGTCGATACCAACGACACGTGGCTTGCAGGCCTCTTTCACCTTCGATTCGCCTGGCTCGGCGATCTGCATCAACATGGTCAGTCCTCGTCGAGTGCGGCGTCGCACTCCTCGAGATAGCGATCGAGATAGCGCAGCACGATCAGCACGCGCTTGATATCGGCGAGTGCGTTTTGCTCGAATAGCGGCGCGAGCGAATCGACGGCCGCCTTGCGGCGCGCCTTCATCTCGCCGCACAGCGTCTCGATCTGCGCCGTGCGTTTGGCGACGCGCGCTTCCGCGAGTTGCTCGCGCAGCTCGAGGATCTCCATCAGAAACTCGGGCTCGAGCTTCTCGTTGTCGCCGATCGTGACGCCGGCGCGTGCGAGCAGATACTCGGCGCGCGGCACCGGCTTCTTCAGCGTCTGGTACGCATCGTTGAGTGCGCGCGACCGCGACAGCGCCACGACGCGCTCGGCGGCCGGTGCATTCGCGAACCGGTCGGGATGCAGCTCCTTGCTGCGATCAAAGAACGCCTGCTCGATCACTTTCGGATCGAGATCGAACTGCGCTGGCAAACCGAGCAGCCCGAACGCGTCGTTAGAACTGAACGCTCTCTCCACAGCCGCACGAGCCCTTTGCATTGGGGTTATTGAACTTGAACCCGTGGCCCATCATGCCGCGCACGAAGTCCAGGGTCATGCCCCCGAGAAACACGAGGCTCTTCGGGTCGACGACGATCGCTACCCCGTATGCCGAGAACTCGTTGTCCGTCGGCTTGATCTCGTCGGCCCACTCGAACACGTACGTAAAGCCCGTGCAGCCGCCGCCGCGCACACCAACGCGAATGCGCGCGTTCGGCGTGCCGCGCTTGTCGCGCTGGCGCCGGATCTCGTCGGCCGCAGCCTCGGTGATCACGATCTCCTTCTTCGAGATCGCGGGGGCAGGGGCTTCTTGTGACGCTGCCGCGTTCATCGTTTACCTCGGTGGCTGCTTCTTCTTGTAATCCTCGATCGCAGCCTTGATCGCATCCTCAGCTAGGACCGAGCAGTGAATCTTGACGGGCGGGAGGTTGAGCTCCTCGACGATATGCGTGTTCTTGATCGTGGCCGCCTCGTCGAGCGTCATGCCCTTGATCATTTCGGTCGCGAGCGAGCTCGACGCGATTGCCGAGCCGCAGCCGAACGTCTTGAACTTCGCATCCTCGATGCGACCGTCCTTGACCTTGATCTGCAGGCGCATGACGTCGCCGCATGCGGGCGCGCCGACGAGTCCCGTGCCGACGTCGTCCTCGTCCTTTGCGAACGTGCCGACGTTGCGTGGGTTCTCGTAGTGATCGATGACTTTATCCGAGTACGCCATGGCTTCCTCTCAGTGTGGGGTCCACTGGATGGAGTTGATATCGATACCTTCTTGATGCATTTCCCAGAGCGGCGACAGTGCACGTAGCCGCTCGACCGATTTCGCCACCAAGTCGATGACGTAATCGATCTCGGCCTCGGTGTTGAAGCGACCGATGCCGAAGCGAATCGAAGTATGGGCCAGGTCGTCGCCGACGCCCAGCGCGCGCAGCACGTAGCTCGGCTCGAGCGATGCGCTCGTGCACGCCGAGCCGCTCGATACCGCGACATCCTTGAGTGCCATCAGCAGCGACTCGCCCTCGACGAACGCGAACGAGATGTTGAGGTTGCCGGGCAGCCGCCGCTCCATCGAGCCGTTGACGTACACCTCCGGCAGTCGCGCGACGATGCCGCGATACAGCCGGTCGCGCAGCGCCGCGAGCTTTGGTGCTTCCGTCGCCATCTCCGCCTTCGCGAGCTCGGCCGCTTTGCCAAAGCCGACGATCAGCGGCACCGCGAGCGTGCCGGAGCGCATGCCGCGCTCGTGGCCGCCGCCATCGATCAATGGATCGATGCGTACGCGCGGCTTGCGACGCACCCACAGCGCGCCGACGCCCTTGGGCCCGTACATCTTGTGCGCGCTGACCGCGACGAGATCCGCCTTCGCTTCGTTGACGTCGAATGGAATCTTGCCGGCGCCCTGCACCGCATCGATGTGGAACAGCGTCTTGGGATTCTTCGCCTTGATCGCTTTGCCGATCGCGTTGACATCCTGCACGACGCCGATCTCGTTGTTCGCGAGCATGATGCTGACGACGAGCGTCTTATCCGTCATCGCCGCGGTCACCATCTCGGGCGTGACCAAGCCATCCTTTTGCGGCGTGAGGTACGTGACCTCGTAGCCTTCGCGCTGCAGGCGCTTGCACGTGTCGATCACGCTCTTGTGCTCGGTCTCGACAGTAATGATGTGGTTGCCCTGCTTCTTGTAGAAGCTGGCGGCGCCCTTGAGCGCGAGGTTGTTCGATTCGGTCGCGCCCGACGTCCACACGATCTCTTTGCCATCGCCACCGAACAGTGCCGCGACCTGATTGCGCGCGTTCTCGACGGCCGCTTCCGCCGTCCAACCAAACATGTGGTTGCGGCTCGCCGCGTTGCCATAGTGCACGGTGAAGTACGGCAGCATCGTCTCGACGACGCGCGGGTCCACCTGCGTCGTCGAGTGGTTGTCCATGAAGATGGGGAGCTTCACGCCAGACATCAGTTGTTTCCTTCGCGGTAGAGCACCGTCACCGGCACGTCGAACTCTTTCTTCTCTTCGTCACGCGGCGTTCGCATCGACAGCCCCGCAAACAGCGGAGGCGCTTCGCCTCTGTGATGACCTTGATGGTCACAATCGCCGCACTCGGTCGGCGCGTAATCGGTGGAGCACGTCTCGCACGAATCGAGGTATGCGACCGCTTCGCATAGATCGTTTTCGATCACCTGGAGCTGCGTGATCTGCTCGCGAATCTGCTGCTGCTTTTCGGCAAACAGCGCGCGCACGCGGGCGCTCGCTTCGGGTGCCGAGCCAGCTGCCTGGAAGTCGCGCACGAAGCCCTGAATCTCGCCGAGCGTGAAGCCAATCGCCTGGAGCTTGACGATCCAGTGGATGCGGTCGACTGCCTCGGGTCCATACAGACGGAAGCCACCTTCGGACCGCGCCCTCGGCTCGAGAAGCCCGAGCTCCTCGTAGAGGTGCATCGCGCGGACGGTCTTGCCGACCGCTTTCGCGAGCTCGCCGACGCGCATCAGCTTGCTGTTTGGTGGAGTGCTCCCGTCGTTCATATGCCGAACCCTCACGTAAACGTAAGGTTCTATCTAGCTGAACGGACTATGGTCGCGCTGTGGCTCGGTGTCAATCCGAAACCTCACCTTTACGTGAGGAATTGACAAACGCACGCATTGAACCTAAAGGTTAATTAACCAGAAGGTTAAATCGAAGATGTCCACCAACCTCGATGCCACGTTTGCGGCTCTTGCTGATCCGACGCGGCGAGCAATTCTCGCACGGCTCGCCGACGGGGATGCGTCGGTCACCGATCTCGCCGCGCCGTTCGACATGAGCCTACCCGCGATCTCGAAGCACCTGAAGGTGCTCGAGCGCGCCGGTCTCATCATTCGCGGGCGCGATGCGCAGTGGCGACCGTGCCGTCTCGATGCGCGCCCGCTTCAAGAAGTGGCGTCGTTCCTCGAGCAATATCGCAAGCACTGGGAGGAGACCTTCGATCGCGTCGACGACTACCTGCAAACACTACAGCGGAAGGGCAAACAACATGAGCGCGCAAAAAAATAAGCTGGCAGTCACTCTGCCGTCGGACCGCGAGATTCAGTTCCTCCGAGACTTCGATGCTCCGCGCGAGCTCGTGTGGGAGGTCTTCACGAAGCCCGAGCACATCAAGCAGTGGTGGGGCAACTCGCGGCTGACGATGATCGTGTGCGAGCTCGATCTCCGCGTCGGTGGCACCTATCGCTTCGTCGGTCGCATGGCCGATGGCAAAGAGGTCCCGTTCTGCGGCGAGCACAAAGAGATCGTGCCGCTCAAGCGCATCGTCTACACGGAAGTCTTCGACGTCGCGCCGTACAACCAATTCCCCGCGGTCGTGACGACGGTCTTCACCGCGCTCGACGACTCGCATACGCGGATGCGAATCACGTCACTGCACGTCAGCAAAGAAGTGCGCGATGTCGTCATCGCGACTGGCATGGAAGAAGGTGCTGCCGAGAGCTACGACTATGCCGAACGTGTGATGGCAAACGAGCGCGCGCGCGCGCGTGCGGCCAGGTGACGCGGGGCATCTTGCCCCGATGTCCACAATCGTGCTGCGCGCACGTGGCACCAATCCTCCGTCGGCATATGCTCGATCGCGAGGAGGGAAAATGCGCACGATTGCTCGTTTCGTTTTACTCGCGCTCGCGCTCGGATTCGTCGGCTTCGCCGGCACCGGTTGCAGAGCGCAGGTCCGCGGGACCGCCACAGTCACCACGCCCGAGCTTGTTCTCGTCGAGGGTGATGTCTGGGTTGTCGAGCGGTACCACGAGCCGGTCTTCTACACCGAAGGCTACTACTGGCGCTTCTACGGCGGCGTCTGGTACCGCTCGACGGTACACACGGGCGATTGGGTGCAGGTCACGGTCGTGCCCGCAACGGTCCAGCGCATCCCGAAACCCGAAATCTACGTGAACTACGTGGCACCGGCGGGCGCGACGAAGCGCACCGGTCCCCCGGATCACGCGCCGGCGCACGGTGTCCGCGGCGACGAGCCCGGACACGCCGAAGGTGGCCCACCCGGACACGAGGGTGGTCCGCCGCCCGGACACGAACACGAAGCCGGTGGCCCGCCGCCCGGACACGGCGGTGGTCCCGCGATGAAGGAGGACAAAGGTCCGCCGCCCGGCGCCGGCCCGGACAAAGGCAAGCCGGCTGGCGGTCCCGCCGCAGGTGGCGGTCCCGCGATGAAGGAAGACAAGGGCAAGCCCGCAGGTGGTCCCGCGGCAGGTGGCGGTGCCGACAAGGGTGGTGGTGCTGCGAAGGAAGCGAAGCCGGCGGACAAGGGTGGCGGGCCGGCGAAAGAGGAGAAGCCCAAAGGTGGAGCGGACAAGGGTGGCGGTGACAAGGGCGGTGGTGACAAGGCCAAGGACGAGAAGAAGGGCAAGAAGTAACTTCGCGCGCGCGAGCGCTGATCGATTGCACCGCGATCGATGAGCTGCTCGGCGCTGATCGATTGCATCGCGATCGATGAGCGGCTCGTCGCTGGTGGTCGATGCTCGCGACGCGATGACCCACGTGGGTCATTCTGCCGCCGGTCGCGCGAAGGCCGCGTGAATTCGATCGAGGCTCTCGACGGCGATGACCCACGTGGGTCATTCTGCCGCCGGCCACGCGAAGACCTACTAGATTGGATCGATCGCATGATCGATTAGCTGCTCGGCGCTGGTGATCGATGCTCGCGACGCGATGACCCACGTGGGTCATTCTGCCGCCGGTTGCGCGAAGACCTACTAGATTGGATCGATCGCATCGCGATCGGTCAGCTGCTCGGCGCTGGTGATCGATGCTCGCGACGCGATGACCCACGTTGCTCATTCCGCCGCCGGCCACGCGAAGACCTACTAGATTGGATCGATCGCATCGCGATCGATTGCTGCTCGGCGCTGGTGATCGATGCTCG